>Ga0302320_10006057_pt1 | contig 26965 bp, 22 predicted proteins | sample Bog_T0_3_FD_202130 | JGI IMG/M metagenome (GOLD analysis project Ga0302320, IMG submission 202130) | Peat permafrost microbial communities from Stordalen Mire near Abisko, Sweden - Bog_T0_3 | ecosystem: Environmental > Terrestrial > Soil > Wetlands > Peat | place: Sweden: Abisko, Stordalen Mire...
AGGCCAAGGCTGTCCGTCCACTGGTTGAGAAGATGATTACCCTGGGCAAGAAGGGCGATCTTCATTCGCGCCGTCAGGCCCTCAGCTTTCTCATGACCGATCAGTCCGTAGAGCGGCTCTTCGACACCGTGGCCCCCCGCTATGGCGAGCGCCAGGGCGGCTATCTGCGCATCGTGCGCACCGGCTTCCAGAAGGGCGACGGGGCCGAAAAGGCCTTCATCGAACTTCTCGGCGCCGAAAAGCAGTTGGACGCCAAGCGCCAGAAGCGCGACGACGTCAAGGCCAAAAAGCGCGCCGAACTGGAAAAGCAGTTAGAAGAGTCAAAGAAGGAAGAAGTCAAAGAAGAAGCCGCGTAAGCTGGCTTCTTTTCCGCCGGCTTCGGTCACTGGCGTGATGGAATTTGTCGACCGGAAACTCCCTCTGAATTGAAATGCGGGGCATTCACCCCGCATTTCAATTTTGTGTGCACAGTTCTTTACAAGCTGCCATTTGTACTCGACTGTTTGATCCTCAGATCCCTCGTCCTACAGCTCTCGCGCCCGCTCAATGGCCCGAATCACCGCCTGCGCCTTGTTGAGCGACTCCTGGTGTTCCAGTTCCGGCACTGAGTCGGCCACGATCCCGGCGCCGGACTGCACATAGCCCTTGCCGCCGATCGCCAGCATGGAGCGAATGGCAATGCAGGAATCCAGATTGCCGGAAAAGTCCGCATAGAGTACCGCGCCGCCATAGGTTCCACGCCGCGCTGGTTCCAGCTCTTCGATGATCTCCATGGCCCGCACCTTAGGCGCGCCGCTCAGAGTGCCGGCAGGAAAGCAGGCACGTAGCGCATCGACAGCGGTCAACTCCGGCTTGAGCCGTCCCTCGATGGCGCTCACAATGTGCATCACGTGCGAGTAACGCTCAACGAACATCAGCTGTTCAACCTTCACGGAGCCAAACTCGCTTACCCGGCCCACGTCGTTGCGGCCCAGGTCTACCAGCATCACGTGCTCGGCGCGCTCCTTCTCGTCGTTCAGCATCTCGTCGGCCATCACTTGATCTTCAGCTTCGGTAGCGCCGCGCGGGCGGGTTCCCGCAATGGGCCGGTACTCGACCTTGCCCTTGTGTACCCGCACCAGCAGCTCCGGCGATGACCCCGCCAACTCGATGATCCCCAAACTCTTCCTCTTTTTTGAGGAATTTGAAGATTGCTCTGCCCGCCCGCCAAGCGCTCCCTCCGGCGAAAAGCGTAGGAAGTACATGTAAGGGCTGGGGTTCACGGTGCGCAGTGATCGGTAGACCTGGAAGGTGTCGACGCCTGGCTCCAGGTCAAGTCGCTGCGAGAGGACGGCTTGAAAAATATCGCCGGCTGCGATGTACTCCTTGGTGCGGGCTACGGCAGACAAGAAGTCCTTCTTGGCCGTCCGGCGCTGTACCTTGAGTTTGCCCTTGACCTGCCGCGCCGCCAGCTTGGGCAAGGGCTGGGCCAGGCGCTTCTCTAGCTTGTCCAGCCTTTCCACGGCGCGGTCGTAGGCGTCCGCGGGCTTGCTCCTGGTTACGTCGGCCGTCACCACCAGCCAGATCTCTTTGCGAACATGGTCGAAAGCCAGCACTTCGTCAAAGAACAGCAGGCAAGCGTCAGGAATACCCAACTCATCTTTGGCCAACTGGGGCAGCAGCTCGATTTGGCGCACCGCATCATAGGACAAGAAACCGACCGCCCCGGCGGTAAACGGTGGCAGGCCCGGCAGCCGTGCAGGCTTGTGCCCGCTCAGCGCACGCCGCAGAACGTCAAAAATATCGCCCTCAAACTCGGTGACTTTCTTGCCTTCAGTAACGGTAATCTCCCGCCCGCGCGCCACAATCCGCTTGAACGGCGTCAGCCCGATAAAGGTGTACCGGCCCACTTGCTCGCCGTTCTCGACCGACTCAAGCAGGAAGCACTCCCGCTCAGGCCAAGCCGCCCGTAAAAAAGCAGAAACCGGCGTTTCCAGGTCCGCTGCCAGCGTACGGCAAACAGGGACAAGTGTGTGCTCTTTGGCGAGCGCCAGAAATTCTTTGCGGCTGGGCAGGACGTGGTGGGTAGAGGCTTTCACAGTGACCAGTGTAACTGGTTGCCTTGCTGAAAGTTTTCACCTAAGGCTCCCAGCAGCAGAAACCCCTGTCTTGAAGACAATGTTCGTCTCTACTGCTTGGGTGTTGCCGCCGTTGGCGCTGCTACAGCTGTAGCAGCCCGGAAGCCCTTGCAATAGCTAACGATTCCCCGGATCGCGGCTTTTAGACCGGGAAGGCACTTTCTTTCGGTGGGGCAGACATGCCACGCAGCTTCGCTCGTTTGGATGTTCGTCTTTTGCTGGGAGGGGGATCGAGGAGTATGGGTCTGGAAGCATTTTCGTGAGGCAGTCGATCATGCAGAACCACGCTAAGCAATGATCGATTCACGCGAATGCGTCCGTTGTATTCGATGTAGCCGAGCTTTCTGAAGCGATTCATGAAGAAGCTGACCCGTGATCGGGTGGTCCCGATCATTTCCGCCAGCGTCTCCTGAGTCACCGCTGGAATCAGTGTCTGCGGTTCGCCCGGTTGCCCGAATTCCGCCATCAACAAGAGTGTTCGTGCCAAGCGCCTTTCGCTGGAGTTGAAAAGCTGATCGATAAGATCTGCCTGCGTTCTTATGCCCCGCAGCAGCATGAAGTTCAAGAAAAAGGCTGAGAACTGTTGTTCCTCGTGCAGCACGCGCAGCATCTGTTCTCTGCCGATCTTGAGCGTCACGCAGGCGACAATGGCGGTAGCCGATGCCATGCGAAGTGCGCCCAGCGCGGTGATCGCTTCCTCGCCGACAAAGTCTCCGGCGGCCAGCAATGTCACCGTGGCCTCTTTGCCCCGCTTGGATAGGACAGTAAGTTTAGCCCTGCCAGCTTGGATATAAAACACTGAATCGGCGGAGCTTCCCTGGGAAAAAAGAATCTGCCTAGCCTTGAGTCGAACAATCTTTCGTCCAGTTCCTTCGGTGGCGAGATAAACGGCGCTGTCGAAGTGCGGCTTGGCTACAGTATCCATCGTGATGGCCTCTTCCTGTATGAGTTCCCGTACAGATAAAACGTATGAGCACTCTGGAGGCCGGCGGTGGATTGCCATCCTTCCCCGAATACGCAATGATCGCACATCCGGACAGCATGGCACCCTGCTCTCCGATAGTCTGTGCGGTTTAGCTCATTCGTGGTATAGACCTGAGAATGAAGCGGGTATTAAGCTCTTGTCGAGTCAGCGAAGGGCTTTTCCCGGTTGGGCCGCGGGTTCGCAGCGCAACACTGCGAGATGTGCGTTCCAATTGCAATTCGCAAAGGGTTCAGGACGGAAGAAAGAGGAGATCGATTGCAGCGCGGGACGGGAAGTTTTCCCATTTCCGCAAATGGCTTCCCGCTGTGAACGCCACTGGCGTGTGAAGCTTTCAATGCTGGCTTCCCCAGTCAGCTTGCAAAGTATACTCCTGCGTAACTAAGGCATCCCGCTCCACAAAGCCGGGAGTGCCATGACCTGTGTTACAGAACGCTTAACAGGAAAGATTAGACGATTTACTCAATGTAAGTAGCAGAAATATAAGGAGTTGAATATGAGCCGCATCACAATTCGAGCCGCCAGTGCGGAGTTTGATGGAAGCGCGAAGCTCGGATCTGTCCCCTTCCTTGCTGACAAAGCCCGGGAAGGTACGAACCGGAGCAGGCGAAACCACGACTCGGCAACGCTGGCGTCATCGGCTTTCGCACGGTCGGCAAGCGGGATTACGCGTGTCTTGACGCTGGCCTTAGCCGCTGTTCTGCTATCATCCGTGGGCGCGGAGGCGCAATCGCAGTTCGGCTCGCAACCGGTCGGCGCCATGGCCGGCGCGCAAAACGTCACCGTCACGGCCCAAGTCGCGGGCATCGTTGCCAATGTGGAAGTACTAACACTCGGAGTGATCGGTCTCGATTTTGCCAAAGGTGCGGGCGCGTTGAACTGCGAAAATGCGACGCTTGCGCTCGGCGCCACCTGCACGGAATCCGTTACCTTCACCCCCGCCGCGCCCGGCGTGCGCCTTGGCGCAGTGGTTGTTCTCGACAGCAACAGCAATGTTCTCGGTACAACGTATCTATCAGGGACAGGATTGGGCGGATTGGGCGTTCTGGTTCCCGGCAATGTTTTGGTTGTCGCCGGCGATGGCATTTACAAGGGTTCGGTGCTGGATGGAAATCCTGCCGCATTGGCATCGCTCTACCTGCCCACGAGCGTGACTCTGGATGGCGCTGGCAACATCTATATCGCGGATAGTCTTCACAATCGGGTCCGCAAGGTCTGGGCGGCCACGGGCTTGATATCGACCATCGTCGGCAATGGCAATCCGACATATACCGGAGATAACGGACCGGCTCCCGACGCGACGCTGAGTACTCCGTCGGGCGTGGCTCTGGATGGCGCGGGAAACCTCTACATCGCAGATACCGGCAACAATGTTGTGCGCATGATCTCAGCTTCCACGGGCATCATCACTACCGTAGCCGGAACAGGGGCAATAGGGAGCTCAGGGGATGGCTTCCCAGCAACGTCGGCTGAACTGAATCAACCCCAAGGCGTCACCGTCGATGTCAATGGAAATCTGTATATCGCCGACACGTCCAACCATCGCATCCGCAAAGTCGATGCGGTCTCTGGCATCATCATAACGGTTGCCGGAAACGGCGTTACGAATCCCGTGACCGGCGACGGAAGCTACTCCGGAAACAATGGCCCGGCGAATCAAGCCGGGCTTAACTTCCCCTATGCGGTTGCCTTCGATGCGACCGGCAACATGTATATTCCGGACTCTAGGAACAATGTGGTGCGCAAGGTAGCCAGCTCCGGCACCATTACCACATTTGCTGGCACGGGCGCGCCGGGTTTTGCAGGCGATGGCAACGCTGCTTCCTCGGCCGCCCTTTGGTCGCCCGAGGGCGTCATTGCTGATCCTGCCGGCAATATTTATATCGCGGATACCCAAAATGCCAGCATCCGCAAAGTCAGCTCGGCAACCGGATACATTTCCACCATCGCCAGGAACAATACCGGAGAGGACTTCGCTGGCGGAGCTTTCGGCGGTGTGAGCATCTACGGGCCAATTGGGCTTTTCCTGGATGGCAGCGGCAACCTTTACGTCGCCGACTCCCTGAACATGATCATTCAAGAGATACAGAGTAACTTCGTGGCTCTTGACTTCACATCAACGCCTATCCGGCAGGGGGAGAAATCCGCAACGCAGCTCCAGGAAGTGGAGAATGACGGAAACGCTCCATTCGATGTGACCGCAATTAATCTGGGAATCAACGCTGCTCTCGACCCTGCTGCGACTACCTGTACCGTCGGCACTCCATTGCTGGTGCCCGTGGATGGCGAATGCGAGATCGGCGCAGTATTTGCGCCTCCCACCACCGTGGTGATTCCCTCGCCGGCCACGCAGGAGCAGTTCACCGGCAATATTGACGTCGTTGGCAACACCGTAAACACGCCCCTCGATATCGAATTGGTTGGGATTGCAACCGTCCTGAATACGACGACGACCACGCTGACCTCCAGTCCCAATCCTTCGGGATTCGGACAAAGTGTCAGCTTTACCGCAACCGTTACCACGGGCGCGGGAACCGGCACTCTGACCGGAACCATCACCTTCTCGGTGGATGGCGTGAACGTAGGGACGCCCGTTACCTTGAATGCAGCTGGCGTAGCCGCCTACACGACCGGCAATCTCACAGTGGGCGTGCATAAGGTTACGGCGTCGTATAGCAACGATCCGACGCACTTCTCAAGCGCTTCGGCGCCTCTGACCCAGACCGTGCTTGAAGGCACGATCACCGCCCTTTCTTCCAATCAGAACCCTGCGGATGTGGGTGCGTCTGTCACCTTCACCGCAACCGTGACCGTGCCGTCCGGCGGTGGCAATGTTCCTCCGGATGGCAACGTGATTTTCTCCGATGGCGCGACGATCCTGGGCAATACCGCGCTCAACTCGCAGGGGGTGACCAGTTTTACAACCTCTGCTCTGGCCAACGGCTTGCATTCAATCACCGCAACCTATTTGGGGAACACAAACAATCAAATTCAAGGCAGCACCTCGAATGTCGTCAATCAAGACGTGCAAGTGCCGGGAAAGATCACGCTGGTATCCAATCCCAATCCATCGGCCTATGGAACTCCTGTTACGTTGATCGTGGCAGTTGCTCCTACAGGCGCGGCCGCAGCCACCGGGACGGTGAATATTCTGGATGGCGCGCAACAGATCGGAACGAGCGCTTTGGCCGTCGGCACGGGCCAGACCTCATTCACCACGTCCACACTCGGTGTCGGCACGCATTCCATCACAGCCGTGTATCCGGGAGATTTGAACTATGGGCCGGCTACATCCGTGCCAGTAGCGCAGGTGGTCAATCAGGCGCAGACCGCGACAACCGTAACAGCGGTTCCAAGTCCTGGAATCGCGGGCGGCTCGGTGGCCCTCACCGCGGTGATCAAGGCGACGGTGGGTGTATCCGCGCCGTCGGGCGCAGTCACATTTTCGAGTGGAGTTGGCACTCTGGGCAGCGCAGCGGTCGGCGCAAGCGGAACTGCCACCCTCAGCACGAAATTTGCGGTTGGGACATACTCGATTGTTGCAACCTATGCGGGAGATGCCAACGACGCCGGAAGCGGGTCGGCTCCCACTGCGCTCACGGTGCAGATTGCAACCACGGCTACTACCCTGACGGTCAGTCCGAATCCTGCCATCGTGCAATCCCCGGCCAGCTTTGTCGCCAAAGTGACGGGCAACGGCGGCGTCCCGTCAGGCAGCATCACTTTCTCAGCCGATGGGGCATCCATCGGGACCGCAGCTCTTGACGCCACCGGCACAGCCACGCTGGCCTACTCCGCGCTCTCTCCCGGCACGCACTCAATCACGGCCAGCTATGCCGGGGACGCGAACGACTCGCCCAGCGTATCCGCTGCGGTCAGCCTGGCTGTCACCACCATTCCCACGGCTACCGCTCTAGGCGCATCTTCCACAGGCAGCGGCACGTCTACACAAGCGACTTTGGTGGCTACGGTTGTCGGCGTCACTGGCCCCACACCCACAGGCACCGTCACCTTCAACAGCGGGACGACGCAAATCGGAACCGCCACTCTGAACTCCAGCGGGGTCGCGACTCTCATCCCCAATCTGCCGACTGGCTCCTACAACATCGTCGCGGTCTACAGCGGGGATGCGCTGCACAGCACCTCGACATCGCAGCCGTCTGCAATCTCCGGCACACCAACTGGCTTCAATCTCACCGTCAATCCGTCCAGTGTCTCCATGACGACTGGGCAGAACGCCACGGTCGCGGTCACGCTCAGTTCCATCGGCGGCTATTCCGACGCCAACATCGGGTTTGGCTGCGCGTCGCTTCCAGCCGCCGTCAACTGCCACTTCTCCAGCGTCAGCGCCAGCCTCGCGGCAAACGGCGCGCAGACTGTCCAACTCACCATCGACACCAACAACCCGCTCAGTGGCGGCACGACCGCGATGAACGCGCATCTGCCAAACCATGGCGCTTCTCTGGCTGGCCTGTTCCTGCCTTTCAGTCTCTGTTTCGGCTGGATATTCTGGCGATTCCGCAAGCGTCAATCGGCTCTCTTTACCACTGTGCTGGTTTTGTTGCTCTCATCTGCCGCGATGCTGGTGAACGGCTGTTCAGGGTTCAGCCAGGCAACCGCCGCGCCGGGCGCATACACCATCCAGGTAACGGCCACAGGAACCAACAGCGACGTCATCCATTATGCGAATGTGGCGCTGAACATCACGAAATAAGACAAGCGGATGCAGTATCCAGCAGGAGAAAGATGAAGAGCGTTCGAGGTTTAAGTGAAAAAGGGCGTGGTGAGCCGCAGTTGAGGTTCGGCGGCTGCACCATCATTTTCTTCATTCTTCTTGCGGTTTGCTTTGCTGGGTTGCGTCCCTCCTTCGGGCAGGTGGTGCCCGCGGGAGATGCTGGCGGCTACAACCTCACCGTAGGCGCAACCGCAACCGGATATGCGCTCGGATACGGCGATAGAAAGATGATCGGCATTGCCGCAATCGCCGACCTCGACACTAAGCGCCGCATCGGATTTGAAGGTGAAGCGCAATGGCTGATCTTTCACCAGACGGCCAATGTTCACACCACGACTTGGCTCGTAGGTCCCCGCTACCACTTGACGTATGGAAGGTTTCAGCCCTACGCCAAGGGACTGATCGGCTTCGGTCAATTCAATTATCCCTATAACCTCGGCCAGGACACCGATTTGGTAATTGCTCCGGGCGGCGGTATCGACTACCGTATCGGCCGCAGAGTCCGGGTGCGGCTCGCCGACTTCGAGTATCAATTCTGGCCCCAGTTCCACTACGGCCCGCTCTCCTCCTATGGCATCAGCTCAGGTATTCGCATCCGCATCTTCTGATGTGTGGTTACTTTTCCTCGCCCGCGTCGGAGTTGTGAATGAAGCACTCGTGAATGGCGTCCAGCGGCACGTTGGGCCATTTGTTCTGCACTAGATCGCTTTCGCTCAGCACATGCAATCCGAAATCAATGGTCCCATCACCGTGTACCATTCCTTGCAGGTACCCGTAGATATTGGTTTTGGATGCCTTGTCCGCTTCCGGGGGAAGTTTATAGCGATGGGCTCCGGCGCTGCCGATGATGATCCCAGGCACCACATAACCGCTCTGCTGCTTCCAATAGGGCGTGTTGTAGATGTTGGGTGAATAGTAGTGTGAGTGACTCGAAAGAATGTACACATGCTTGCCGGCTGCCTGGGCGTCGAGGAGCCACGTATACACCTGTTCGCCGGTCTCTTTGCCCAGAACCCAGTCGTCCATCGCGTGATTGGAACTGGTGGAGTGGGGTAGCGACTCGTGCATGGCCGCGACAATGGTGCGAACACCGGATTGCGGAGCCAGATCGCGGGCCAGCACCGAGCGCAGCCAGCGCAGTTGGATGCTGGAAAACTCGTCCTGGCTGGCGTTATCAAGGGTGATGAAATCAACGCCGTCGCGTGTCCAGTGATACCACGGTTGCACCGGTTCGGAGCCAGCGCCGTCGGCCTTGCGCTGGGCCAGAATCTCAGGGCGGTTCAGAAAGCTCGAAAACTTCGCAAGATACCCGTCGCGGGTCATGGGACTGACAACCTCATGATTGCCACGGGCCAGAAACACCGGCAACGAGCCAAACACCGTCATCTGGTGCGCGAGAAAGTCGTCCCAGGCGCGCTGCTGATACTCGGATTGGGAAAGATGAACGCCTGAGGGCTGAAGAGCCACCATGTCCTGATCGGGCCATGATATCCAGCGGAAGTCGCCGAGATGCCAGTAAAAGGCATCCTTCTCAGCCTTCACCTTGGCGGCAATCGCTGGCATCACAAAGTCGCCGCAGTTGCGGCTATCGCCAGAGACAGCGAAGCTCCAGGTGGCTGCTGGAGCTTGCGCGTTTGTAAATGCGGACGTGAACACCAGTGCGCTCAGTGCAAACAAGGGAAGGGAAGCACGGAACTTCGACATGGATACAGCATAACGCGGTCAACGCAATGAAATGAAAACAGGTGCACCTACAAAGCGGCCTCCGATTCCGCGCCGCGCGCCAATCGAAACCCCAGACCAGACAGGAACACAGCGGGCGCGAGAACAAAGCCGGCGATGAGCCGGGGCATACGGCGGAAATCATCCAGAAGCGAGCGACTGGTGTGGCCGGTTAGAAAGGCGCCATGGCGCATCACGTACAGATGAAAGAGCGCCGAAGCGATTGCAAAGACGCAGACCGCCAGCGTGGCCTTTTCGGGTGCGGCTGCCCCCACGGCGCGATGCGTGAGCCAGTCAAGAATCTGGGCCAACATGGGAACACCGCAGACGATCGTCAGATTGCCCAGCAGGCGGGAGCGAAAACCAAGAGCCTTCTGCTGCAAGCCGGCATAAATGCCTGCCGTAACGGTTACGTAAATCATTTCAACAACGACCACTGAGAATCCGCCCCGCTGGCCGGTATGCGCCATCGCCGCCAGATACACCAAAGAGCGAGCTGTGGCGCTCATCACGGCGCACTTCCAGTTCCAGCAGGAGATGGTCCGCGCGAAAAAAGCAGTACGGCAGGATTGAGTCATGTCTTCATTTTGGGGAGCAATTGCGAATGGGCCATCAAGGGCCGGTTACAACGGGGTTGAGATCGGCCGCGTACCGTAATCAGGTAGATAACCCCCGCAACGTTTTCTTTGTGATTCGGATCACGGCGGACAGGCTCATTGCCGGGTAGCCTCGGAGTGAGGGCTGCATCGCTGAGCGCCCAAAAACGATCCCAGAAACAATCTAAGGAGTTTTTCATCATGGCTTATGTTGTTACCGATGCCTGTACGTTGGATTTTGTTTGCGTAGCGGAGTGCGCCACCGCTGCCATTGCGCCGGCGGCGGGCGATGCAGCTGCCGGAACCGTCTCCCAGGTGTTCATCAATCCCGATGAATGCATCGACTGCGGCAACTGCGCCGACATCTGCGCGCAGAACGCGATCTTCGCCGAAGACAATCTGCCGGCGGAAAAGGCGCACTTTGCGGCCAAGAACAAGGCCTACTTCAACTAGGCGTTTCGCATACAGGCCGCATGGTGCTGCCTGAGTTCATTGCCCCACCCCGGCGAATAGCAGTGAGCCAGCCGGGGTGGGGTTGTTTGTCAGCAAATGCCACATCTTCTAGTTTTGCGAGCGGCTCTTACGGCGCAGATTTCGGAGTCTGCGCGGTAGCTGCCTGCGATCCCGCCTGAATCGCAGGCATTACCGGCAGCGTGAGTGTCTGCACTGTCTCCGGGTCGTCGCGCAGTCTCAGATAGAGCAAGCCGTTGATCGGATGCGGGATGCTGAGCTGAGTGCCGGTAAACTCCGGCGGTACCTCGGTGGCATTCTCAAGATCGGCCGTGGCTCCAATCGATGCAGCCAGAAAAAGATTCATCCCCGTCAGCGTGCAGGGCTTGGCAGCGGCGTGCGGGCAGTGCAATTCCTTAAACCCAGGTAGCCGCACCAGAGTTCCCAATGGCAGCCAGTCGCCAGTCACTCCGTCCGCAGACATGGCCCTTGCCCGTACCGGTCCAAAGGCTGAGGAGCCGAAGCGAACCAGCGGATCCACCATGCCGATGGCGGTCTTCTGGTCCTCAAGCATCAAGCTGCCGTCGGATAGCTCCAGAATGGTGTGGAAGCTGCCGTCTGTCGCGGCGACCTCCACCTTCTCGCTGCGCGGAAACTTGACCGGCACGATCGACTTGAGAAAAAAGACGAGCCGCCCATCGACTGCCAGGTCGTCTGGACTCCCCAAATGCACGGGCGAGGGCGGCGTGGAAGCCACCTCTTGCGTCCCTTTGCTCAGCAAAGCAACCTGCGGGCGTGGAGGCTCGACGGTCACTGGGGCCTTCAACTCGCGGCCATCCCGCAACTCCACTTTGGCAACATAGTGTCTGCCGGGGTCCAGGTTGGCCGTTGAACCGCTGGTAGACATCTCCAACTGATCGAAATCGTCGACGCGGTTCAGGGCAGATGGAGTCAATACGATCCCGTATAGGTCAGCCTTTTCCACCTCGTCCAGCCGGGTTCCCTTAAGCACCGCCACTGTGTCGCGGGCGCTCAAGGTCAGCCGGTCCAGCGAAGCCGCCTCGGCATAGGCCGTTAGGATGAGCCGGTCCGGCTTCTCCATCCCAAACTGGGTGATCGTCAGAGTGATCGGCCCCGGAGCCGCATCCTTCATGGGTACAGCCACTTCCAGTAACTCCGGTTTCGGAGATTTCCAAGCCAGCTTAAGTGGATTGCCACTGTCGGTCTGCTCCTCTACCCGGTCAACGCAAAGCGAGCTGTCGCCTTCCAAGTGCAGCGTATCTTCGCGTCCTACAACAAGCGCAGACTGGTCGCCCGGCGCCAGGGTCCACTTGCCGGGCTGAGCCACATGCAGGTGGAATCGTGGACCTTCCCAGTCGTCAAAGCCCCATTTGCCGCGCAAAACACCTGTCAATTCACCCGGCGACAGTGTGGGCGCGGGCTGAGCAAGCACCAGGCCGCCTTCCGAGGGGTCGGCATTCAGCGGCAAGTCCAAGGTTGAGCTTTTCCCATTCAAGCGAGTCTCAATGTGCAGCGTCAGGCCGAACGCCAACTGGGTTGAAAAAACAAGGGGAGCTCCCTCGACAGGCAATACAAGGCTCGGTTTCTGTGCGCAGAAGCTATCTGCCGGATTGACGGGATGTAGCGGCGGTGGCTTGACTGGCCCAATCGGCGGCAGAGCCACCACGACCACCGATTTTGGATCGCGAAACGACGGCGGCACGTTCAGCCGCAGATTCAGCGTATCCTTGGCCGGCAGCGCCAGCGCGGGGATGTATTGGAAATGGGCTGTATGCAACGTGGAGAGAATCCGTGCTGTGTCTACGATCGCGCCAATATAGGGGCTATAGGCGCCACTGCCGCCCAGGGGCGAATAACCGATCTGATTCATCAGGTCCGCCGTGGAGCCGCTGGTTAGCTGCACTACCAGCGATTGCGCGTTGGCGTCGTCCAGAACCAGTCCTTCGGTGTGCTGCACAAGGCATGGCGCCTGCTGGTCGGTGGGCTTGTCGAAACACTGCTGGTCCAGCCTTATGCCCAGGCTGCGGGCCGCCTGCTCAGCGCGTCTCTTGAGTAAGGAGGGGTCTGTCTGCGTGGTGACCTTGACCTCGGCCAGGTATGCATCGAGCCGCATTCGGTCCCAGCTGGCGGCTTGTAAATCCTGTGTCGCGCGCACAAAGGCGCCGGGCCGGGCTCGAACAGCCCCGCGCAAAGTGCTGAAGTCGCCGCCTGTCTCCGGCGCGAGAAAAATCAAAGCTTGCTGCGCCTCCGCTGGAACTGTGATGAACATACCCTCGTCGCGCACATCGCGGTTCCACGTCTCCACGCGGGTAAACCACTCCGGCGGCGGTGGATTGGTGGCGCCGCGCAGAAAGGCGACAATCAGCACAAATCGCGTGGACTGGCTTTCGGGCAGGTCGGGGTGAATCCAGAGCCGGTCTCCAGCCATCAGGTAGGGAACTTCGCCGATGGGCAGCGTGACCTCTCCTCGTTTCACATGCACATCTACCTTTGGCCCGGCGAGGTCAAAGGCCGGGTCAATGGCGTGCAGTCCGGTTGAAGCCAAACACCAAAGCAACATCAAAGGCAAACAACGGCGCATATCTCCTATTGTACGAAGCCAGGCTCCGCAAAGACGCGCTGCTGCCGGGCAACATCCCCTCAAATGGGTCTGTCACGGTGTGATCGGGCGAAGATCGGTTCCGCACGGTTCTGCATGATCGGGTACACTGTGGGATGTATAGCTTTGAACTCAGGGATTAACTACAGGCCACTCGAATACATGTGAGGTAGAAGAGAGAAGTGGAAGATGGCTCGGGTTGAGTAAGAGCCGAATGAATACCATGGATCGCCTTACATTGAATCGGGAGCCAAAACGGGCCGCACTCACTTGCAGGCTAAAGGCAGGAATACGCGGACCCAGATGTCAGACGCTTGAACCATCGCTGCTCAAAAGCAGAGTTTATCTCGAAGCGATGTCGCATGCATAAAGCCAAGGCTGCCCTTTTTCGCCCACTACAGGCGTAAGACGCGGATTACGGAGAAGAAAGAAATGAAAACTGCAAAAGCTGCGGCAAGCAGCATAGATGCAATCAACTTGAGTATTCCCGATGCGGAAGAAATGATTGAAGAAGCCCTCAACGAGCTGGCGTTTTCCGCGGACCCAGGTCTGGCTCGCGCATTGCGCTTCCTTGCACCTCCCGGCTATCAGGCCATTGTCGAGTTGTGCGGTGAGAACGGCCGCAGCAAGCGCCGCAATGCTTCCGCAGACTCGTGGTCGCCAGAGGAGGATGAGGTGCGCATCTACTTTGAGCGCGTCGAGGACGGCGAATCCGCTCCCCGCGCCAGCCGCGTGTCTCGAGGGGTAGCTGAGCCGGCATTCGACGTCGAAGACGACGACGGCCAGGAAGCTGTGATCCCCGCCGATTTGGATGCCCGTGTGAAAGAGCTGTGCGCCGCTCTGGCTGAGGCCGAGCGCGGCGGGCACGCATTTATCGCTCTCAAGTGGTTCCGCGACTCCTTCCTGCCGCGCAAGGCATTCCGCTGGAATCAGCACCCTGAGTCGCGCCAGGCCGTATTGGCTGAGGCCATCCAGCGCGGCGTCGTGATCACCAGCAAAATCGCCAACCCCAAGACACCGGCCTATCCCACCACCACCATCCGCCTCAACCGCGCTGAAGCCGGCATTCCGGAAGAAGCCCAGCGTTTCCATCCCGTTACGGTTCACGGCGACTCCATTGCCGAGGCTATTGAAGAGGAACGAGGCAACCTGTGAGCTGCTACTTCCTTGAGTCCACGGCGTTCGCCAAGCTCTTTGTGCAGGAGCAGGGCACCGACGCTCTGATCCGCTTGATGGAGGCCGTCGAGGACAATCGCAAGCTGATCTCGGCATCCACGCCTCTTGAGGTTTACGCGGCTGTCCGGCGGCGCGAGCGGTCGGGAGGCATCAGCCCCGAAGATGCAACTGCTGCGCTCGATATCCTGCGCCTTGAAGCTGCCCGCATGGTGCAGCAGCCGCTGAACCCGGCCGTGCTTGAGGCCGCGCGTCAGCTCCTGGACCGCACCACCCTGCGCTGGCCCGATACACTCCAACTCGCCGCCGCCATCGTGGCTCGTGACATGTTCCAGGGCACCGAAATCATCTTCGTCTCTGCCTCGCCGCAGTTGCTTGAAGCCGCCAAAGCCGAAGGCTTCCACGCCCTCGACCCGGCAAGGGAAGCGGCGTAAGCGCCTCAGGTTGTCTGGTCGCGCCGTAAGTGCCAATTACGCCTAAGCGGCTGCGAAAGCCGAAATCCGGTAGGGGCGGCAGTCAGCGCGACTGATGTCGTGTTCTTTTACAAAGTTTGATTTTCCTGGTCCGCTGCCACTGCAAGCGTTTGCCTGAACACGATTGATATTCATCTTGCGTGATTCACTGCGCGTGGCGGCCGGCTGCCCACCAGGCATCGAACGCCGCCAGCGCTCGCTCGCAGACAATGCGATGGCGCTCCTTTTTGTCACGGACTTTTTTGCGCAGCTCTTCTTCGAGGGGCTCGAGCAGGTCGAAGGTAATGTTGGCGGGTTGAAAGTCTTTGGGATCCGCGTGAGTGATGTAGTGGACTAACGAGCCGAGAGCACTGGCGCGGGGTGCGGGTACGGGTTCTTCTCCGCGTGCAATGGCGGCTGCATAGATGCCAGCCAGTAGGCCGGTGGCGATGGATTCGGTGTAGCCCTCGACGCCGGAGAGCTGGCCGGCGAAGAGGAGCTTCCGCTCTTTTGTCTTCAGGAGGAGTGTTTCATCCAAGAGCAGCGGCGCCTGGATGTAGGTATTGCGATGAATTTGGCCGTAGCGCAGGAAGCGGGCGTTTTCGAGGCCGGGAATCAGGCGCAGTACTCGGGCTTGCTCGCCAAACTTGAGATGGTTCTGGAAGCCGACCAGGTTGTAGCTGTCGGCGCGTAGATTCTCTTTGCGCAGTTGCACAACGGCCCAAGGGGTTTTGCCGGTGCGGGGATCGCGTAGGCCGACCGGCTTCATGGGGCCAAAGCGGAGGGTATCGCGCCCTCGGCGAGCGAGAACCTCAATGGGCAGGCAACCTTCAAAATACCGGGGTGCCCATGCGCCCGCACTTGGCGCATGGGGTGGAAAGTACTCCAGCTTCTCCCACTCCTTGGCCTCGGCGGCCTCGGCGGCCAGCAGCGCATCAAGAAAGCGGTCGAACTCCTCGCGATTCATGGGGCAGTTAATGTAGTCGGCGGTGCCCTTGTCCCAGCGAGCAGCCATGTAGACGCGATCCATATCGATGGAGTCGGCCTCGACAATGGGCGAGATAGAGTCGTAGAAAGCCAGGTGGCCCGAGCCGGTGATGCGCTCGATCTCCCGGCTCAGGGCGTCGGAGGTCAGCGGGCCGGTGGCCAGGATTGTCACTGATTCGGCTGGCTCAAGGCTGGTGACTTCTTCGCGGATCACGCGAATATTCGGCTCTGCCGCAATGGCCTCGGCAATGCGGCGGGAAAACTCGACGCGATCCACAGCCAGCGCGTGACCGGCTGGAACTGCGGTTTGGTCGGCGATTTGCAAGAGCGCCGAACCGGCGCGGCGCATCTCCTGCTTGAGGAGCCAGGGGGCGGTGTTAGGCGACTCGCTCTTGAGGGAGTTCGAGCAGACGAGCTCGCCGAATTCGATGGTTTGGTGTGCGGGGGTAAGGCGCGGCTTGCCGTCGATCACGGCCCGCATCTCATAGAGGTTCACCTGACAGCCGAGACGCGCGGCGGTCAGAGCGGCCTCGGGGCCAGCCAATCCTCCGCCAATGACTTCAATTCTCACAGTGCGGCCTCCTTTGCCTGATCGGGAAGAGCCAGCCGCGTCAGCGCTTCGCCGGTGAGGCGTACATTGCGCCACTCGTCGAGAAACTCGGCTCCCATGGCCCGATAGAAGTCGATGGCTGACTTGTTCCAGTCCAGCACCTCCCACTGCAAGCGCGTGCAGTCGTTTTCCACTGCGATGGCCGCGACCTGTTGCAGCAGCGTCTTGCCGATTCCCAAACGGCGGAATTCAGGCAGAACGAAGATGTCTTCGAGGTAGATACCTGGCCGTCCGGCCCAGGTGGAGTAGTTGAAGAAGTAAAGGGCAAATCCAGCGGGCTGGCTGTCACACTCCGCTATCAGGCAGAAAAAAAAGGGGTTCGGGCCAAAGCCGTCGCGAAGAAGGTCCGCTTCGGTCGCAATCGCCGCGTCCGGTTCGCGCTCGAAGGCGGCCAGCGCCCGCACGAACTTGAGAATCTGCGGGACATCCGCGGCTGTGGCACGGCGAATCGTGATTTCCATAGATCTTATTCTAGGGTCTGTTCCGAACCGTTCCTGGAGTGGTGGTAGAACCTAGTGTGATACAGGCCACAAACTTGCATGTTCAGTGGACAATACGATAGAGAAGTCACTCCAGTAGCGCGATCTAAGGTAGCAGCCCGGACGGCGGTCATCGTAGCTACGGCGGGGCTTGTGGTTTATTCGACTCGACTTGATAGCAGGGCTTGCTGGCAGCGCACGGCGCTGGGCCTATCGCAATTAGCAAATCCCTTGTCTTGAGGAGCCGATTGGATTTAACGTGAGTTCTGCTGGTGGATGCGGTGTGTGAACAAAGGTCTGCTGCCAGCCTGCGGGAATCGTCGCAACTGGCTGCCGGGTCCGCACGGGATGCCACAGTTTGCCGCGGCCTTTGGCGCTCGGCCGCAAGAGTAGAATCACTTGGGGGATAGCGGTTGTCTGCTCCCAGGGCGTGTGTCAGCAAATAAACGATTTTTTTGAGCACGCGGGCAGCCTCCTTCCCGCCGCTCCCAAGGAGAAGAACATGAAGCGCACTCTTTCACTTTCGCTGGGCCTGCTTGCACTGGCGGTTTTGCCCGTGCTTTCACAGGTGTCCAGTGGGCCGAAGGGAAAAATTCACGGCCACGTGACGAATCCAACCGGGGCATCCGCCAACGGCGGCACTGTAAGCCTTTCAAGCGACGGCGGCCACAGTTCCGTGATTACATTCACGGTTTCCACCAGCGGCGATTTCACGGGCGAGGCGACACCGGGTACCTATACCATTGTCTACCGCCAGGTTGATACGCCGTCAGACAAGATGGTGGACTGGATCGATAACGTCAAAGTCATAAACGGCCAGGATGTGGAGCAGAATATCGACATGTCCCGCAAGGAGTTTATCGACAAGCTGAGTCCTGACCAGAAAAAGCAGTTGGAAGACCTGAAAAAACACAATGCGGAAGCCATGAAGGTGAACGAGGTTATCAAGTCCCTCAATGCGGACCTGATCGTTGTTGCCAAGGACATAAAGGACGCCGACGCTGCGCGCCTGACGGCAAGCCAGATATTGGGTGCGACAGCTTCCAAGAGCGACCTCGATGCCAAGGAAGCGGAGATCAAGGCCGCAAAATTCGGCGAAGTAGAAACCATGATGCTCAAAGACACCGCTGCTAAACCGGATGCATCGGTTCTATGGGCTCAACTAGGCCAGGCGCAGGTCGGCCTTAAGAAATACGATGATGCCGAAACATCCTTCAAGAAGGCGCTCGAGTTGGAGGCTGTGTCGAAAAAGCCGAGCATGGATATCCAAGGCTTGGCGAACAGCGGCCTGGGCGAGATTTACGCTCGCGCCGGCAAGGTACCCGAAGCGAATGCAGCGTACGATGCCGCAGCCAAGGCCAATCCTACAAGGGCTGGATTTTACCTCAAGAACGAGGCGGTCATCTTCTTTCAGATTAACAACGCCGATGCCCAGGTTGCTGCGGCGGATGAGGCCATCCTAGTCGACCCAACGCAGCCGATTCTTTACTATCTCAAGGGCAACGGCCTGGTGCAAAAAACCACTCAGGACCCCAAAACGCAAAAACTTGTTGCGCCCCCGGGTTGCCTTGAAGCCTACCAGAAGTACCTGGAACTGGCCCCAACCGGTCAATATGCCAATGATGTGAAGGGCATCCTTGCTGGCTTCGATCAGAAGATCGATAACAGCTACAAGGCGCCGAAGACCGGCAAGAAGTAAGATCGCTCCGGTTTCGTCATAGAAGGGCATCCGCCCCGGCGGATGCCCTTCGTATTTCCTGGCTTGCCCACGCTTGGTTATACTCTGGCCTTGGCGAACCTCTACAATCCAATCCATGAGTTCCGATCTGCCCAGCTACGACGCAGCAGCGTCTATGGTGGCCGCTTACTGCACCCAACTTGCCAAGCAGCGGCTGTCACAGGAGAGCGTCGGGCTTGAGCTGGCGGCGGGCCGGGTACTCGCCAATCCCCTGTGCGCCGATCAGGATCAGCCGCCATTTTCCCGCTCCACCCGGGACGGCTTTGCCTGCCGCGCCCAAGAGGCATCGAAGTACGGGTTCCTCCGAATCGTTGGCGCGGCTCGTGCCGGCGACGCTCCAGCCGGGCCGCTGCCGAAGGGCGCTGCGTGGGAGATCATGACCGGCGCGCCGATTCCCGTTGGCGCCAACGCCGTGATGATGATTGAACACGTGGAGCGGGTTGGAGAAAAAGTCCGGCTAGTGCCGCCGCGCAAATTGAAGCAGGGCGAGAATATTGTTGCTCAGGGCGCACAGGCTCGGGCGGGCGACCAACTGCTGCCCGCCGGAGCGGCAATCCAGTTTGCGCAGATCGCCTTGGCAGCGGCATGCGGCTACCCGGCGCTGGAGGTCGTTGTCCGGCCCCGCGTGGCTATCCTCGCCACCGGCGATGAGCTTGTGCCTGTGGCATCATCGCCAGCTCCCGGCCAGATTCGCAATTCGAATGCACCCATGCTGGCGGCGATGGTGGCTGAGGCGGGTGGCGAGCCCTGGGTCTTGCCGGCTGCGGCAGACAACGCCGAATCCCTCGATGTCGCGCTTACTCAGGCAGCCGAAGCTGACCTGCTGCTCATCTCTGGCGGCGTTTCGGCGGGCAAATTCGACCTTGTCGAGCCGGCGCTGGCCCGTGCTGGTGCGCGCTTCCACTTTACCGGCGTTCGCATCCAGCCCGGCAAGCCGCTGGTCTTTGGAGAGATGCCCGCCGGGAACGCGCGTACCATCCAAAACGAGAACGGCGCGAAGTGCTTCTTTGGGCTTCCCGGCAACCCGGTTTCTTCGGCCGTAACTTTTCTGCTGTTTGCCGCGCCAGTGCTGGAAGCGCTTGCGGGGCGTCTCGCCTATGGGCCGCGCTTTGCGCTGGCGCGGCTGACCGGAAAGGCCGGCAAGCTGGCCAAACCAGGCCTCACGCGCTTTCTGCCCGCGTTGTGCAACTTCGGCGGAATGGCCGGCCAGGTTCCTGAAGTTGAGCTTGTCCCCATGCAAGGCTCGGGCGATCTGGCTGCGCTGGCCCGCTCCAACTGCTTCTTGGTTGTACCCGAAGATGCCCGCACCTTTGAGGCGGGCGCAATTGTTCGCATTCTGCTTTCCTGAGGACCCGAAATGCCCGAAGCATCGCAACCGCATCTCTCGCATTTTGACTCGACCGGCCAGGCCGCCATGGTGGATGTAAGCGGCAAGCAGCCCTCCAGGCGCACGGCCACCGCCTCGGCCTTTGTCGAGCTATCCGAGGCTGTGCTTGCGGCTCTGCCCGCCAACCCCAAAGGCAATCCGCTCGAGGTGGCGCGCTTCGCAGGCATCCAGGCGGCCAAGCGCACAGCCGACCTGATCCCCATGTGCCATCCGCTACCGCTTACGCACGTAGATGTGCGGGCGGAGGTGGTTGCGGGCGGCGTGCGCATTACTGCAACGGCGGCAACGGTCGGCCCCACGGGCGTTGAGATGGAAGCTCTCACCGCCGCCGCCGTGGCCGCCCTCACGGTCTACGACATGACCAAGGCGCTGGATAAGGGGATTGTGATCCGGAATGTGCAGCTGGAAGAGAAGTCGGGTGGCAAGAGCGGGGAGTTTTTGAGGACGGGCGGACGCGCGTGATCTGGCTGGCGAGTGGTGCAGCTTCCGGTGTGCCGGTCGCTCGCCCGCAATCAATGTTCAACAGTGCCAGTGCGCGATGAGTTCACTATGTTGCCGAAGCACCGCTTTGCCGGGATCAGCCATGCTGCCCCGTTTGCCTTGTTACCCGCGAAGCTAAACTACGGCTCCGATGGAGGTGCGTCGGGGCAGCGGGGCGCTGCAGTCAGATGGAAATTGCCAGCATGGAACACTCGACGTTTCCTGAGAACATCGCCATTTCCGTCAAATACCTCGAACCAACCAGCGAACGATGCGGGATGATATTCACCTTTTGGATCGCCTTTACGTAGCGGTTGATAGCCCCCAACGTCAACAAGGAACATCTGATCCATCTTTGTCAGCGTGCGGTGGTTGGGGTCCGAACGACCAGATAAAAAGCCTGCGGAGTCCATGAACTTTTCTTCCTTAATCCCCCATTGCGGCGGAACCTTGCACACAGCCAGGGGGATCACACCCCAAGTGTCGATTCGGAAAGCGGCAAGAGCGCCCCCAGCCGGAATTCTCAAGCCATCGACAGTCAATAAAGCCCGTTGAACCTGCCCAAAACTTGACTTGGTCCCAACGAGCAGCATGACTAAAAATGTAGCCGACAAGTGAATACGCTTCATTGTTTGCCTGTGGAACTGTTCGGATTCTCTCGCCAATTCTATACCTATCCAGAGTCGCGAGTGTATTGTCGGCAATCTGGAAATTGCCCTCCAACGTCTGGCTGATAGCCTTTCGCGCCGTCTCGATGCTCTACGACTCTCCTTCAGTTTGAAGGGAGCTACAGAGAAGCTCGTGAATTCGAGTGGAATCTGCTCAGAATGCGATTCCGTGGCTAAAGCCCACGTTGCTTCTATTTGCATTATGCAGGAATTGACCCCCCGCCTCCCTCCGGATTGATCTATTCCGCGGGCAGTAACACCTAAGAATCTCACATTCAAGAACGTACGCCCTCAGAGGCTAAAGCCCGCATTGATTTCAAGGGCATTTACGGCACGGCTGAAGCCGTGCCCTTTCAAAGCTGGTCGTACTCAGTGAGCCGTTATTTCGGTTGAGCCTGCGTTGTCGCTGCGGGTGGTACTCCTTGCGGCGGCGGCCCGCCATGCTCATCAGGTGGGATGACGAAGGGCTCTGGCCCCAGGTGGCCGCGATGGCAGGTGCCGCAGGTGACGGGCATATCGGAATTGGGAACTTTGGACACGTAGTTCATGTTGATGTCCTCGGTCATGGTGTACATCAGGCGCGCGGTGGCCTTCTCAGGCTTGGAGTCGTCGGCATAGTTGAGCCGTGGGCGTCCGTTGGGGCCGATGTTGTTGGGGTCGGCGGTGTGGCAGGTACTGCAATGCGTACCGAGCGAGCCCTCCCACTTTTCCATGATCTCGTGAACCTGATCTCCGGTCAGATTCTTGGGCAGGACTTTGAGATTGGTGGGCGCGGCATGGGTGTGATTGTGCTGCTCAGCGGCGGGCGGGTTACCGGCTGCGGGCGGCGGGGTTTGCGGGGCCTGGGCAATCGTGGTGGCGGCAAAGAGAGCCGCGGTCAGCAGTGCTGTTGCGGCGGCTGGAAGGGTCAGGGAAGATGATTTCAAGGGAAGCGTTTCCTCGCAGGTTGAGATGGTTCTAGTGTTGTGAACCGGAGTTTCATTGCATTCATTCCGACGGAGAAAAATGCAGGTCCTTCGGCTCCCTTCGCTTCGCTGCGGTCGCTCAGGATGACAGAATTGACGAAATGAACTCTCAGATCAGGCTACTAGCTGATGAACAAAATTCTACCGGAGAAGGACGCGTTTGCCGATTAAACTCCTTGGACCGGAGACGCATTTGTGGTCTGGCAAGGCAAAGCGCAGGGGCCTGTCCACGGCGTGGCGGATGCCGATGCGCGCCGTTACCAGAAATTCGGAGACAGTGTAGCCGTCGTCGCGGATTTGCAGCGCCGAGGCGGAATCGACCAGGTTGAGACCATTGTGGATGGGCCGGGTGAGCCCGAGCGCCTGGCAGAGCCGGCTGGGACCGGATGTCAGCAAGTGGTGCGACGCACCCGGTGCAAGGCCCCGATTCAGCGCCATCTGCTCTGCTCCGGCTACAGGCTCAAGCGCACGCAGAAGCACACAACCAGCCCGGCCCTCGGTCTCGCAGGATACATTCATGCAAAAGTAGCGGCCGTAGATCGAGTAGACGTAGGCGTGTCCTGCGGGGCCGAAGAGGACGCGGTTGCGGGGTGTGGGGCCGCGATGGGAGTGGGCGGCCGGGTCGGGCGGGTCGTTGTGCGGGCCAAGATAGGCCTCGGTCTCGACAATCCTACCCGCAAGCACTCCTCGGCCCGTCCGATGCACGAACAGCTTGCCGAGGAGGCGCGGAGCCACGTACTCCGGCGGCGCCTCCAAGAAGGCGCGCGAAAGCAGTCGGCCTGTCAACCCTGCGCCGGTCTTCGTCTGACAATCTACTTGTGCGCTTTCTTCCATTCTTCGATCAGGGCCAGCACTTCTTCCGCATGGCCGGCAGGCGTAACCTTGGGGAAGATGTGCAGCAGGGTCTGGTCGGGACCGATGACGAAGGTGGTCCGCTCGATGCCCCACACTTTCTTGCCGTACATGTTCTTTTCCTTGAGCACGCCAAACTGATTGCAGACTTTCTCGTCTACATCAGCAAGGAGTGTGTAGGGCAAGTCGTATTTGGCGCGGAACTTCGCCTGATCTTTGGGTGTGTCGCGGGAGATGCCCAGCACCACGGCGCCAGCTGCCTGGATTTTTTTGAATGTATCGCGGAAGCCGCAGGCCTCGATGGTGCAGCCAGGAGTGTCGGCTCTGGGATAAAAGAAGAGTATGACTGGCTTGCCTGCATAGTCTGCAAGGCTGGCGGTTTTGTCCTCGTCGGTTTGCAGGGTAAAGTCGGCGACTTTCTGGTTCAGTTCCATGGGGAAATTCCTCGTAGGTTGGATGGAGGGCCTTTGGTGGCCATCAAGTTTGATTATTCCCGAGGTGAGCGGCGGATGTCACCAAACAGAGCGGGTGGATTCATTGTATTCGCGGGAAGCGCGGTTCTGTTTGCCGCGAGTCTTGTGACGCCAGCGTGCGCGCAATATCCAGGGCAGGTGACGAAAAACGCCAAGGAAAACCCGGAATTGCGGGCCGTCTCTGTGCTGGAGTGGACTGGCGAGGCGGGCAAACCTAAAACCTGCCGCCTGGTTCCCGTAGTCGTGCTCGACGAAGGCCAACTACAGGACGGCGGCATCTACCTGGCTCGGCCCCAGCCGCTGGCTCTGGCTGGCGAGGTGGAGTACGAACTCCAGCAGGACGGTAAACCAATCGGCCTGTTCGACATCAAGAACACCGGTCAGGAGCAGGGGGCATGGGTGGGCTATGGGACGTGGAACCCGATGCCTGCCGCTCGGTCCAAGCCTTCCGCACGGGAGCTGGCGAGCACCCGGATTGACGACGATGCGCAGAGCGATGAGCCGGTTCTGCACCGCAAGCACCACGCAGACGATGCTCCCGCGGGCGGAAAAGGCAGCGACAGCGGTTCGGCCAGGGGCTCTGGCGGCGATTCAGGGTCGAGCGGGCAGGCGCAGGGCAGCGACCCAAATGCCGATCCAGACCGGCCTACGCTGCACAAGAAAGCATCCAGCGGGAGTACGAGCGATGCAAGCGCCACCACCACTCCCGCCGACTCAAGCACCAGCGATGCCAGCGACCCCGACCGGCCCACGCTCCATAAAAAGACATCCAGCGGCAGCTCTGGGAGCGAGTCGAGTAGCACCAGTTCCTCTCCGGACGATCCGGATCGGCTCGTGCTGAAGAAGGCCAGAAAGAAGCAGCCTGAGGACGTAGGCAACGTTGACTCGCTGCCCGATGCCGGCGATCCTGACCGCCCCCGGCTGAAGCGCGGTAAATCCAGCGGCGGCAACCTAGACGTGGTTCCCAGCTTGATGGGCCTGCCGCCAGACCTACAACAGGCCGTGGCCGTCTCCGATGCCAAGACCCGCACTGAACATGTTTGGGACTATGCGTGGGCTAACCCAGACGACGAAGCGGCGATGAAGTTGGCTCTGGAAGATATTGCCCGCAACGCTCTGGGAGTGAATCCGACGACGCCGAAGACAGCGCCCAGGCGAACGGCTGCAACACATAAGATCGCAAAGCCCGTTCAATCAGAACCAGCTCCACTCGCGAACGAGCGGTTTCGCGTCTTTGAACTTGCCTACGGCTCAGGCGCAACTCTGGTGCTGACCGCGCATACCGATGGCCCTTTGGATCAGCAGAAGTTTGTTACGCTCATTGCCCAGCCTGATCTCTATGGCAACGTGCTGGTGCTGCTGAAGAGCGTTACGGACGGCTCCCATTTGGACGAGACCCCCCGCATGAGGCTGGTGGACGCTGTAGACGCGATGGCCGATAACCGTGGCGAACTGCTCTTTGAGTTGCGCGGCGCAACCCAGCGGCAGTTCGCGCTTTATCGGGTGTTGCGCGGGCAGGCGGAAAAGCTGTTTGTGAGCGGTGGCGGGGAGTTTGGGACGGAGAGCAAAGACTAACCCCGGGGTTAGCATAAAGATAGCGCCTGCGAAGGACTACCTCTGCGGATTTGTCCCCGACGCTATCACTGTTCGGTTGCAGGCAGTCTGGTAGACTCATCCGACAGGCTTTGGCGGGATGACGCTGGATTGCCGAGTCCATGACAATATGCGAGGAAAAAGCATGAACACCCGGTTCGCGCGCAGGATGGATAGTGTGCGCACCTCGACCATACGCGAGATTCTCAAGGCCACCGAGCAGCCAGATATCATCTCGTTCGCCGGCGGCCTTCCCGCGCCGGAACTGTTTCCGGTCGATGACATTCTCAGGGCCACCGAGCGTGTGCTGCGCGAGACCGGCGCCGGGGCACTGCAGTACAGCCCCAGCGAGGGCTTTGCACCGCTGCGGGAGGTCTTTGCGGCAGAATCGCGCAAACGTGGGATCGATTGCTCTGCCGACGATATTCTCATCATGACCGGTTCCCAGCAGCCGCTGGATCTGGCGGGGAAGATCTTTCTGGATGCGGGCGACTGTGTACTGACCGAAAGCCCTACCTACATGGCTGCCATCCAAGCATTTCAGACTTATGGAGCGCGCTTTGCCGCGGTACCTACCGATAGCGAGGGCCTGATCCCGGAGGCGCTGCCAGCGTTGCTTGAACGCGAAAAGCCACGGTTTCTTTATACGATTCCCAATTTTCAGAATCCGACCGGCGTCACGCTCACAGCGGAGCGCCGGCAGAGTCTTTACGCCATCGCAGCGCGCTACGGACTGATTGTGCTGGAAGACGACCCTTACGGGGCTCTGCGTTATGCGGGCACAGACCTTCCTCCCATCAAGGCGCTGGACTCCGAAGGGATTGTGATCTACCAAAGCACCGTTTCAAAGACGATCGCACCGGGTCTCCGGGTAGGCTGGGTGGTTGCGGACAGGGAGATCCGTGCCAAGCTGACTATCGCCAAGCAGGCGGCAGATCTGCATACGTCGAGCCTGGACCAGCGTATTGTGCATCGCTATCTTTCTGATTTCGACAGCGACGCACACGTCGAGCGCATCCGGCAGTCTTACGGAGAGCGCTTCTCGGTGATGGATGCGACACTGCGGGAAAGGATGCCGACGGGATTCACGTGGACCCATCCCGAAGGAGGGATGTTTCTGTGGGTTACGTGTCCCGAAGGAGTGAACACAAATGAGCTGATGCGCGAAGCCTTTGCGCGCAAGGTGCTTTTTGTGCCGGGGCAGGATTTCTTCTCAGATACGCCCGGCCAGCGATTCATGCGGCTGAACTTTTCCAACGCTACCCCGGAAAAGATCAGGGAAGGTATCGGGCGGCTAGCTGAGGTTTGCCATGCAGCGGTTCAACAAACAATCAGTTGAGTCGAAACGACAGCCCAACCGGACTCCAAGGCCTTGTGCACCAACAGCAGCTTCATCTGATCGTGTGAGGGGCATCTTCTGTTGTCCCGCGAGGGGTTGGGAGAAAACGACGGGCTTTGGCCTCGAAGAATCGTATGCGAATGTGACTCCTAAACAGATTCTGCAAATGCTTATGGGTGTAATGCCTAAGGCTGATCTTTGTTCACCGCAGAGTCGTGGCCGGCGCTTAGCAGGTTGGCAAGGATGCGGTACGCGCCGGGTACCAACTCGGGAAGCTGGCGGTAGAGTGCGTAGGCGGCGTAGATATACGTTCCCTTGCCGGGATGCGCCACCAACAGCCCGCCGCGCTGGGGATCCTGCCCTGGGTCGGCAGTTTCGGTGAGGGCCGTGTATGCGGGATCCCACGAAGCCAGGAAGGAGTGCCCACGCTCCTCCACCCAGCCGTCAAAATCAGCGGTGGTGATGGTGTTGGGCCAGCTAAGTAGCGGATTGGCAGGGTCGAGCAGCTTCACCGGAGCCGTCTCGTCGACCACGCGCTCGGGACTGC
>Ga0302320_10006059_pt1 | contig 26964 bp, 29 predicted proteins | sample Bog_T0_3_FD_202130 | JGI IMG/M metagenome (GOLD analysis project Ga0302320, IMG submission 202130) | Peat permafrost microbial communities from Stordalen Mire near Abisko, Sweden - Bog_T0_3 | ecosystem: Environmental > Terrestrial > Soil > Wetlands > Peat | place: Sweden: Abisko, Stordalen Mire...
AGCTGCAAGTGCCAGATTATCGTTGGCAACTTTAGTTTTGCAGGCGATTACAGGTGCCCACACCCTGACATGCCTCCTAAGCCGCAATCGATCCCGTCGAAACCGTGACGCCCCCATAAAACAGGTACGAACCGGAACAACAGACCGGTGCTACTTAAGACCATTCTACGCCAATTTCGATTTCACCGCCGAGGCCGCTGTTTCTTTGACACCGAGCGAATCACCAGCTTCCCTTGGCCGGTTTTCGCGAAGGGCGGATCTGCCTGTGCCTCCGCTGCATCCAGCAACGAGGCAACCTCTGGGTTGCCGAGGGTCGCAGCGCCCTCCAGCCGCACAAACCGGTTCTGGCTGCCGCTGCCTTGCAAGATCCCGTGTGGATCAGGCAGCGTTGCCCCGTGATAGAAGCTCAGGCCGATTCCTTTGGAGTTGGCCGCCAGCGACGCCACGCAATCGGAGGGCCGCTCCGTTGGGCAATACCCGATCACGAAGAAGTTATAGTTGTCGTACACCAGTTCATTCGCCGTGGGGAAGCGTTTGCGCATTGCCACCCTGCATGCGCGGATCAGCTTGCCCATCGCGGGGTCGAACTTGGCCACAAAGTTCTTCAATTGCTGTTCCGGGGTCTCAGCCATACCACGCATCTTACCGCGACGCAGCTTTGCGGTCGAGAGTTTGATTGCCGGCCCGGACTCAGTTCACTCATCTCCCGCCACCCCTTCTGCTTGAGGCAAAGCAAGCCTTTTGCATATGGTTTCTGTCCTCATGACGCCAGGAGGTGAGAGGCATCCCTGTGCCCGGTGCGCTACCCATTCTTGCGCCGCCATGTTCACGCCAATGTCCCGGATGATAGCGTTCAAAGGTAGCTGTCGATTCCTGGTTCCACATGGAGGCTGCAGATGGTTGAGCAGGTGGTACGGCTGACGGTGAACTTTACCGTCAACGACGGGCAGTTGGAGGCATTCAAAAGCATTGCGCACACCATGACCGAAGGCAGCGAGGCAGAGCCCGGCACGCTGGGCTACGAGTGGTTTGCCGCAGCGGACGGCAAGCACTTCAGGCTGGTGGAGACCTATGTGGATGCCGCCGCGGTTGAGGCTCACTTTATGGGCCAGGTGGTGCAGCAACTGGTGCCGAAACTTGCGGCAACCTGTGCGGTGGACGGGTTCGAGTTCTACGGGGACCCCGGGCCGAAGGTGACGCAGATGGCCAGCGGGATGGGCGCGGTGGTCTTCCAGTATTGGATTGGAATCGGCCGCTAGAGCCGGATGAATCGGGAGCCGGGCGGAAAGTGCGGGGCTCCCGGATCGCCTTTACTGGTTTTCCAGGTCGATGCTCTCGTAGTCGCGGTGGGCGATTGCGGCGCGGATCTGGGCGGGAGTTTTGCCGAGCTTCGTCTCCTTGTATGCGTAGAACGCCTCTTTGGCGCAGGTGGAGCACTCGGTGCCGTGCAGCCCCTCGTAGCAACTGCGCAGGCTGGTGTGGCCCAGCGCGCGGTCGCAGCGGCAGTTGCAGGGCAACTGGTAGAGCACGTTGCCGATTTTGATGGCCTGCTGGTAAACGTGCACCTGCCAGGGATAGCGGAAGTTCTCGCCGGTCAGCTCAGCGCCGGCCAGGATGTGGGGCAGGCCGGCAACCTTGAGCGGGGCCGAGGGGTGGTAGGCGGGCACGTCGTCGGCCGGGTTGGACCATTGGGCATAGCTGGCCGCGGTAATGGCAAAGACATATAGACTGAGGACCCAGCGGCGCTTGGTTGGATTTTTCAAATCGAGACTCCCCTTTGAGTCCATTTTAGACTGGATAGGAAAGGCGTGGGTGGTAGGGGCGGCGGGGTTCAAGGGCAGGGTTGCGCGCAAAAAAAGGCGGCACGAGCGGTTGATTGCTCGTGCCGGGAGGCCAGTGACGCAAACTGCTTCCAGGACCAAAGGGGCCAGATTGGACCGCCTCTGCGACTGGAATAAATACACCATAGCATAGATTGAGAAGAATGCAAATACAAAAATCGAAATTATTTCGGGATGTGCAAACAGGGAAACCTTTGCGGCTGCCCAGCGTCTAGAAACAAGAGGAGGGCTTGCCCGGGACGCTTCATAGGCCGGGGATCAAGCACTCAAAGACTATGACAAGATCTTTGGAATCTTCTAGTTCGCCTGAGCCAGAGCCGGCCAGGCCGAGCTCATCAGACTGGCTCAAGGTGGGAGTCATCGCCGGCGCTTCCGCGCTGGCAGGGGGGATTGCAGCCGCCTGGTGGTACCGGAAGACCCTTCTGAAGCTCCGCCAAGCTGAGCTGCGCTCCCCAAATCCGGATTTCGGGATTCCGGGCGAAGACCCGGCTGACGAAAGCTGAGCGACGGAGAAAGCCTGGTCTTTTTTCGCCCTTGGCCCTCAGAATTCGCCCACCCGGCCGCAAGTTGCTAGTCCGCCAGTTTGTCCGCCTTGGCAGCCAGGGCGAAGTCCTTGGCCGTGAGGCCGCCGGCATCGTGCGTTACCAGGCCCAGGCGGACCCGGTTATAGCGGATGTCGATATCCGGATGGTGGCTGGCCGCTTCGGCCGCCTCGGCCACGCCGTTCACAAAGCGCATGGCAGCCAGAAAGTCCGGATACTGAAAAGTGCGTACCAGTACGCCAGACTCAACCTGCCACGCGGGCAGGGCCTTGAGGTGGAGTTCAACTTCAGCGGGGGAAAGCGCTGCCATGGCATCTACTCCTCAAAAAACGGTCATTCATTCATGGGCAGGGTGGGCGTTTGCGTTAAGTCAAGGGGCGCGAATCGCTTGCTCTGCCCGGTGATCTCTGAGCGCAACTCCTGCCACAGCTCATTGGGTATCTTGAGAAACACCTCGACCACTGCGGGGTCAAACTGGGTTCCGGAGCAGCGCAGAATCTCTTGGCGCGCGGCGTCAAAGCTGCGCGCCTTGCGGTAAGGCCGGTCGCTGGTGATGGCGTCCAGCGCGTCGGCGACGGCAAAGATCCGCGCGCCGATGGGAATCTCGCTGCCGCGCAGCCCTTTGGGATACCCGGTGCCATCGTGGTGTTCCTGGTGCGAAAACACGATCTCTGCCGATTCAGCCAGAAACGGAATCTTGCGCAGAATGTGGTAGCCGCGCGCGCAGTGCTCGCGCATCACCTCCTGCTCGTCTGCGGTCAGCTTGCCCGGCTTGCGCAGAATTTCGTCGGGAATCGCCATCTTGCCGATATCGTGCAGAAACGCTCCGCGAGCAATGACCTTGATTTTCCTCGGGTCGACGCCGATGGCCCTCGACAGCGCAATGGTGTACGCGGTCACCCGCTTGGAGTGCCCCTCGGTCTCTGAGTCTTTCAGGTCGAGCGCGTCGCCCAGCGCCTCAAGCGTCACGTCGTAGGAGTGCTCCAGGTCTTCCATGGCCTGCCGCAGCAATTCTGTGCGGGCCTGCACCACCTGCTCAAGGCTTTGCTGGTAGCTTTGGCTCTGCTCCATGGCCTGCCGGTGGTCCAGCGCGCGCTGCACCGTCGTCACCAGGTGCTGGCGCTCGAAGGGCTTGAGCAGGTAGTCGTATGCGCCGCGCCGCATGGCGTCAATGGCCACGCCGATATCGTGAATGGCTGTGACCATGACGATGGGCAGATGCGGCTGCCGGTTGTGGATGCGCTCCAGCAGCACAATGCCGTTGCCGTCCTGCATCACGATGTCAGTCAGCACCAGGTCAAAGGAACTGCGTTCCAGAATCTCAATCGCCTCCCGGCCGCTGGAGGCAAACTGCACGTCATATCCCTGGCGCTCGAGCGTGGCGCCCATCATTACTCTCACCGGCGCTTCGTCATCCACAACCAGGATGCGGGCCGCTTTGCGCGTGCCTCTGCCGGCCTCCGCAAGCAGATTCAGCGGGGGATCCTGTGCTTCAAGATCTGCCAGATTCTGCGCCAAGCCTGGGCCTCCATGACCTTCGCCTGCCAGCCTGCCAAGATGAAGGGTTGCTCCGTTCGGCCTTTCGATGCGTTGCAACCGGCCACGACCGCCTCGGTGGCAGAGCTCCGAACGGGAATTTCTATCGGCTATCGCCGCCCTGCCGGTTTTTTTCCGCTGCCGCAACCTCAAGCAGCCCAAGCGCTTTCAGTTTGTTCTATCTCAAGAGACGGTTGAAACCTTCAAAGCGGCCACCGTACAACGAATCTTGAAGTTATTGTTTGGGGAACTGGGGAACAAGCGCAATCATCGGGACCTCCCGACTGCCGTGGTTCATTCCAGACCCCTAATTTTTTGCCGCACACTTCCGCGAGCTTAACAAAACGCTACGCCCCTGTCGCGGCCAGCGCAACCAAATCCTGACGCTGCCGGAAACTCTCTATTGCCAAAAGTAACAAAAAGCCATTTTTTGTTACGCAGGCATCAGCGATCGCTTGCGAGAGAGGTGAAAGGTCAGATTCCACGCTCTTAGCGTGAAACCTGCAGGAGCGGTCTCTGGCAGGCATCGCTACTTCTGCGGCTTTTCGGCGTCTCTGCGGGCGCGGCGGGCGGCGGCCCAGCCTTCCTTCGTCACCTGGCGCGCGCGGCCCACGGCCAAGGCGCCTGCCGGAACCGGTTTGGTAATGCAGGAACCGGCGCCGATATAGGCGCCATCACCCACCGTGACCGGAGCAACCAGCGTGGAGTCGCTGCCCACAAACGCGCCCTTGCCGATGTGCGTGGTGTGCTTGTTGACGCCGTCGTAGTTGCACGTGATGACGCCCGCGCCGATGTTGGTTCCTTCGCCGATCTCGGCATCGCCCAGGTAAGTGAGGTGGCTGGCCTTTGCGCCCTTGCCCACCTTGGCCTTCTTGGTCTCAACAAAGTTGCCGATGTGGGCGTCTTCGCCAATCTCGCTGCCGGGGCGAAGGTGGGCGAAGGGGCCGATCCTGGCCCCGTCAGCCACCGAGCTCTCGCTCAGGATGCAGCTTTGCCGCACCAGCACGCGGTCGCCCAGCGTGCAGTCTTCGATGACTGAATACGACCGGATCGTTGCGCCGGAGCCGATCTTCGTCTTGCCCAGCAACTGAACATAGGGCTCAATCACCGTGCCGGCCCCCACTTCGACTTCGGCATCAATCACGCAGGTGCCGGGCCGGTGGATGATTACGCCGGCGGCTATCAACCGCGCGGCTGCCGCTGCGCTCGCTTGCTCGTCGTTCACTGCTTCCTCTCCGTCTCTGCCGGCGGCTTGGGCATCGGGATGGTGATGTCGACCGGATGCACGGGTCCCAGCTTCAACTCGTCAAGCCCGGGCTTGATCTCAGGCGAGTTGCCCACCACGAGAATGGCGAGCTTGTCCGGATGAATGTACTTTTTTGCCGCCGCATTCAATTCGGCCAGTGTCACTTTTTCCAGGGCCGCCTTGTAGGTCTCAAGGTAGTCTGCCGGATAGCCGTAGAACTCCAGCCGGACATGCTCGGCAAGCACCTTCTGGCGCGTGTCATAACGGAAGAGGAACGAGTTGAGAATGTTGTCTTTGGCCCGGCTCAGTTCCACCTCGGTAAAGTCCTCGGCGGTCAGTCCGCGAATTTCGGCAAGCGCAAGGCCGGTTGCTTCTACCGTAAACGCGCTCTGCGTGAGCACCACCACACGAAACGCCGCCGGATGGTCATACGCAAAGCCGTAGCCGCCACCCACCTCGTACGCCAGCCCCTTCTCGGTGCGGATCTTCTGCATCAGCCGGCTTGAGAACCCTCCGCCCAGGATGTCGTTCATCAGCGCCAGCTTGGGCACATCGGGGTTATGCCGGTCTGTTCCCAAACCCACAATCTCAATGTTCGACTGGTTCACGTCTTCCTTGTTCACAAAGTAGACGCCCGGCGTCGGCCCGGCAAACGACTCGTGGCGCTCCGGCGCCGGCTTCACCGGCGGCAGACTTTCAAACGCCGCGCGCAGCCTGGCTTCCATGGCCGCCGGTTCAAAGTCGCCGCCGACGCTCACGATCAGCTTGTCGGTGAGCGTGCGGTCATGCCAGGCATTCAGATCGTCCACCGTGACCTTGCCGATGGTGGCCAGTTCCGGCTGCCGGGTATAGGGACTATCAGGTCCATAGACCAGCCTGGCGCTCTCGCGCTCGGCAATCTCGTCTTCGTCGTCGTTGCGCCGCACAATGCCGGCGGCCGCCTGCTGCTGCGCAAGGCGCAGCTTTTGCGGGCTGTAACTGGGGTGAAAGAGCAAGTCCAAAGCCAATGCAAGAACCTGGTCAGAGTCGCCCTTGAGCGACTCCCACGAGAGCGATGTGGAGTCTTCGCCGCCTGCGGTCTCAATGTGCGCGGCCTTTGCCTCAAGCAGGTCGTCGAGCGTATCGCCATTCAGTTTCGCCGTGCCGCTGGTGCGCCACGCCTGACCGTAGAGCTCAACCAGTCCGGTCTTGGCCGTGTCCTCGTCGTGCGATCCGCCCGGAATCAGTACCGATCCGGAGACAAACGGCAACTCGTGATCCTCTTGCAGAAACAGCACGATGCCGTTCTTCAACTCGATGCGCGTGGGCTGCTGCGGCTTGAATGCGTGCAGGGCCGGGATGGGGATCTTCTCCCACGGCTTGCTTTGCTGCGCGCTGAGCGCCGCTGGAGCCAATGCGACCGCGCATGCAACCGCGAGCAAGGATGCCTTTGCGAAATTCTTCAAGGTTGGGTTCTTCATTGCGCACCTCCCGCACTTTTCTGATCCGCTATCGGAGGCGCGGTTTCAATCCATGCGCTGGTGCGGTTGGTGGCCACAAACAGAGTGTTGGCCACTCTACGGATATCGGCCTTGGTCACCTTGTCCACCTTGGCGAGTTGCAGAAATAGTTCGCGCCAATCGCCGTAGCGCGTCTGGTACTCGGCCAGCGTGTTGGCCAGCCCCTGGTTGTCGGCCAGGCCGCGCAGCAGGTCGGCGCGCGTGCGCGTCTTGAACATGGCAAGTTCTTCGTCGGTCACGTCGGCGGCCTTGAGCTTGTCAATCTCCTTGTGGATGCCGTCGCGCATCTCGGCCGGCGTGTGGCCGGGCAGCGGAACCGCGAGGAAGCAGTAAAGCCCGGGGTACTTGTCGCCCGGATAGGGGCTGAAGCCCTCGACCTCGGCGGCAATCTGCTGGTCGCGCACCAGGCTGCGATAAAGTCGCGAGACTCTTCCATTGGAAAAAATGTCGCTGATGGCGTCGTAGACCGCATCGTCGGGGTCGCGATAATCGGGCCGGTGATAGCCCTCGACATAAATCGGCTGCGTCTGCTCGCGGATGGCGACCGTCTTCTCGGCAAACTGCTTTGGCTCGACGGTAGTCATCTCTTGCGGCTTGGGGCCGGCGGGCACGCGGCTGAAATATTTCTCCAGCATCGGCATCGCGGTTGCGGCATGCACGTCGCCTACAACGGCCACCACGATGTTCGCGCCCACGTAATATTTCTTGTGGAAGTCCATGGCTTCGGTGGCCGTAATCTGGCTCACCTCGCTGGGCCAGCCCACGCCGCTGCGTCCGTAGTTGTGGGCCACATAGGCGGTGGCGACAAACTGCTCGAAGAGCCGCCCAATGGGGTTGGAGTCGGTGCGCATGCGGCGCTCTTCCTGCACCACGTCGCGCTCTTTATAGAACTCGCGCGGCACCACGTCGGCCAGGCGGCTGCTCTCGAGCCACGCCCAAAGCTCGAGGCGGTTCTCGGGCATCGACCAGAAGTACATGGTGTCGTCCAGGCCGGTTTCGGCGTTGACGCCCACCGCGCCGTTCTTCTCTGCCACTTCAGTAAATTGGTTGGGAATGACAAACTTGTGCGCTTCGTCCTGGGCGGCTTTCAGTTTCTCTTTCAGATCCGCCAGCTTTTTGGGGTCGCGGCCCACCTGCTTCAGATACTCGGCCTCGTAGGCGTCGTTGGCCGCTTCCACCCTGGCGAGCGCGATCTTTTCTGCCGCATAGTCGGTGGTGCCAATCTGGGTGGTTCCCTTGAAGGCCAGGTGCTCAAACATGTGCGCCAGTCCGCTCTCGCCGGCGGGGTCGTTCACATCGCCGGCATCGATAAAGGTGGCGTAGCTGAAGACCGGCGCCTCGGGGCGCTCGCAGATGACGATCGTCAGGCCGTTGGGCAGCACTTTCACGGTTGTTTTCTGCTCAAAGCTTTTCAGGTCTTGCGCCTGCGCGCCGGCCCAGGTGAGCGACACGGCCAGCAGCGCCACCGCACTGTTCAAAAACCAGGAAGAATTCCTGCTCTGCATCCAGTCTCCTTGATTGGGGCCGGCAAAAAATGGCAACCCCGCACTCTTCCAAAGTATGGCCCGCGACCGGATAGGGTCAAACAGGCTGTGGTTGAGCGTCCCAAATCCGGGCCTTTCACCGTTGCGGCGAATTATTTACCTCATTGCAAGAAACCGCCGGCCCTCTGCTCGCGTATCTTGTTTGACAGGCTGGAACAAGCGAGGTCATTATGCGCCGCTGGATCTTTCGTCTTCTTGGAACATTGGTTACGATCTTGGCCGTTTTTGTTGCGGTTGTCTGGCTTCTCCAGGTCTATCCCCGCCGCAATCCGCACCCGCCGCTCAAGCTGGCCCAGGGCACGCTGGCCATTCAACACGCCCGCATCTACGTCTCGCCCACCGGACCGCCCATTGACGATGGCACCGTGCTGGTGCGCGATGGCCTGATTGCCGCTGTCGGCCCGCAGGTTGCCATTCCAGCCGGCGCAACTCTGCTGCCCTGCGAGCATTGCGTGGTGACAGCCGGCTTCTGGAACGCCCACGTCCACTTCACCCAGCCACGTTGGGCCGGCGCCAACTGGAAGGCCGCCGCCCCGCTCAATGCGGGGCTCAGCGACATGTTCCTGAGCCGCGGCTTTACCACCGTTGTGGACCTGGGCTCGAACCCTGCCGACACAATCTCCATCCGCCGCCGCACAGAGCTGGGCGAACTCGATGGGCCCTTCATCTACACGGCGGGCGCAGCGCTCTATCCGCCGCACGGCATCCCCTACTACCTGCGCGACACGCTGCCCGGGTGGATCGTCGCCATGATGCCGCAGCCGCAAACGCCGGACGAAGCCCGCCGAATCGTCCGCAGCAACCTCAACGCGGGCGCCGACCTCACCAAGCTCTTCACCGGCTCCTGGATCTCGCGCGGCCGGGTGCTGCCCATGCCGCTGGCCATCGCCACTGCCGCTGTGGAGACCACGCACCTGAATGGCCGCAGGGTGTTTGCCCACCCGTCGAATCTCGAGGGTACGCGCGTGGCCGTTGAGAGCGGCGTGGACGTGTTGGCCCACGCCCCCGATGACACCGAGGGCATCGACGGCAGCCTCTTCGCAACCATGGTCAAGAGAAACATGGCGATGACGCCCACGCTGAAGATGTTTGCGACCACCGTCACCACCAGCCCGAAATATCTTGACCCCATCTACGCCGAGGTGCGCCAGTTTCACCAGTTGGGCGGGACTCTGCTCTTTGGCACGGACGTGGGGTATATGACCGACTACTCCACCGAGGGCGAGTTTGAGGCGCTGGGCAATTGCGGCCTGAGTGCGGCCGACGTGCTGGCCATGCTTACTACCAACCCATCTGAGCGCATGGGCGCGGCCGGGCAGAAGGGAACTGTGACTCCGGGCAAGCTGGCCGACCTGACGATTCTCGACGCCGACCCAGCCGCCGCGCTCACCAACTTCGCGCGCGTGCGCATGACGATCCGTTCGGGCAAGGTGGTTTACAGGCGTCCGTGACGCGCGCCTGCGATCAGGCTGGGGCTGCAGGCCAACTACTGATAGTCTGAAACCTCATGCAGCCCACGCGCAAAAACGGCCCGCGCCTCTCCGCCTTCGCTCGGGCGTTGATCGAGGTTGCGTTTATCGTCTTTCTGTTTTACTCGAACCTTCTGATGGGCGAGTTCACCGCCTCGAACGCGCCGGGCAAGAGCCTGCTCATGGGCTTTATGGATATCTTCACGCTTACGAACTTCGCCATCGCCATGGTCTCGGCCGTGATCGGCTACATCGTTTTTGAGTTCCTGCGCAAAAAACTGTAACCAGCTTCGAGCGCGGCGTCCGCTCTACAATGGGTTCTTGCTTCCGCAATCTCAATGCGACCGGCTTGGCGTGGTTCTGGTGCGGCCGCGCAATCCGCTGAATATTGGAGCGGCAGCGCGCGCCATGGCCAACTTTGGCCTGCAAAGGCTCGCTGTGGTCTCTCCCTGGGAGCCGCACTGGCGGGAGGCAAGGTCGGCGGTCGGAGCCCCCGATCTGCTCAAAAACGCCAAAGGGACGGAGTCCCTGGCCGAGGCGGTGGCCGATTGCACGCTGGTGGTGGGTACCGGCACGCTGACCTATCGCAAGCCAGAGCAAGAGGTGGTTCTGTTGCCCGCGCTGGGGCCGCGCGTGGCTCAGGAACTTGCGGTCGGCGGCCGCATCGGGCTGGTCTTTGGCCCGGAGAAGCATGGGCTCACCCGCGAAGACCTCTCATATTGCCATGTATTGGTTGAGATTCCCACCGACCCGCGGCAACCCTCGATGAACCTGGGCCAGGCGGTTGCGGTGTGCCTGTATGAGCTGGCCGCACGCGACCTTGCGCCTGAAGCCGATGCGCCGCAACCGGAAACGAGCCCCGCGGCGCCTACACCCGCAGCCGCATCTGGCAACCTCGATTTGCTGGCCGAGGTGGTCGACGAGGCGATGACGGCCGCCGGCTACTCGCCGCGCGGGATGCAGGCGGCCAACCGCCACGACCTGCGCCTGATGCTGCGCAGAATGGCGCTGACCGAGCGCGATGTGCGCAGAATTCTCGGCCTCTTCCGGCGGATTCTCTGGCGGTTACGGCCCGCCCCGCCCAGCGAGCAGGGCAGAGATTAAGAAAGCCGATCTGTTTCTCTGATCCGTTTCTATAGGGCCTTTTGCGTAGAATCCTGTTAGAGTGTCGCTCAAAGGTTCCCCATGAACGCGTACACCCATCTTTCTCGTCTCGGGCTCCAGCGCAAGGCCGCGCTCCGGTGCGGCGCGGCCCTGTTGTTTTGCGTCGGCCTGTTGGTTGCGGGGCAGGAGCCGCCGCCCATTCCGCAAGACCCATCGCCGACTGACGGGCAGCGGCACCACCGGCCCACGGCCGAAGTTGCGCCGGCGGCCTCCCCAGCGCTTCCGGAGGTGCAATCGCCTGAAGACAGCGCCGTTGAGGCGCAACTGCGGCAGCAGTTGGTGGGCAAGCCGCTCTACCTGCGCGGCGGCTACCTGGGCGACACGCTGAACTTCGACCAGAATGGCCGGCTGCTGAGCAGCTCGCCCAGAGGCTCTTACACGCTCTGCGCGATCGAGATTGACAAGGTCCGCGTGACCAAGCGCAAGGTGGAGTTGGAAGGCATGCGCTACGGGTTGCACTTTCTGGGCGCCTTGCCCTACGAGGACCCCACCAAGGCGCTGGACCGGGTGAAGATCACGCCCAAGAAGAAAGTGGTCAGGATCACCATCGACAGGCAGGCGGTAGTGAAGCTGAAGGCGCTGAAAGAGCCCAAAGAGCCGAAGGAGCCCAGGGCGGCAAAGGAGCCCAAAGCGGCCAAGGAAAAAGACACCGCGTGGCCCTGGCCCCGGGGAGACAAGACTGTAGATTTAACGCCCGTTATCGAGCGGCCCGAGGTAAGCGAGGTGGACCAGGGCGCGGCTCCGGACGCACCCACTGCCCAGGCCCCGCCTCCGGCTCAACCTGCGGCCCCGCCACAGTCGGCAGGCCCGCCACAGAATGCGGCGCCGGCGCGACAGGCAGCGCCAGCCGCGCAGGCAGCGCCGGCCACGCAGGCAGTCCAGGCGCCCATGCCGGACGCCCCCCCCATCGAAACCGGCGACGCGACCACTTCGCCGGCGCATGCCGCCGGTCTGCTCAAGACCGCGCTTGACGGCGTCTTTGCCGAGGGTCTCGACGACCGGATGAAGGCCGCGATGCCCGAATTCTGGAAGCTCTACTACCAGTCGGCTGCCGCCAGAACCGACTACCGGCCCGCGGACCCCTCTGTCCTGCGCCAGAATGCGGTCGACAAGAAGGCCCGCCTGCTCTCGACCTTCGAGCCGGAATCAAACGAGTACGCGCAGGCCAACGCTGTGGCCGGATTGGCTCTCTATCACGTGGTGATTGGCGCCGACGGCAGGCCCGGCGAGATTGCGGTGGCCAGGCCCATCGGCTTCGGGCTGGACGAGAATGCCGTCGCGTCCATCCGGAACGCCAAGTTTTCGCCGGCCATCAAGGGCGGCCAGCCGGTTCCGGTTCTGCTTGACCTGGTCGTCCAGTTCCGCATTTATTCCAAGCGAACATCGGTGGTGAGCGCTCCGGGCTCGGGGGATCAGCCGTCCGCGCCAACCCTGCCCGGACCCTACAGCTTGCAGCGCAAGTAAGACAATTGCTCTCTGCTCATTGCCGGCGCGGCAGGCCAGCAAGGCCGCCGTCCGGCAAGGGTCTTACGCCGGTCTGGCGACCGCAGGACCATTGCAAGACAGCGAGGGAAGGCGGCAAACCTCGCCAGACAGCCGTCTCGCGCGCCGTCTTGCGTGCCTCACACTTCCGCCAACGGCTCCCACAGCTCCACACGGTTCCCCTCCAGGTCCCATATCCACGCGAAGCGGCCGTAGGGGTAGTCGTCCCGCTTGGGATCGATACGTACCCCGGCGGCGGCCAACTGTGTGAGCAACCGGTCCATGTTGTCGACGCGGAAGTTGACCATCGACTGCTGCGGCCCGTCGCCAAAGTACCGGGTGTCGGCAGGGAAGTGGGCAAAGACGGTCATTCCGGTTGACTCCGGCCCGTCGAAGGCCAGCGACCCGCCGTCCTGGCTGGGAATGCCAAGGTGCTGCGCGTACCAGGCGGAGAGCGCCTTGGGATCGCGCGCCCGCAAGAAAATGCCGCCTACTCCTACTGCTTTGGCCATTTCTACTCCTCCTGGTGCAGAATCTGTTCCAATTTGGGTTTATGTTTGGCTGCCCGGCCGGTGCGCGGCTCGGTGGCCACCACGCGCGCGGGTTTTGGCTGGCCGACGCGCTCCCGGGCGTTGGCCTTTACAGCCTTGGTGGCGGAAAATGGGGTTGGCTTGCGTTTCGTCATGACAAGCATGAGTATGGAATAGATTCCGCCGGAGCGAAAGCCCCTGGAGCAGAACCACGATTCACGAGCCCTGAAAAGCGTCGTGCAGGGTGTTGATTTCTTGAGGAAATGAACACTTGAGTGCCGAGGCCCTGGGTACAGTGATCGTGATTCTGCTGTAGGCGCCGGGCGAGTGCTTCAGGGGCTTGAATGGCTCGGAATTGCGGGACCTGGGGAGCGGAAAAATCATGGAAGAGCGCGAATTCTTTAACGAAACCACCGAGATGCGGACGCATACCCTCACCTGCCCCAAGTGCGGCCAGGCTGGCGAATACAAGGTGAGCTGGGTGGTGCGGCGCAAGCGGGCCCAACTGCCCCGGAACGCCGACGAGCGCGACCGTGCGCGTTTCGCCAAGGCGCAGTCTTACATGGTAAGACGCGACGATAAACTGTCCTGCACCAACGTCCGTTGCCGCAAACCCTTTGAAATCACATCGCTCCAGTCGCTGGCCTTTCTCAACGATTGATCGCGCCGGCCCGCGCCCCACGCGTGGGCCGACGTCAGGCTTCTTCCCCTGAAGCCGCACACCCTCTGGAGGCAGGCGTGCCTAACAGCTCCCTTCGAGGTAAGACATGCGTAGTGCGCTCCGTCTGACCGCCCTGCCGCTGGCTCTGCTTGCTGTTGCCTCTCTTTCCCAGCTTGCCGCCTGCCACCTGCATAGCGCTGCTCCCGTCCTGGCCGCCGAAATCCAGCCCATCCAGCTCCCCAAGCCGGACATCACCGCCGGCATGCCCCTGATGCAGGCCCTGGCTCATCGCCAGACCACCCGCGCCTTCGCTGACAAGTCGCTCTCCTTGCAAACCCTCTCGAATCTGCTCTGGGCGGGTTTCGGCGTCAACCGGCCGCGCGCCGTCAAGTCCGGCCTGGGCCGCACCGCGCCCTCGGCCATGAACAGCCAGGACATCGAACTGCACGTGGTGCTGCCCCAGGGTGTCTATGTCTACGAGGCCGAGCCGAACCTGCTGCGTCCGGTGGTGGGCGGCGACATGCGCGCAAAGATCAACTCCCAGGCAGCCCACGCGGCCGTGACGATTGTCTATGTGGCCGGAGTCAAAGACGACTGGGCGCAGGTGGATACCGGCTTCATCGGCCAGAACGTCTACCTTTTCGCTGCCTCCGAGGGTCTCAACGCCTGGTTCTATGCCCTTCACGGTCAACAGGATGCGGCTGCCGTGGCCACTGCGCTGAACCTGCCGGCTGAGAAGCGCGCCCTCTATGCGCAGTCGGTTGGGTATCCACCGCTCTAGCGCGGTTTCCGATCGCGAAGCTTGAACCAGCTCAACAGGCCATGCGGAATTTTTTGATAGACCGCCGTCTCTCCCCTTGACAGCTTAGGAGAGTCTGGGTTAGTCTCCTAATCAAGTTAGGGGAACCGCGTGACCGATCAGGCTCAACTTCTTCCCGGCACTCTCGATCTGCTGATCCTGCGGGCGGTCTCGCTGGGGCCGCTTCATGGGTACGGCATTCTGCTGCGCATTGGGCAAATCTCAGGGAACGCTCTGTTCATCGAGCAGGGTGCGCTCTATCCAGGGCTCTTCCGCCTCGTGCGCCAGGGACTGCTTAAGACCGATTGGGGCACATCAGAGAACAATCGCAGAGCCAAGTTTTACGAACTCACCGAGGCCGGTCGCGAGCGCCTGCGCGAAGAGACCGACAGTTGGAACCGGCTGGCCGCCGCCATTGCTTGCGCACTTTCGCAACAGCCGGAGGAAGTATGAGACTCTTTGCCTCGCTTCGTTTCCGTCTCACCACGCTCTTCCGGCGCTCCCGCATCCATGAAGAGTTGGAAGAAGAGCTTCGCTCGCATCTGGAGCACCGCGCCGACGACCTGGAGCGCTCCGGCCTCTCTCGCGCGGAGGCCGAACGCCGCGCACGCGTCGAATTCGGCGGACGCGAAAAGTACAAGGAAGAGATTCACCAGGCGCTGGGCGGCAATCTTCTCGGGACGTTGCTGCAGGACATTCGCTTCAGTCTGCGCGTGTTGCGCAAGTCGCCCGGCTTCACCCTCGCCGCCGTTCTCACGCTGGCACTGGCCATTGGCGCCAATGCGCTGGTTTTTGCAGTATTGAACGCGCTGTTTCTGCGGCCGGTGAATGTGCCTCACGGAGAGAGTCTTTACGCACTGCAGCGCGGGAGCGATACTTACATCATTCAATCCTATCCAGACTACATTGATCTCCGCGATCGCAACCGGAGCTTTGACAGTCTGGCGGCTTATAACATCACCCAGGTTGGTTTCGACACGGGCAAGAATCCGGCGTCGGTGTGGGGTTATGAAGCGAGCGGGAACTACTTCGATGCATTAGAGATTCAGCCGTATCTTGGCCGCTTCTTCCACGGCTCCGACGAGCGGGGTGCAAACAGCGCGCCGTACGTGGTGCTGACTTACGGATATTGGCACAGCCATTTCCAGGACGATCGGGGCGTGGTAGGCCGTCAAGTGCGGCTAAACAAGCACCCTTTCACCATCATTGGCGTGGCGCCGCCTGAGTTTCACGGAACCCTGTTGTTTTTCTCTCCAGACTTCTATGTGCCGATGGTGAACGCCGGGCAGTTAGATGGGACCAGTTACCTGAATGCTCGCGGAACGCGGTCGGTGTTTGAAGTGCTTGGGCATCTGACAGCGGGAGTTACGCAGGCACAGGCGACCGCCGATCTGAGTTCCATTGGCGCCTATCTGCACAACACCTACCCCAAGGACGACGACCAAAGCACGTTCACACTGGTGCGTCCAGGCCTGCACGGCGATTTTTTTGCTCCCGCGATGCGGGCATTTCTCGCCGGGTTGATGTTGCTGGCGGGGCTGATTCTGCTGGCCGCATGCGCCAATCTCGGCAGCCTGTTTGCCGCTCGCGCGGCCGACCGCTCGCGGGAAGTTGCTTTGCGCCTGGCTCTTGGCTCGAACCGCACGCGCATTCTGCGGCAACTCTTCACCGAAGCTATCCTGATTTCCCTGGTAGGAGGCGCAGCCGGACTATGGGGCGGGGTGGTCATTCTGCACTGGCTGAGCCGTTGGCAGCCGTTTCCCGAATTCCCCATGAATATACCGGTGACTCCCGACGGAAATGTCTATTGGGTCGCGTTGTTGCTGGCGTTAGTGAGCGGGCTGCTGTTTGGCGCGGTCCCGGTCAGGCAGGTATTGCGCACCAATCCATACGAGGTGGTCAAGGCTGGATCGGCCGGCCTGATTGCGGGGAGGGGCCGGCGGATTACGGCGCGGGATTTGCTGCTGGTGGTGCAAATTGCCATCTGCGCGGTGCTGGTTACATCTTCGATGGTTGCGGTGCGTGGACTGACGCGCTCGCTGCACACAAACCTTGGCTTTGAGCCGCGGAACGCGATGCTGGTGGATACCGATCTGAGAATGGCCGGTTACCTGGGCGACCGGGTGGCCGCGATGCAAAGGCGCATGATCGACGCCATGAAGACAATTCCCGGCGTAACCTCGGTGGGACTGGTGGATACTCCACCATTGCATATGGGTTGGGGCGTCTCAGGCGTTTTTACCGAGAATGCAACCGATCTGAGGCCGCCCAATGCGGTTGCCCAGGTCATCCTGTACAAGATATCTCCCGAATACCTGCAGGCGGCGGCAACAGCTTTGCTGGCGGGCAGAACTATCACGTGGGCCGACGACACGAATGCGCCGCGCATCGCCCTGGTGAACAGGGAGTTTGCGCGCAAAATCTTCGGCTCCGCAACCGGCGCGGTGGGCAGACATTTCAAAATGCCGGATGGCACACGCGTGGAAGTGGCAGGGATTGTGGAGGACGGGAAATACACCGCAAACCTGGCCGAGAATCCACAGCCGGCGATGTTTCTTCCCATTCTTCAAAATCCGGTGAGTCAGACGGCGCTGGTGTTGCGCTCGAGCCCAGCGTCCAACGATGCCGCGCAGCAATTGGCGCCGGCCATCAGGAACAAACTCCTGGAGCTGGATGCGGGACTGCCCGCCTTCATCCAAACGTGGGACGAAGAAATGAATGGAGCTTTGTTTGCTTCGCGCATGGCGACGGTGTCTCTGGGAGTTCTGGGCCTGATGGGCGCGATGCTGTCGATCACGGGAATTTTTGGTATGGCGGCCTACTCGGTGAGCAAGCGCATGCGCGAGCTGGGCATTCGCATCGCTTTGGGCGCGCAGCGCAAGGAAGTGTTGCAGGCCGCGCTGAGCCGCGCCGTCAAATTGCTGGCCGCCGGCTCGGCGCTTGGGTTGGTGCTGGGCATTCTTGCCAGCCGTGTGCTCGCTTTTATTGTCTACCAGGCCACGCCGCGCGATCCGCTGGTGCTGGCTGGCGTGGTGCTGGCCATGGCGCTGCTGGGCCTTGTCGCCACCTGGATTCCCGCCCAGCGCGCCCTCTCGGTCGATCCGCTGCTGCTGCTGCGCGAGGAGTAGGCCCCTCCACTGGCGCAGTCCCCTCGGGTTGTGATTGAATCGAAGATGCAGGCGGCCCGGAGGCAATCGATTGGGGACGCCAGGAGAGACAAGAATGGCCAATACCCTGCTTCCCCCCGAAGAGCGCAACCTGACCCCCGACCAGGTTGAGGCGCTGGACAAACGCCGCGACCTGGGCCACACCCTGCTGGTCATTGCCGGTCAGTTTGCGGTGATCGCCGCCATCCTGCTGCTCTGGGTGGGCCAGGACCTTGCCTACTCTCCCGGCTGGGCGCATCCCATCGCCTACTACTTCGCCTTCGCCATCGCCCTGGTCATCGTTCTGGGCGTCACCGGCATCGCATTGCGCAAGGGAACGCCCCGCATCGACTGAGCCGGGTTATCTGCGCTCGATCGGGCTGGATTCGCCGTACAAATCAGCCGGAAAACGGTATACCCTTGAAGTTGCCCATGGCGACTGCTTCCCCAATTGCTTCCCCGGCCACGAGTCTCGATGAACGGCTGACCGATAGTCATGGCCGCGTCATCCACGACCTGCGCGTCTCCATCACCGACCGCTGCAACTACAAGTGTGTCTACTGCCGCGATGGCGAAACGGGCGTCCAATACTCCGAGCTCGGCATCGAAGAATACCTGCGCCTGATCCGGGTCTTCGTCAGCCTGGGCATCACCAAGGTCCGCCTCACCGGGGGCGAACCCCTGTTGCGCCGCGGCCTGCTTGAGCTGGTTGCGGAACTTGCCCGCATGCGCACGCTCTGCGGCGAGCCGCTTGATCTGGCGCTCACCACGAACGGACACCTGCTGGGCAAGCTGGCCGCCCCGCTCAAGGCCGCCGGCCTGAACCGCGTCACGGTCAGCATGGATGCGGTCGATCCGGCAACCTTCGAACGCATCACCCGCGTCCCGGGCAGTTTTCAAACCGTCCTGGCCAGCATCCGCACGGCGCTCGCCGCCGGCCTCACGCCGCTCAAGATCAACTGCGTGCTGTTGCGCGGCTTCAACGACGATCAGGTTGAGCCCTTCGCCCATTTTGCCCGGCAGGAAGGCGTAGTCGTCCGCTTCATTGAGTTCATGCCGCTCGAGGAGGGCCGCCTTTGGTCGCCGCAGATCGTTGTCCCACTCAATGAGATCGTCTCGCGCATCGGCCGCGTGTTGCCGCTGGTCCCGCTGGAAGCCCGCGACGCCGGCGAAACCGCCCGCCGCTACGGATTTGCCGACGGTGTGGGCGAAATCGGCATCATCGCGCCGGTTACCCAGGCCTTCTGCGGCGCCTGCAGCCGCGTCCGGCTCACATCCGACGGCAAGATCCGCACCTGCCTGTTTTCCCAGGTCGAGCACGACCTCTATGGCCGACTCCGCGCCGGCGCCACTGATCAGGAACTTCGCGCCTACATTGCCCAAACCGTGCAGGGGAAAGAGGCCCGCCATCACATTGGCGAACCCGGATTTCTCAAGCCCTCGCGCTCCATGGTCCACATCGGCGGCTGATGGCCGGGGAGAATTCGTGTCGGCGGCACAAGAACGAAAGCACCCATTTTCTTGCCAGAACAAAAATCAGGAGCTGATTCCGCCAAAGACTTGAAGGAACCCTCTCTGGCAACAACCAACGCCCCCGGAATGAACGTCTTCCATGACAGAATGGTTACTATCTTCCATATAATGGTGCGCTGATGAAGAACGAGACGGAAAACCGCATCCCGCTCGACGACCTTCTTGTCTTCCACCAGTTGGCGCGGTCGCTGACTTCGAGTTTTGACCTCGATACCATCCTGCGCACCATCCTGGAACAGATGGAGCGCTTCATTGAGGCCGAGCTTTGGGCTCTGCTGATGCTCGACCCCGAGCGCCAGGACCTCTACTATGCCATCGCCGCCGGCGGCGAAGAAGCCTCGTTGCGCGACCTGCGCGTCAAGGTGGGCGAGGGCGTGGCCGGCTGGGTGGCCGAGCACGGCGAGACCCTCATTGTCCCCGAAGCCACTGAGGATCCGCGCATCACGGGCGCTTACGGCGCCGGCCCACGCAAAGTGCGTTCCGTCATCGCCATGCCGCTGCGCGGCCGCAAGGGGACCCACGGGGTCATTGAGATCTTCAACCCCCGCGCCGAGCAGATGACCGACTACACGATCGCTTTCCTGCACATCCTCACCGACCACGCGGCCATCGCCATTGAGAATGCCCACGACGTCGCCCGCATCCAGCAACTCACCATCACCGACGACACCACCGGCCTCTACAACGTGCGCCATCTCTACCACGTGCTGGGCCGCGAACTGGAGCGTTGCGCCAGCCTCGGGCTGCCAGTGAGCCTGGCCTTCCTTGATCTGGACCGCTTCAAGCTGGTCAACGACGCCCACGGCCACCTGGTGGGCAGCGAGCTGCTGGCCCAGGTGGGCAAGCGCCTGCAAGAGCTGAGCCGCAAGCAGGACTGGTGTTTCCGCTACGGGGGCGATGAGTTCGTGATTCTGATGCCCGAGACCGGGGCCGCGGCCGTTCTGGCCCTGACCACGGAGTTGAACTCGGCCCTGATGGAAACCCGCTTCCACATGAAGACCGGGCACGACCTGATGGTGAGCGCCAGCGTGGGCGTGGCCACGGCGCCCTTCGACGGCGCAACCGTGCACGCGGTCATCGGCGCTGCCGACATGCGCATGTATGCCGTGAAAAATCACGGTCGCGGAAAGGTGCTGGGAAGCTCTGCGCCTTAAAGCTGGTCGGGCTACTTGCCTTCGTCGACGGGCTTATTGGAGACCTGCACTTCCGCCAGCCGCTCCAACTGATTCCGCCAGTCCAGCGACTCGACAAAGCTCTTCGATTCCCGCCATCCCGGCTCCACAATCACATGCAGCTCCAGGTAAACGCGCGTGCCCAGCAGCGACTCAATCTGGCGGCGCGCGCCGGTGCCAATCTCTTTCAGCTTCGATCCGCCCTTGCCGATCAAAATCGCCTTCTGCCCGTCGCGCTCGCAATAGATCGCGGCGGCAATACGCGTCAGCGGCAGCCGCGCCGGCGGCTGGTTCTTCTTCCGCGGCGGCGCAGGCGGCTCAGCCTCCTCAAACCGCTCAATCACTACCGCCGCGGCATAAGGAACCTCTTCCCCCGTCTCCACCAGAATGCTCTCCCTGATCAGCTCCGCCACCATGAACCTCTGCGGCTGGTCGGTGTACTGGTCCTTGGGGTAGTAGCGCTCGCCCACCGGCAGCACTTCGATAATCTTGCGCACCAGAATGTCCAGTCCATCGCGCTTCCGCGCGCTCACCGGAATCACCTGCGCAAAGCTGAACTGCTTCGTCAGCGTGTCGATCAGCGGCAGCAACTGGTCCTTCGGCACCAGGTCAATCTTCGTCAGCAGCAAAAACACCGGGCAGTCCACCTTGCGAATCAACGCGAACAGAAATGCATCCTCGCTCGCCCAGTTGGTGCGTTCATTCTTGCGCCCCGGCGCGGCCACCTTCCCGGCGTTCAACGGCGCGACTCGCGTCCCAGCGGCCGGCGCTTTCTCCACGCTCGCCGGGTCCTGCGGCACTGCCGATGCAGTGGACTCAAAACTAAAACCCTCCGGCGTTTCCAGCGAAATGCCGGGCGTCCCAGCCGCCTCTCCGTCAACGCTCGCCGGGTCTTGCGGCACAGCGGATGCGGTGGACTCAAACGTAAAACCCGCCGGCGGTTCCAGCGAGGCATTGGCGCTGTCCCCCGCCGCCTCTTCCAATTGCACGCGCCGCGTCGCATCCATCAGCACCAGCACCAGGTCGCGCGTTTCCAGTGCCTCATACACCTCTTGCAGCATCCGCCGGTCCAGGTGCGAGCCCGGCTTGTGCACGCCCGGCGTATCCACAAACACAATCTGCGCCGCCTCCTGCGCCGGTTGCAGTGGGCCCTTCTTCCTGGCCGCGACCTCCACCACCCCGGCGATGCGGTTGCGCGTGGTCTGCGGCTTGGCCGAGACAATGGCCACCTTTTCCCCTGTTAGGGCATTCAACAGCGTGCTTTTGCCGGCGTTTGGCCGGCCCAGAATTGCAACAAATCCAGATTTCAAAGGGTTTTCGCACTCCTGCCCTCTATTATCATGGATTTGCCACCGCCAGGCTGGTCATTCGGTTGCTATCATTTCGCCATGATCCCCGAAGGCAGAACCGAACGCCTTCTGCTGTGCCCGCTCGCGCACGCCGACGCCCCGCAGATTCAGCAGCTCTTCCCCCAATGGGAGATCGTGCGCTACCTGCAAGACCGCGTCCCGTGGCCCTACCCGCCCGACGGCGCGGAGACCTTTGTCCGCGACATCGCCCTGCCCCAGATGGAGCGCGGCGAAGCCTGGCACTGGACCCTCCGCCCCCTCGCTGAACCCGGCCGCCTGATCGGCCTCATCAGCCTCGTCCAAGGCGACGAAGACAATCGCGGGTTTTGGCTTGCCCCTGAGTGGCAGGGCAAGGGATTGATGACGGAAGCCTGCGTCTGGGCCAACGATTTCTGGTTCGATACGCTTGGATTCGCTGTCCTCCGCGTCGCCAAAGCCGCGGAAAATCTGACATCCCGCCGCATCTCAGAGAAGCAGGGCATGCGGCTGGTGGGCGTTGCAGAGAAGGACTTTGTCAGCGGACGATTGCCGTCAGAGATTTGGGAGATCACCGCCGAGGAGTGGCGTGAGGCGAAAGCCCGCACCCTCAGCCGCTCTTAGGTCCGTTCACTTGCGCTGACTTTGGTGTCTGCCAACGGCACCACCCTTAGCCGCTCCACCAGCCGGTCGGTTGACGCCAGAACCTCCAGCCGCAGGCCGGCCTGCTCCAGCAGCACCACTTCGCCGGCCAGCGGAATGCGGCCCTCAATCTCGCTCACGAGGCCGCCGAGCGTAGTAGCCTCATAGGCCTCGCTCAAATCGCTCAGGCCCTCCTGCTCACCAAACAAATCCGCAAGCTGGTCCACGGGAAAGCTGCCCGGAACCACCCACACGCCGTCGGGCTCACGTTGCGGCTCTTCCACTTCGGTCTCGGATTCGTGCTCGTCTTCGATCTCGCCCACAATCTCTTCCAGCAGGTCTTCAATCGTCACCAGGCCCGCGACGCCGCCGTACTCGTCGATGACGATGCGCATGTGCTGCTTTTCCCGCTGCATCTCGCGCAACAGCTCGTAGCCGCGCTTGGTCTCCGGCACAAATGCCGCCGGCTGCTCGATGCTGGCCACGGTCCGCGTCCGCGCCTCTTCGTCTGAGATTTGCAGCAGGTCATGCGCAAACGCAATGCCGGTCACGTTGTCCAGCGAGCCCACATATACCGGCACGCGCGAGAAGGTGTTCTGCTTCAGTAACTCAAGAAAATGCTCGAGCGTAGCGGTGGCGGGAACCGCAAACACCTCAGGCCGCGGCGTCATCACCTCGCGCACCAGCTTGTCGCCAAACTCCACCGCGGAGCGCACCAGGTCAATATCGTTCTCTTCCAGGATGCCCTCGTCCTCTCCGGCCTCGAGCAGCGCCTCCACATCCACGGCCGCTTCTTCTTCCGGGCTTGCCGGCTCCTCGGCCAGCGAAGCCACTGAAAAGAAGAACCGCACAAACACGGTAATGGGAGAGATGGCCCACAGCAGCAGCCGGACAGGCCACACCAGCCGCGCCGCCCACCGGCCCTGGGTGCGGTTGAACAGCAGCGAAGGAATCACCTGGTTGCAGAACACAACCACCAGCACCACGCCCAGCACAGCTTGCGCAATCTCAGCCCATGTGGGCCGCGCCAGGTGGGGCGCGCGGTCAAACAGCACCGCGCCAAACTCCAGTGCGATGAGCCCCAGCGCAAGCTGTTGCAGCACCGCCGCCGCAATCGTCGCGTGCTCGCGGCTCAGCCCCAGTTGCGGCTCAACCAACTCCTCCCACGCGTCCAGGTTCTCCTGTTCCTCGCGCGCCAAAATCTTGCCAAAGTCTGCATAGACGCGCGAGATGTAGGAGGCAAGCGTCTCGACGCCAGCCAGCAGCAAAACCCCGACAATGGCAAGCGCGCTCATGATTTCTTCGCCCTGAGTTTCGCGCCCGTCGCTTCCGCGCGCTCAATCAACCCCAGTGGCAGCCGCAACCGTCCGCGCAGCAAACGTTCCTTGCGCGCCATCTCGCCCGCATCGGCCTCATGGTCATACCCGGCCAGATGCAACAGCCCATGCAACACAAGCACTTTCAACTCGCAGGTCAGCGCGTGGCCCTGCTCCGCCGCCTGCCTCCGCGCCGTCTCCACGCTGATGGCCAAATCTCCGGCCATCTCTTCCGCGGCAGTTCCCGGCATGGGGCCCTCGGCCGGGAACGACAACACATCGGTCGCCTTGTTCTTGCCGCGAAATTGTTTGTTGAGTTTGCGGATCGCCGCGTCCGTGGTCAGCAGCACCGTCACCTCGCCGCGCAGTCGCACTGCCGCATGCGCTTGCTTCAAGAAACGGCTCAGTGTCTGTTTGGTGGGAATCCGATCTGCCCAAGGCGCCTTTGCGCGCTTGCGCACACCAAGTGGCGACACCGCGATTGTGCGCGGCGTAGGGTCGGGGTCCAGATCTGGGTCGAGGAGGATCATCTTGCCCGGGACCGCCACGGTGAGCGGCTCCGATTTATCGATTCTACGCTAAGGCTGCTTTCGCCAAGGCTGGATGAGAGCCGCAATGGTTCGCATGGGAAGGATGAGGCGCAGGGAGTCAGGGAGTTGGATGAAGCCATGCACGGCATAGAATCCTTGGGCCCGTGCGTCGATTGCATCCACCACGACCATCGAAGAGCCAACCTGAGCGGCACTCTCGTAGGCCTTGGCGAGCGCTTTGGCGAGGAGAACCGCACCCAGGCCCTGGCCTTGAAACTCCGTGGCAACGGCCAGCCGGCCCAACAGAGTTGCGCTGACCATCGGGTAGCGGGGAAGGTGTTTCCGCGCCGCCTCGGGGACGACTCCGGGCGCCAGGCCATAGGCGCATAGAGTGAAGTAGCCCGCAATCTGGCTGGGCGTGTCCTGTGGGGTGAGCACAAAAACGGCGTTGGCCTTGCGGCGCATGTCCTGCGAGGCCTGAGTCTTCAGGTAGAGATCGAGAGAGTCGACCCCGCAGCGGAAGCCCTCTCGATCGTAATGCCTGGCGAGCGGCTCAAGCCGGTAGAGGGATTCATCCCGCGCCGACATCAGCCGGCGACCCGCTCCCCGGCCGAGCGGAAGGCCCGCCGCAGCCGCGCATTGGGCTTGGAAGGATGAATGAGAGCGTCGAAAAAGGCGGCGCGATCCCGCTCGCTGAGAACCAGGCTCTCGTGGCGGGTGATGGTGGCGCGGGTGGCTTCAGTGAGTGCGGAGAGGCAGAAATCGGTCAGGCTGCGGCGCTCGAGAGCCGCGGCGCGCTCGACGAGGCGCTTGGTCTCGGCGTCCACACGAAAGCCCAGGCGCGAAGCGCGGGCGCGGCGTTCGGCCGGGGTTGCGGCGGCTGCGGATTGCGGCATGGGGATCGCTCCTCGGATCCTGGACACCCTAAGTGTACGTCCAATGGGAGAACAATACAATCCCGGCTCCCACCAGGCCGGAAAAATGCCCGGCCTGGGCGGGTATCCAGCTTCAATTCCTAGCCAGCTACTGCGGTTTCGCCGGATGCAGCGCCTGCGCCGCCGGCTGCTTCTCGCGCGGCTGCACGCCCACTTCAATCGCCTCGCCCAAGGCCAGCGGCAGCTCCTGCTGTTGGCTCTTGACGCTCTCATAAGCCCGCACAATTCGCTGCACCAGGGCGTGGCGCACCACATCCGTATCTTCAAAGTGGCAGAAGTGGATGCCCTCGACACCGTCGAGGATGTTGATCGCGTCCAGCAGGCCGGACTTGCGCGGATTGGGCAGGTCAATTTGAGTTATATCGCCCGTGATGACGGCTTTGGAGTTGTTGCCCATGCGGGTCAGGAACATCTTCATCTGCTCGATGGTGGTATTCTGCGCCTCGTCCATGATGATGAAGGCGTCGTTGAGCGTGCGCCCGCGCATGAAGGCCAGCGGCGCAACCTCGATGACGTTCTTCTCCAGCATCTTGTCCACTTTTTCCGGCTCCAGCAGGTCATAGAGCGCGTCGTAGAGCGGCCGCAGGTAAGGGTCCACTTTGTCTTGCAGCGTGCCGGGAAGAAAGCCCAGCCGCTCGCCGGCTTCCACCGCGGGGCGGACAAGAACGATGCGGCTCACCTTCTTGGCGTTCATCGCCGCCACTGCCATGGCTACGGCCAGGTAGGTCTTGCCTGTTCCCGCGGGGCCCACGCCGAACACCATGTCGTTCTTCTCGATGGCCTCGACATACTTGCGCTGGTTAATGGAGCGCGGCTGCACCACGCGCTTGATGCCCGCCGAGCGCTGCTTGCCCGAGTCGGCCAGAGACTTGAGCGTCACCGCCGGATCGGTCACCACCAGCTTCAGCATGCCGTTCAGTTCGCCGTTGTGCGGGTTCACGCCCTGCTTGCGCAAGGCTTCGAAATCCTCAAAGATGCGTTTGACCTTGGTTACGCCCGCTTCCGGCCCTTCCACATGCACGGCGTCGGAGCGCAGATCGATCAGCACGCCGAGCGCGTCTTCCATCAGCCTCACATTTTCGTCGCGAGTCCCAAACAGGGGCTCAAGATTCGGCGTAATCTCCAGGGCGATCTTCAAGGTGTTTTGCGACCTCCGGAACAGCAGGTTGAGGGTGAGAGTGAGCAACACCGGCGCGCAGACTCCTCGCGCGCAGCCTCCATGGAGGAGTGCGGGCCGGCATGCATATGTGTAGGGAGTTTGAAGGCGCTAGCCGACGCCCAGTTGAAGCCCTGGGCTGATTGACGAAACCGCGGATTGGAGATGGCTACCAAATCTGGTGTCAATCTTCGGTATCTGCGCTTGAGAGTAGCGCCGCTTGGCGCCGCCGTCAATGGCGGCGCTCTAAAGATTCATCAAAAAAGGTCACTGAATGGATACGGGCCGCCAGGATTCGCCCTCACGCGAGAAAATCGGCCGCTGGGGCGCCGCCGAATCCGGTGTCTGAGCCTCAACCGGGCCGCATTGACCCGCCGCCCGCTTTCCCGTAGACTAGGTAATTGCGAGGGATGCGGCTCTAGTTGCATTCTGCCACCGCATCATTCTCCCTGTTCGCAGGGCCTGAGATTAAGGAACATCATGGCAAACCACGTATCGTCGCTCAAGCGCGCCCGCCAGACCGTTACACGCACTGAAGTGAACCGCTCCAACCGCAGCCGCGTGCGCACCAGCCTGCGCGCCCTGCGCGAGGCCATCGCCAAGGGCGACGTGAAGGCCGCTCAGGCGCAGTACCGCGAGACCGTCTCCACCCTCGACAAGAGCGTGCAGAAGGGCATTCTGCACGACAACACCGTCTCCCGCTACAAGAGCCGGCTCAACGCGCGGCTGAAGGCCCTGGCCACCGCCAAGGCGTAGCGCCGACTCGAGAATTTCGTCCAAAAGACCACAACAGCCGGGAGCGATCCCGGCTGTTGGTGTTTGTGCGCCCAGCATGGGCGCACTCTTACGGGTGCAAGTCCCGTCACAAGCTGGTCACAGTGAGTGAAGTGAAGCGC
>Ga0302320_10006061_pt1 | contig 26956 bp, 26 predicted proteins | sample Bog_T0_3_FD_202130 | JGI IMG/M metagenome (GOLD analysis project Ga0302320, IMG submission 202130) | Peat permafrost microbial communities from Stordalen Mire near Abisko, Sweden - Bog_T0_3 | ecosystem: Environmental > Terrestrial > Soil > Wetlands > Peat | place: Sweden: Abisko, Stordalen Mire...
ATGCGATCTTTGGATAGATGCTTCCGTTCCAAGTGAAGCTTGTCCTTATAATCTGGTTCCAACCACAAGTACGACCTTAGCTCTTGCGATAGGGGATGCGATTGCCATAACTTTGATGCAGCTCAGAGGGTTTGATTCTCAAGCTTTTGCAGAGAATCATCCCGGGGGCTCCCTCGGAAGACGTCTCAGTTTAAAAGTAGAAGACTTGATGCATTCCGGAGATGCAGTAGCCGTGGTAGGTTCTGATGCTTCCATGGAGGAAGTCGTTATCGTATCCACTCAGAAGAAGTTGGGTGCAGTCCTAGTAGTTCAACAAAACTATCTATTGGGAATTATTACAGATGGTGATATTCGTCGGTCGCTGAAACATCGAGAAAAGTTCTTTCAGCTCCAGGCAAAAGACGTGATGGTCAGTCAACCTATTACAGCACTGCCTGATATGAAGGCAGATGCTGCACTTCAGCTAATGGAGGATCGTCCGAGTCAGATTTCAGTACTTCCTGTAGTAGATGGGCAGGGGCGCTGGAAGGGTTTATTGCGAATTCATGATTTGGTTCGGTCATTCTGAGGCTTTCATCTGCCACGGATTCTTGTTGCATCTCATGCTACGAGGCTTTACGATCGAAATCTGGAAAGTCAGTTCAAACTTTTATCTATAATGAGCTTGTTTTTAGAACAGGTTATAATCTCCGGTTTCAGAAAACAGGATGGAGGCGATCAGCGTGAGTTATCTTGGATTCCATAAGAAATATCTTTCTTTTAGTTTAGGCATAGGTTCAGCTTGTGCTCTTACCTTTGTTGTTTTAACAGCATGTACAGGTCAGGCAAAAGCCAAACCGAATTTAGTACATAAAGAGCCGCCTAAGGCTGGACTTGTTGCGAAGATCGGAGATGAAGAGATTACCGAAGAGGCATTGATTGGTACAGATAAAATGGATTTCTTCGATCTTAAGAAACGTGAGTATGAGCTGAAAATGGAGCGGCTTAAAAAACTCATGGAGGTCAAACTCATTGGAGCCGAAGCGAAAAAGGCTAACATGCCTTTGGACAAGTTTATCAAGGAAAAAGTGATTGGCGGGGTAATTAAGGTTTCTGAGTCCAAATTTAAGAAATTTGTTGAAGAGAAGCATATTCCGGAGAGCCAGATCAATCCTCAAATCAAAGAACGAATTTACGTTTATCTTCAATCGTCAGAGGAGCAAGATAAAATCACGAGTTATCTTGCTGGGCTTACAAAAAGAAATCCAGTCGAGGTTTATTTTGACAAGCCCAGGATGCAAGTTGAAGTGGAAGTGGGTAGCGCTCCTGCTTATGGGAAACAGGGAGCACCTATTACCATTATTGAATTTTCTGATTTTCAATGCCCCTTTTGTAGTCGGGCTGCAGATACCGTTACTCAGTTGAAAAAGTCAGAGTACGGCAGTAAGATCCGTTTTGCCTTTAAGCAGTTCCCTCTGCCTATGCATGCTGAAGCAAAGCCAGCTGCTGAAGCTTCTCTCTGTGTTAATGAACAAAGTGCAGATAAGTTTTGGAAATTTCATGATTTGGCATTTAAAAATCAATCTAAATTGGATAAAGCCAGTCTTGAAAAGTACGCAAAAGAATCTGGGGCAGACCTTGCTAAGTTTAACGAGTGCGTCAATTCAAAGAAATTTGCTGAGGCCGTTCAGAAGGATCTTGAGTATGGTGAAAAGATTGGTGTGAAGTCGACTCCAACCTTTTTTGTGAACGGTCAAATTGTGAGCGGTGCTGTTCCGATGGAACAGTTCTATGAAATTATTAAGGAAGAATTAGAAAAGAAGTAGTGGTTCAACGGTGAGTCACCCCCCAGCTTTCAGGTGGGGGGTTGATTCATCAGGGTAACTGCATTCTGAAGTTGCTGCCGGAATTCAGTGTCATTGCGGTGGACAGGGTGTTTAAGGAATTCTTCTAGTAAGGGTTTGGCTTCATTTGCTTGAAGTGAAATGAGAGCTGCAAGTGCTTTTTGAGGTACCCAAAGGGCTTTTCCTAAACGGTAGTTTTGAGTGTCTTCCAAGGCAGAAAGTAAGGCTGGAACTGCCCCTTCTGGTTTGAGCGCAAGAATGGTTTCGACTGCCTCCGAGCGTACCACGAGTGCAGGGTCGTGTATGAGCGGCAGGATGAGTGGCATTAAAGGTGGGGTAGGATGAATTTCAAGAGCTCGTTTTCCCAGTCCTGATAAAATTTTTAGAACTCCTGATCGAATCATCCAGGAGGAATCTTTCAGTAACGGCAAAAGGGCCGGAATCGTTTTAAGGCCCCCCAGTTTTGTTGCGCTCATGAGGGCAACATAGCGGTGAGTGTCTTTCAGCTTTCTGTCTGATGCTATTTGAATCAAAGGTGCAAAGGCTGTAGCACCGTACTTTTTTTCCCAAGTTTGAATTAGCTTTTCAAAAAGAGCCCCTTGTTGTTTTTCTAGATCGGCCTTTAGGTCGCTGATGAGAGGGGCGGTTGCCGCAAGTGTCTGTGAGGTAATCAGAATGCAGGAGGCAATAGAAGCACCGCGAAGCAGGGTTTGACTCAAGCTGAGTTTTTTAGGTTTTAAGCATTTTTTCGAATTCAGCAACCAAGTCAGCTTCTGTATTCTCATCTTCTTTTTTATCTGGAGCAGGTGGTTCATTGGGGGCTGTGCCTCCGGAAGCAGGTGCAGCAGAAGCTTCTGCTGCTGGTGAAGCTGCAGCAGCTTCTGCTGGAGCTGGAGTTTGAGCGGGAGAAGGTGTGATGGATGCCATACTGGGCATGGGTGCTGTTGATCCAGGAGTTGGTAATGGAATTCCTTTTGCGGTGAGGGTGTTTTTGAGAAGGATGTTCTCTTGCTGGAGTCTTTTTAGATTAGCTAAGTCGTCCTCGATCACATTGTATTCAGCAAGCTTCTCTTCCAATTCAGTGACTTTTTGTTGAAGTTTTGTAATGGTGGCACTGTCACCACTGGAGCTCCCTGCCTGTCCTGACGCATTTGCTGCATTGAGGGCTGATTGGGCTTGCGCTAGTTCCTTTTCTAAATTTGCTTTTTCGGAACCCAGTGCTTGTAAAGATTTAGCTTGTTCGGCTAATTTTAACTCTAAATCAGAAATTTTTGCTTGATCTGCACCCGTGCCAAGTGAATTGAGGCCGACTAAACGATAAAGTTGGTTTGTTGACGGATCGTTTGACGCAAGGAGTCCAAACAGCTGAAGACGTAATTGCTCAGCATTCATAATGAGTTCATTGAGATAAGACTTGATGGGACCCGATGGAATGGCAGTATCAATCGATCCATAACGGCGTTTTTTGAGCACCCAAAAAGCGGTATAGCTGCAAATAAGGAAAAGTATAATGAGTATTTCAAATAAAAGAGCTTCGGAAGTAAATTTTGAAAAAAGAAAAACCCATGAGTTTATTCTTATAATCATTATTTAATTATAGTATAAAAGTTCCCCATTATTGTCATTACTTTTTTACACTCTCTAACATTGCAGGGTGGAGTTGGGTGTTTGATACCAGAAGTTCCCCTCCATCCAGTTGAAATGGGCCTCCTTGAAAATCAGAGACTGTGCCACCTGCTTCAGTCACTAGCACAATGCCGGCAGCAATATCCCACGGAGACAGTCGTCTTTCCCAAAAGCCATCAAAAACACCTCGAGCCGTGTAGGCGAGATCGAGAGCCGCACTTCCTGGGCGACGGATTCCTCGGGCTACGCTACTGAGTTTTTCAAAAGGGGCCATTTCCTTTTTTAGCCACTCATCCTTCTGATAAGTAAAACCAGTTGTGAGAAGGGCATCTCGCAGTTCTTGAGTAGCAGAAACGTAAATCCTTTTTTTATTGAGGAAAGCTCCCTGCCCACGGATGGCGGTATAGGTTTCATCTAAAATAGGATGATAAATCACTCCTACGACTAATTCCTGATTCCATTGTGCAGCGATTGAGACGCAAAACATGGGAAATCGGTGCACATAATTCGTTGTTCCGTCTAGAGGATCAATAATCCAGCGGCCCGGAGATGGTCGTATAATGGGTTTTGCTTCCTCAGTCAAAAAACCAAAATCAGGAAACGCTTTTTGAAGGACTTTCACTGCATGTTCTTGAGCTTCTAAATCTGCCTGAGTAACCAAACCTGCATCCGGTTTCTCTGCTATTTTTATTTTTTTTCCATAATAGCGAAGAAGGATTTTTCCAGCTCCATGGGCTGCACGGACTGCATGATCTCTCAGTTGAGAAAGGGAAGGTGGGGAAGTAGAAAGGGTTTTCTTGGATTTCATGTGGATTTCCTTTGAGTGAAGTTGCGGTAAGCCTCATGAAGCTTTTTAGTCCACGGGCCTTGAGTACCATTTCCGATTTTAACACTATCGACTTGAGTGATGGGAACCATTTCTCGAATGGAGCTTGATAGAAAAACTTCATCTGCCTCATACAGGCGTTCTTTTGGAAATCGGACCTCGCGACAGGGTATCCGTAAATCCTCCGCGATTTGAATAATTCTTCTTCTTGTAATCCCGTCTAGAATTCCAATGTCCAGAGGAGGAGTCGCAAGAATATTTCTCCGGACGTAAAAAATATTAAAGGTGGTACCTTCAGTGACGTGACCTTCCGCATTACAGAGGATTGCGTCATCGTATCCTTCTGAATTTGCTTCCAAGCAAGCTAAAAGACTATTGAGATAGTTTCCAGACTTCATGGCGGGGTCCAGAGCTCTTCGATCGTTTCTCAGTCTTTCAGTGATTCTAATTTTCATTCCTTTTCGAATTTTTTCTGGAGAAGGGGGTTCAATAGGTTGCATGATAATTGTATATTGGGTGGATGATAGGAGGCAGGAAAGGCCAAAACCGATTTTTCCTGTACCACGGCTGACAATAATCCTCACCGAGGCCTCTGCTTTGCTGTTTTTAGGCTGAGCTCTAAAAATTTGAAAGGTGCGATGAATTTCATTGCGGTAAACTGAGAGACTTTGGCCTAATGCCATTCGGCAAAGTTGAGCTGATTTTTCAAGTCTTCTGAGGTGTTCATCGAGAAGAAAAAACTCACCTTGGTAAGATCGGACTGCCTCATATAGACTATCTCCATAAAGGTAACCTCGATCAAAAACAGACACTTTAGCTTCTTCGGAAGTGAAAATTTGGCCATTGATGTTGATTATTGCTTTTTGCATAGATTCAGTAGTTATAAGCTCATTTTCTTTCCTAGTGCTAGCGAAGTTTCTTAGGTAGGAATGGGAAAGTGGGCATCAAGGAGTTAAAGATATGATGGAATCGACGGAGTCATTGTTACCGCTCTTTCAAGGAGTGGAAGTCCCTCAGGTGCTTTGCATTGGGTTTGAGGAGCAGTCTTTAGATGAACTTTTCCGCCTGCTCACTACTTTAGGTACCCGTCCCGTGGGAAGGGTAATGATTGCTTCCAAAAAAATCAATCCCGCAACCTATATAGGCAAAGGCAAAATAGATGAACTCAAAAGTAAAGTTGAGGAGCTTGGGGTGCAGGCTATTATCTTCGATCTGGAGCTTTCACCTAATCAGTTAAAAAACTTAGAAAAGGAAATAAAACAGCCGATTTTGGATCGGCCTGGCGTGATTATTGAAATTTTTTCACAACATGCGAGAACAAAAGAATCAAAAACTCAAGTTGAATTGGCTCGGCTGCAGTATTTACTTCCCAGGCTAACTCATTTTTGGACCCATTTTGAAAGACAAAGAGGGGGGGGGACCGGAAGTCGCGGAATGGGAGAAAAACAGTTCGAAGTCGATAGGAGACTCGTTAAAAATCGGATTTCAATTCTTCGAAAGAGACTTGCCGAGATTGAGCGTGAGCGGAAAGTGCAGCGAGCTGGGCGTAAAGCGATTTTAAAAGTGGCTTTGGTGGGATACACGAATGCAGGTAAATCCACTCTCTTAAATGCGTTGACTCATAGCGAAGTTCGCGCTGAAGATAAACTTTTTGCGACTTTGGATGCAAGTGTGAGAGCGCTTGATCCGCACTGTCACCCTCCTATTGTTGCCATTGATACCGTTGGATTTATTAGTCATCTGCCACCTTCACTGGTGGCTTCCTTTCGTTCCACTTTAGAGGAGTTGCAGGAGGCTGATTTACTGCTTCATGTGGTGGATGCAAGTCATCCTCAGGCTAGAGAGCAATTTCAGGTAACTGAAGAGGTTTTGAAAGAATTAGGGGTCGAAATGAAACCTCGATTAACTGTCCTCAATAAGGTGGATTGCTTAAAAGGAATTGCTGACAAAAACCGACTGAAAGTGATTTCTCCGGGAGCGATTGCTGTTTCTGCTTTGAATTCAAAAGACGTCGTGAAGTTGCGTGACAAGATCATGGACCACTTTCATCATCAGTTAGAGCTGTGGGAAGTGGTCATTCCCTACAGTGAGAGCAAGCTTGAAGCCCGCCTTTATCAATATGGGAGTGTTGAGCAGAAGCGGCATTTAGAAAAAGGGACTTTCTTTCGCCTGCGAATTGAAAAAGAATGGGCTAAGAAGCTCAAATTAGAGAAATATAAGACATGAATCTATTTTTGTTTTTAGTATTATTTGGAGGGGCTAACGCGTATCCCGACTCTCACCCCGGACTTCAGTCCGGGGGTTATGCTCCATTCTGGTTTTCATCGAATTACGAGTTAGCAACTGAACCGTTAACAACAGACTTGCTTTGGAAACTAGATCCCCAGCAGCCCAATCCTCATCGGCAAAGATGGGCTTTGAATCGAAGCGTTGAGATGGCTGGGCTGAAATCTGTCTTATCTCCATTGCAGAATCCAAAAGAAAAAACCCCGGTGCCCCAGTACCGAGTGACGGTGGAAGGGCTGATCTCTCAGGTCCACGGCTACACGAGGCCTCCCGGTCCATGGTATAGGCCTTGGTCAGAATTTTCCTGTGAAAAAGACGTGAACTCCTGGTTTGAGACCCTAGAGGGTGCAAAGTATTCAGCAGCCGAGGCGGGAAAAATCTGGTCTGATTTGTTAAATCAGCAATTGCTTCAGCTTAGCGTGTTCCTAGGCCGAATTTCTGCACCTACGGCTGATTTAGCTCTTAGTTCTGCACGTTTGGTTTTCAAAGATTGGTTGAGTCATATTGAAAAACAATGGAGAGCCCAAGCCCATGAAAAGGCTCGAATGGCAGCGTGGAATTATTATCAGGCTGAGGCCAAGACGATGGGCCTTTGTTCAAAAAAAACAGGTGTTCCTGCACATCCTTCATGGGCTACACTGATGGAGCCACTGCCTACGAACTTGCTGCGAGATCCCCATCTTCTTGCACGGGCTCCTGCTCGTTTGTGGAATGGTCTTTTTACACTACGGGTTGGGATCAAAGTGGGAGACCGAACTTTGAACGGACGATTCCTGATTGATTCTTCTGCAGCCTTTAGTGTGATTTCTCCGTCGTGGTTGGAAGGACAAGGCATTTATAGAGCCTGGGTAGAAATTCCGAAGGCAGATCCGCGTCGAGTGACTTGGAGTAGCTCCTTGCGTGGTGGTGGTGGATTAGCTCGTCCTGCATTAGTGGATCAGGTTAACATTAGTGGATTTCCCATTCCGCTTCGTGAATTTCTTATTGCTGAGACAGAATTTTTTGGTCCACCAGAAAATGTGGGCTACTGCTGTGATGGGGTTCTTGGCTTGGATTTTTTGCAACTATTTCCGATTGAATTTCAAACCCAATCTCCATCTGAAGTTCGCATCTGGCCGAGAGAAAATTTTCATTTATCTGCAGAAACTCCGTGGATTGAAGTGAGTCAGACTTGGACAAGTCAGACATCAGAGAAACACTTGGAGAGTTCGTGTACTACAATGTCAGAAGACGGAAATTCAAGCAGGCCTCCATTTTACCCGGTTGGCAGTGTTACTTGGAACATGGGAAGCGAACATCCCTTGGAACTGGGTTCGTTTTTTAATCAAGCAAGCAAAAATGGAAAGAATCGTTCTTGGAAAGTTCAGTGTGATTCGATGATTTTTGCCGAAAAGATTCCAGGGAGATTGGGTTCAGGCTTGGGAGGAGCTGCGCCTAGGGCAAGCATTGGCATGCCTTTACTTTCTCGCGGTAATTTTACCTTAGATTTAGGACACGGTCGAATTTGGTTTTCCAAAGAATTTCTGGATACAAAAAAAATCAGAGAAAATGAAACTGGACTTAAACTGCATTATGTAACTATGGACGGGGAAAGAGCGCTGGTGGTTAAATCCATTCAAAAAAGTTCGGCTGCTTTTGATTTACAAAGGCAAGGGCTGAGTGCAGGGGTGGAGATTACTCAAATTGATGGCAAAGATCCAGATACGGTGGATCTGTGGGAAGTCGAGCGGAGACTGGCTGGCGAGTTCGGAGATTGGGTTAGCTTACAATGGAAAACTAGCGGTGGACTCAAAATAGCGCCTTTGCGCGTGAGAGGAAAAAGCCCTTAGCCAGGATGGCGAAAGTTGTGAAAGACAGGATGTCTGTTCTTTCGCAAAAACACACCGGGAACTCCTTGTTCTCAATTGCACTCACTAAACACTCTTTCAATTGCCCAGACTTGGTTTTCCAGTCCAGCAATGGCGATAAGTTCCTCTTCACAATAGATGGCGCAAAAAGCGGGTCGATTCAAGGCGCCAGGTTGGTTGATGCTTTTGGGTGGTTCCATTCTTTTAAGAATATTGGAAAGTACCTTCTGGCGACCTTGCAGCAGGTCAAGACGTTCTTCTTGGGTTGCTTGAGCACGATCATATCCGTCAAGCAGCCGATGGAATGGAATAAAACAAGGTAGATTCCCCCATTCGGAAATAGGGGCAGCCAAAATTCGTTCTAACTTCCATGCATCTTCAATCAAAAAACTTCCACAGGCGATGCGATGAAGCGAATCTAGCATAGCCACAGTGCCCATTTTACGGCCAAGGTCTTGAGCAAGGGTTCTGACATAGGTTCCTGAGCCGCACTTAAGTCTGACGGAGGCTTGAGGTGGGTCGTAAGTCAAAACATCAAAGGTGTAAATAGTGCATAGGCGGGGTTTACGTTCCACTTCCTTTCCCTCTCGGGCTAATTCATAAAGAGGCTTTCCGTGGTGTTTGATGGCTGAATGCATTGGGGGAATCTGCAAGTAAGGTTCTAAACAATACTGATGGGCTACGCTTTGAATCTGTCCTAAAGATTGAGGTAATGTGGGGCAAGTTTCTGAAATGGGGTCTGTAGGGTCCCCTGGTAAGGTTGTTTGTCCAAATCGAATGCAGCCTTCGTAAACTTTAGTCGCTCCTAAGAAGTACCGAGCGAGTTTCACTCCTCGTCCCACGAGTACAATGAGCAGTCCTGTTGCAAATGGATCTAAGGTTCCCCCGTGCCCCATTTTTGGGAGATCGCGTTTTTTGACTCCGCTTTTTTCAATCAAATGCCGTTGGAGCTGTTCGATCACTCCAAAAGAGGTTACCCCTATGGGCTTATAAATGAGGAAAGCACCGTTCATTTGACTTCAGATATTTTCTTAAGCAGTTCGTTGACTCGAATGGCGTTTTCAAATCCGCGGTCTTCACGAAACACAAGGGTCGGAATAAAACGAATATTCAAAATACGTGCTAAATGTCGGCGCAAATAACCGGAGGCAGAAGTCAAACCCTCCAAGCAATCTTGCATGCGATTTTTGGCTCCTTGTTCCGAAAGGGGAGGTAATCCATCATTTCCGCCCTGCGCGCCTCCTAAAATAGCAACAAAAACAGTAGCCTGCCCCCCATCTGGAGTAACCTCGACAGCTGTAAAAGTCACAGAAGGCACTCTGGGGTCTTTGACTTCCCTAGGAACAATCATAGAAAGCTCCTCTTGGATCACGGCTTGTAGCCTCATTCTTCGAGTGGCTTGCATTTTGCTTTTTACCTCAACTTCTTAACTGCACTAGATGCTTAGATCCGCTGGATTAGGGATTCAGGTCAGGAGTGACCAACTCAATTTGGAATGCTTCAATGATATCTCCAGGTTTTAAGTCATTATAATTTTCAATTCCAATACCACATTCAAACCCAGTGGCCACTTCCTTTGCGTCGTCTTTAAAACGTCTTAAAGAGGACATCTTGCCTTCATAAATGATACGGCTATCCCGTAGTAAACGCACATGAGCACCCCGCAATATCTTGCCATCGATTACTGAAGATCCAGCAATCATGCCAATCTTAGGTACCGAGAATGTCTGGCGTACTTCAGCACGGCCTAGGAATTTCTCGACTTTCATTTTGTCTAGCAAGCCAGTCATGGCCTTTTTCAAATCATCTAGAAGTTCGTAGATCACGTTGTAGCATTTCACTTCAACATGCTCAGATTCAGCAAGTTGTCTTGCTTTTGTTTCAGGACGAACATGAAAGCCAATAATAATAGCATTGGAGGCGCTCGCTAAGAGAACGTCACTTTCTGTAATGCCTCCAGCCGCAGAAAAGATAGGTTTTACTTTCACTTTCGGAGTGGAAAGTTTGACCATGCTTTCACGAATTGCTTCCACAGAACCAAAGGCATCGGCTTTAAGAACTACATTAAGTTCCTTGACATCTCCGGATTGGATTTTTGAAAACAGCTGCTCGAGGCTGACTTTGCCCTGAGATCCAGCTACTTTAGCTCGAGTTTTGTCTTGCCGGTTTTGAGCAATCTGCCTGGCATCATGTTCAGCCTCAGTAGCGTTGAAATTCTCACCAGCATTGGGAACTCCTTCAAAGCCTAAGATCTCAACCGCGTATCCAGGTCCAGCGCTTTCCACTGTTCGCCCTCTGTCATCAGTGAGTGCCTTTACTTTGCCTGCATAAGGCCCTGCAACTATGGGGTCTCCTACTTTCAGTGTCCCTTTGCGAACGAGCACGTTAACGACAGCACCGCGCCCTTTTTCAAGTCGGGCTTCTAAAACTGTCCCATGGGCTCGAACATTGGGGTTCGACTTTAAGTCCAATATTTCTGATTGCAGTAAGATGGCATCCAAAAGCTTATCTAAGTTCGTTTTTTTCAAAGCCGAAACTGGAACAAAAATGGTTTCACCACCCCAATCTTCTGCTAAAAGATTGAGTTCAGCTAAGGCTTGTTTTACTTTCTCTGGATTTGCTCCTGGTTTATCAATCTTATTGACGGCTACAATGATAGGTACTTTAGCCGCTTGAGCATGACTCAAGGCTTCCCGAGTTTGAGGCATAACTCCATCATCTGCAGATACTACCAGAATTACAATGTCTGTGACATTGGCTCCTCGAGCTCTCATGACTGTGAAAGCTTCATGGCCTGGAGTATCGATGAAAGTGATCATCTTTCCATTTTTTTCAACGGTGTAGGCACCGATATGCTGGGTGATTCCACCTGCTTCGCCAGCGGCAACATTCGCTTCCCGAATGGAATCTAGAAGGGTTGTTTTTCCATGGTCTACATGTCCCATAATAGTCACAACCGGTGGGCGCGCTGTCAGTTGGTTCTGGTTTTCTTCTTCGTTGGCTAAGTAAGTCTCCTCGTTGAAAGCCACATTCTTGACTTCATACTGATACTCGTTGCCTAGTAACGAAGCGGTATCAAAATCCAGGGACTGATTGATGGTTGCCATCTGACCCATTGTCATGAGTTTTCGAATGACATCCGTTGCTTTTACGCTTAGCTGGTTTGCAAGATCTTGTACAGTAATTGAATCTTGCATTTCTACGACCCGCTTTTGAGCTTTAGCTACTGTTTTTTGAGTTTGCTTAATTTCCTTTCCAAGAGGAATTTTCTTTTTCTTAGGTAAGAAGACGAGTTCTTTCTTTCGGTAGTCAGCAAATCGAACATCTTCCGGTCGTATATCAGGTTCTCTTCCGCCTCCGCGTTTTTTCGCGGCTTCTTCCTCAACCATTTGGTCAAGGTTTTCTTTGGTCATTTTTATGATCCGAAAGCCTTCCTTGTCCTGGGTGGCAGCGCCTTTAACGGCAGACTTTGCTTGAGGAGCTGCAGGGGCTGGTGCTGGCTTGATGATCGGTCGCGGAGGGGGAGGACTTGCTTCTACAATTTTTAGAATGCTCCTTCGTGGCGCTACTGGCCGCGGAGGGAGAACGATGGGAGGTCTAGCTTTGGGTTTAGCAATGATCGGATCCTTTGCCAATCCTGTCCCAGGTGCTGTTGTTGGAGTGGTGTCTGAGCTCCCACCTTGCGACGGCATCGAATGCGAAGCTGACTCAGTTTTGGCATGCCCAGAGCTATGGCCCAGAGCATGTCCTGAGGAAGAAGGCTGAGATTCCTCTTCGGCAGAATGAGCGGATTTGATGGATCCCACCGGAGTAGGTCTAGAAGGACTTGAGGAAAGAGAAGGGGTCACTGTGCTTGTCTCCACATCAACCTCTGAAGTGGTTAAAGACTCTGACTCCGCGGAGTCTTGTTCAAATTCAGATGGAATGGTTTCTTCTGTAAAACCCTCTTCAGACTCTGAGAGCAAAGGGTCATGGTAGGGTTCAGATGCCGATTCAGAAGTATCCGAGTGAGGGTTGGTTCTTGCGATAATGGAGCTCGAACTGTCTAATCCTCCTTCTTTTGTACGCCGGCGGATGATAGGGGAGGCTGTTTTCTTATCTCCCGCATGAGATTCTGACGTGGTCTGAATCAAAGGGGTCGAGGAACTCCCGGTATCATGAACCTTTTTTCTTACTTTTGAAGGAGCCTTTTTATGAAGGTTCTTATCGGAATCAGATCCCTTGCGTAAAGAGGTTCGAGCAATTCGAACTTCCTCCGTCCGCAATTCACTCATGTGGTTTTTTACTTGAATATTTAAGCTCTTCAGCTTGTCCAGCAAGGAGATTGAATCAATTCCAAGCTCCTTTGCTAGTTCATAAACTTTAACCATTTCCTGCTCAGACATTCGCTTGTCTCCCTCGGTGCGTCCTAATCATTTAGAAAAACCCAGCATTCGACCCTGACTACCTATTTTTGCGGTCGTTTGCAGCCTCTTGAGGTGATCCTGCCTGACGCATCATCTCACGTAATCGCTCTTCTGCAAGTGCCTTGGCGTCCTTAACGGGAACAGGTTGAGCGGTAAAGGTCCCTTTACCATCATCTTGCGGAGTTCCCATGGTGAGCATGTCACCCGCTTTTTCCACAACTGCTGCGGCACGTTCTTTTAAGCTATTAGCAGCTTCTAATGAGTCGTAACCAGGAATTTTTTGAAGGTTTTCAATTGCTGCCTCAGCAACCTGACGGGCATTGAGGAAGCCCGCTTGATAAACCGCCTGTGCTAGAGTTTCATTGACTCCTTCAATATGTTGCAAATTGAAAACAGCCTCCGCAGTTCGTTTTTGGAGCTTGGACTTAGAAATAATATCAAGTCTCCATCCAGTCAGTTGAGCTGCCAATCGTACATTTTGTCCTTTACGTCCAATGGCTAGCGACAGTTGGTCGTCTTCTACCATAATTTCCATGGTTTTATTACGTTCATCCATTCTTACAGAAGAAATTTCTGCCGGTGCAAGTGCAGAACGAACAAACATCACAGGATTATCTGACCACGGAATAATGTCAATCTTTTCTCCTTTAAGTTCTTGAATGACGTTTTGAACTCGAATTCCCTTCATGCCTACACAGGCACCCACTGGATCGACGTCACGATCCTTGGATGCCACTGCAATCTTGGAACGAGCTCCAGGCTCCCGAGCACAGAGTTTAATTTCTACGATTGTTTCACGGATTTCGGGAACCTCCATTTCAAAAAGCTTCATCAAATACTTGGGGGAAGTCCTAGTTAAATAAAGCTGAGGGCCACGTGGCGTGAGCGCAACATCGGAAAGATAGGCTTGAACCCGGTCTCCTGGTTTAAATTGCTCGCCAGGAATAATTTCCGTTCGTGGAAGGAGAGCGTCGGTCTTACCTAGGTCAATCACCAAATTGCCTCTTTCAATTCGTCGGGCAATACCAGTGATGATTTCTCCTTTTCGATGAACATATTCATTGTAAATAATTTCTCGTTCAGCATCCCGAACTTTTTGAAAAATCACCTGTTTAGCTGTTTGTGCATCAATACGGCCAAATCCGGCTCCTTCTACCTTAATTCCTAGTTCATCGCCTACGACGGCTTCGGGATCGAGCTTATGGGCGTCGTTCAGCTCAATTTCTTCTGCTTCGTCTAGCATCTCGGGTTCACTTTCAACCACTCGTTTAAATTGAAAGAGATCAATTTCACCAGACTCACCATTATAATGGGCTTCGAGTACAGCCGTAGGTCCAAACTTTTTTTGAGCGGCCATCAAAACTGCTTGCTCCAGGGCACTAATGATAATTTCTTTTTTAATTCCACGGTCTTTTCCGACCGCTTCAATTACCCTGCTTAATTCCGATGGGTTCATCATTCTACTCTCTTTCGTCGCAATCTTCGAAGTCAACCTGTGGCTCGAGATTCGCTTTGGATATGAGGGGAAGGGGAATAGTGACTTGGTTCCCTTCCTCGCTGTTTGTCGTGAGCTCAGTTCTAATATTCGCTTTACTCTTTTTTTTCTGTTTTGGGCTAAGCTTTTTTGGCTGTGAAATGGATAGAATCACTTTTCCTTGAACTACTCCCAGGAGCGTCCCAAGAAAGTTTTTCTGTTTTGGATTTTTCACGTGGTAATTCTCGTTCTCTAATTCTTCACCTGCCAGAGGGCGATAAACCTGAATTCGAGCGACAGATCCAGCAAATTGCTGAAAGTCTGCTGAGGTTCGCAAAGGACGATTGATTCCAGGAGAAGAAATCTCAAGCTCGTAGGAACCCGGTAAGAGGGCTTGAACTTCAGGAATTTGATCCAAAATTCCATCTAGGGCCCGAGAAACTTTCACACAGTCCTCTATGCCAATGGTTTTGTTATCTTTTGAATGAGATTCTGCCTGAGTATCCGATGCAGGACAATGGTCAATGGTAATTCTTAAAGTTTTTTGCCGATGAGCTTGCACTTCAAGATAAATTATCTGGTAACCTAAAGGTGCAACCCACGGGGCAATCAGTTGAATTAACTGATCTTGTGGGTGAAGTGAGACAGATTGGGTTACCGGGTGGTTCATCAATAATCAATTCCTATGCTAATTCATTCCTGTGTTAAAAGTCTCCAAGCCTTAACAAAGCTTTTTTGTTTCAGAAGTTTATGTCAGAAGATTGACACTAGCTTATGATCAAAAAAAAAGTGAGCTTATGGCCCACTGTGTTGTGTGACCTTACTAATAATGGTGTGAGTTTTAGCATAAACTTGAAATGAAGCCAATATACTTTTCTGAGGGTCAGGTATAATAGAGCAAAGACCAAACACAACAAGAGAGGCAGGGGGGGCTGGATGCTAATCGTTCACGAACAACAGGAGAACCAGGTGAGTCAGGTAAAACAGTTGAATTTGAAGAACCCCAAGGTGAAGCGGAAATGTCCATGGATCTTTCAGATGGGGTTGGGGCTTGCCGCAATGGTGTTTTTAAGGGGGGGGGTGAGTTATTCCAATCCCTTAGTGCTTGGGCAAGGGTCTTTATTAGAGACGGTTTGGTTGTCATCAGGGATCTCTCAAGCTCTTCAAAAATGGACCTCAGATGATATCTCGCAACTCAAACGAACCGTGAGCCGAGAAAAAGATCTTCAGTCTGGCAAAATGGTGAAGTGGGAAGGGGTCCTTTTATCTCAGTTGATTGAAAAAACTCTTGAAAAACTTCCGTTAGAAAATCGGGCCCAAGTGGACTTGGTTATTTTAAAGGGAAAACAAGGAGAAAGTGCCTCAATTCCCAGGGCATTTGTCACAAAATATCCTCTGATGTTGGCTTACCGTTGGGAAGAAAGCAACGAGTTGAAGTCTTCATCCTTCCATACGGTAGTGCCCTGGAGCACTAAGCCTAAGGTTTTGAATGAAGAACTGCCCTTGGAGAGCTACTTTTTGTCTGATGTCACAAAAATTGAGCTCACCAATTATCGAGAAAAGTATGGACCACTTTTTTTAAAGCGCCGCACGGATCCCTCTGCTATGCGCGGAGAAAAACTTTTTGTTCAAAATTGTGTCTGTTGTCATTCCGTGGGTCGAGCTCCAGCGATGAATCGTATTGTTGAAGAAAATTTGGCTAAGAAATTTGCAACCCAGGGTCATCCTACCATGGCAGTTTCGCTCCGGTTATCGGAGAAAGACCGTCAGTCGATTCTTCGTTATTTGGATAACTACCGCTTGGAAAACCCCGTTCAAATATCGAGCCGGTTTCAGTAATGGTAATCTTATGCTAGATCGATCTGTATGAGCAATTTAAATGCTGGTGCTAGTAACTGCGTTCGGGTGCGTTTTGCGCCCTCTCCTACAGGCTTTCTTCATATTGGTGGTGTTCGAGCTGCCTTATTTAATTGGCTGTTTGCTCGGGGTCGTCAGGGAAAATTTCTTCTTCGCATTGAAGACACGGATCTTGAGCGTTCCGAAGAACGCTTTACCCAGGATTTTTTAGAGTCCCTCAAGTGGTTAGGACTGACTTGGGATGAAGAGCCGCTGTTTCAAAGCAAAAGACTGGATCTTTATCGTCAAAAGGCAGAAGAATTGGTTCAAAAAGGGCATGCTTATTATTGTTGCTGTACGGAACAACAAGTAGAAGCGATGAGGGAGAATGCAATCAAGGAAGGGAAAAAGCCTCAATACGATCGCCGGTGCCGGGATCGTATTGAGAGTCCTACCGGACGACCTTTTGTGATTCGAGCAAAGATTCCTTTAGAGGGGTTTGTTGAATTTGAAGACTTGATTCGAGGACCGATTCGAATATCAAACCAAGAGATGGATGATTTTGTTTTGATTCGCTCGAATGGTGCACCTACCTACAATCTTTCCGTGGTGGTGGATGATGTGTTATCGAAAATGACTCATATTTTGCGGGGGGATGATCATATTAATAATACTCCCAAGCAAGTTCACCTTTATCGGTTTTTTGAATATCCGATTCCGAAGTTTGCCCACTTGCCGATGATTTTGGGACAAGACAAGAAAAAATTGTCTAAGCGCCACGGTGCTGTTTCTGCGAACGCCTATCGGGCAGAGGGTTACCTACCAGAAGCCCTTTTAAATTTCCTTGCGAGGCTGGGGTGGAGTCATGGGGATCAGGAGATTTTTTCTATCGAAGAATTGATTCAGTTATTTTCTTTTGATTCGGTTCAAAAAAGTTCAGCCGTTTTTAACGGGGAGAAATTATTGTGGCTCAATGGGGCTCATATCCGAGCAACCAAAAGCGAGCGGTTAGTCCAGATTATTGTGGATGATTTTTCGTCTTATTTTAGCCCTGAACAGTTGCTTCGAGTGCAAACACAGCTTGGAGTTCAGCTGGTGTCTTTGATTCAGCCAAAAGTGAAGCTTGTCAAGGAGCTTGCTGAACAGCTCGTTCCACTTTGTTCTTTAGGGGTAATTCCGGTGGATGCTGCTGGCCTGAAGTGGGGAAAGGATGGCAGCCTCAAGCAAGCGATCCAATTAGTGGTGAAACAGGCGACGGAGTCTTTGAGTGCCAAAATACAGGGAACTGTCTGTGAACGTAAGGGGCCTGATGTGATTTGGGGACCTTCGCCTTCCTTGGGAGATGCAGGGATGAATCATTCCGATGTGAATGTATTATTTAGGCAACTGAGCGAACAGCATGGAGTGAAGCTAGGAGAATTGATGCAGCCCATTCGATTAGCTATGACAGGTGGAATAGCCAATGCTGGATTGTTTGAACTTTTGGTTTTATTGCCTTGGGAAGTAGTGGAGTCCAGGTTGAAGCAGGTGGGGAGTTTTTAACTTTTACTTTATAGGATAGGGATTTATAAGATCCTATTGTGAGATGGGGAATCTAACAATAGGATCTTGTGAACTGATAAATCTGAAGATAAAAAATAGTTGGGCTCTAATTCAACCAAACCCCTGTTACTGCAAGTTTGTTATGGCCATCATCTACTTCGAGTGTTGCCAAATAGCCACTGACATTGCCAAAACCTGCATCGTTGTTGCTGACAAAACGAGGATTAAACTTGATAAATCCTTTTGCATCTGTTTTTCCGCTATCTAAGGGGATCTGTCCAGCGTAGGAGTTGACGTAAAGGTTCACCTGAGTGTTAGGGGTGAGGCCTTGGGCAAAAGCTGCAACAATACCGCCTGTTTGGTCTCTTTCAGTTGTTTGGGCAATGAGTTGAGAGCCCATGAAGGCTGTATTGAGAATTGCATACGTTCCATGCTCCCAGGTTGCACCGTTTTCGTAAAGCATGACTCCACGCTCAAATTTGCTTTGACGGCCGTGAAAGTACTGGTTGGAATAGGCTGCTTCATCCGTGGTAGGAAACCCTAAAGCAGAGATTCCATTGATGGCATCATATTTCATGCGAATGAATCCTTGAACGATGTGTGCTCCCGTACCTCCACATTCACTAATGAATATAGCAGCGTTGTCTTGCATTTGGTAAGCTTGGCGCCATCCTGAAATTAAGCTTCCTGCTCCAATATTTCCTATGGTGGTCAATGAGCCTACTGGATTTCCAAGAAGGGCAAGATTTTGATTATGTTTTGTATTGATTTGAGACTGAGCTTGAGCTCGAGTGATGCAGCCTGCTTGGGCATTTAGAGTGAAAGATCCAAGGATCATTGGAGCTGCAACGGCAAGTAAGGTTGATAGAAGGAATGTTTTCATGGTTAAGTTCTCCTGTCTTTGTCATTGAACTGCGTTTTAGCCAGTTTAAGCAATTGAAATGCCATATAATTTAATGGATAGGGGGATAAGTTTTTCCTATGAATTCCGATAGATGCCCGTATGGGTTTGAGGAGTAACGTTGAATGGGGTGGTGCCATTTTGGAACGTTGGGACCAAGTGCACCCTCTGATTTTTGAATGGATACTATAGAAATCTCCTACTCCAGGCATTGGGGTTCATGTTTTCTGTTTTTTCTATGAAGTCAATCACGCCCTTAGGTCGTAGTCTGGTATCTCCTAAGCACAGATCGGCAGCCTCAATTCCTTTGGGGCTTCCCTTAGACAAAGCCTGATGGACCGCGCCTGGTGTAATTCCGCAAATAGTAGCAAGAAAGATTGGCCGGCGCCATCCATGGCGATACGCAAGGTGGATAAACAGATTTCGAAGTGGACCCCTTTGCCGAACCTGATTAGGGTTCATTCTGAGTGCTCCGGCAGATGCAGCTAGAATTTCACCGATAGATTTTTCTGGAAAATTTCTAGGTATTGCACACTCCGGAAAAGGAGTGCCTGTAACTTTAACTGACGGGTCTCCAGATACATAGCTGTGAAATCGGACCCCAAAGTTCGATGGTGGCTCCTTAATACTCGGGCCAACTTTTCTTCACTTTGTTGGAAGCGGATCTAGAAGTAGCTGATCAAGGACAAGCAAAAAATCAGTTGACCTATTCAGGTTCGTTAGCTCCTTTGCCTAGTGAATTATTAAAAGAGGTAAAAGAATATTTAGATTCAAGTTCTGCAATAAGCTTTATGTGTAGTTACAAAAACGTGATGTTGATTGCTGGAGGTCCTAAAGAGCTGGATCGGCTTGCTTTGACACTCCGTCATACAATTGTACCGGTGTGGCCGGAAGATCCGCGAGTAACACCCTAATTTTCTAGCTTGGGTCCGATGTATCAAGCTGCCGACAGGATTTGGAGTGGAGTGGAGCAAAATCAAATGAATTACGCAGATGCAACTCAGTTTTGCCGAAGCTTAGGAGAAGGATCGAGACTTCCAAGTGTTGAAGAGTGGAGAGCATTAGCACGAGTGATGAGTCCCGATGGCAGATTCAATCCGGAATCACTTCCGGATATAAATGGTCATAATTTTTTTTGTGTGTCGTCCCTCTTCCCTTTTTCAGACCCCAACAGCCACTGTTTCTGTGGCAATTATGGCAACTTCGTTTCTGCTGACAAGAATAGCCGATATTGGGTTCGCGCTGTTCGGTTTGCTTTTCTCCAAGATATTCAAACAGCTCAAATGAGTGGAACTCTCATTCCAGTTCAAGCACCCCAGCAGGTCCGCAATCGCTTAGCGTCATGCGTGATCTCCTGTTTGTGTTGTCCTGTGGCTTATATCATGTGCTATTGCTGTAATGGGAATGATTTGTTGGATTTATTCAATGACGATCGCGACTCCGATTGATCTGTTTAAGGTTTGACCGAGCGAGTTTCAAGAGTGGAAGAGGATGCAGTGAAAGGCTATTTAATAAGGGGAGTAGTGTACAAGAAGATATGGCTGAAATTTCAAGAAATGCCCCGTGCCCCTGTGGATCGGGCAAGAAATTTAAAAAATGCTGTTTAGGGAAAGTGCCTTCTTAGGAAAGCTTTGAGGGTGATCCTATCCACCGTATTACTCAAGAAATATTTGCTGAGATTCATCAGGGAAAAGACTACCTTTGCCGAGATCTTTTTTTGGCTGCCGCAACTCAATTTAACTGGGGGTCTGGTGATCGTTACTCTGACCTGCCTTTGATCCAGCGATCCCTAGCATTTCATTTATTAATTCTTTCACAAAAGACAAAAGATTGGGTTTCTAGCAAGGATCTGGGGCTAGTCTTTTCTAGTGCATTCCCAGCGCTTGAGAATGAAGTACGACCTCTTTTTGGTGAAGCAAAAGAAGAGGTAGTGAACTGTTTTTGCATCCGCTTTCTTCGGCGGTTTGCACAGCCTTTTGGATTGATTGAGGTAGCCGACAGCCCTTTCTACGATACGAACTCTCAAGTAAGAGCAACGCAGTTCTTCTTAGAAAATTTCAAATTGAGAAGCTAGCACTATGATCTCCAGTCCTATCTTGATCCCACCTACACCAAAGCGCTACCCTAAAGGAAACAATATTGCCGTTCAAATAGGTTCCAAACTTGCCATTAGCTATTGGGATCTCTGGTATTTAATCTGCGCCGACGAGAAGTTTGGTGGGTCCTTAAGAAAGTAAGAGAGCACCTTATCCACAAAAGAACCAATGATAGTTTCTGGTCTTCCTTCGAGCGTTCCCACCTGGAGGATACCATCACTCATCTTGAAGAGTTAGAGCCTCGAGTCGATCGCATATCTCCTTTTAACGAGTTCTTAATGGCACTCCCTCTTTCTTTCTACCGAAAGGAACGTCAAAAAGCTAAAAAAATATCATCGATGGCTATGGTGGGTATGCACCTTCGGATGCGATGCTGCGCTCTCCCCGTCGACTTTTACAGAAGGAGGCTATGCGGGGCCAATGGAAACGACTTCCCATTGACTCAACTCCAATTACTGAGCGGATTCGGCCGCTTTTGATTCCTAAAAAAGGCGGGTTCTTTCCTGCATTTGCTTCTTTCTCTTTGAGTAATCAGCTAGCGCGAGCGATTGAAAAGGAGCTAAAGATTTCGGATTCTCTGTTTAATATGGAAGCACACCAATATGCTGTTTACAGGGCAGCTCTCACTATGTTCTTAATCTGGGAAGAATATGGTCTAATACCTTCTGATATTGACAACTGGAAAACGCAAATTCGAAAAGGTTACTTGAAGCTTTGTTTGTTACTTATTATTCAAATGATGGCTGAGCAGATTCTCTCTGCAACATGGGAAACAGAAAACCTAAAAGGGCATCCGAGAAAATTCTACTTTCTCACAAAAGAGGGGACTCGGCTCTTGGATAGCATGAAGACAGAATTCAAGAATATGTTGGAAATTTATAGGGAATTGGGAAAGGAAAAATAGTGTATTCTACTGAACCTAAATTAGAAGCTTATTTGAATGCACTTGATAGATCGCTTGGGCAAATTCCAGCAAGCGATCGAGCAGAAATAGTCATGGAGATCAAAAGTCATATTTTGGACTCTCAGGGAAAGACCCCTGATATCAGTATGACATCTATACTAGATTCTAGTAGCTAACCGTTACTTGCTGGAAAGAGGTTTAAAAGTTAGCAAGCCTCCAAAAACTCCAATGGTGAAATGGTTAACCATAGGATTTTTAGGAACCTATTCATTTTTATAATAATTCTCAGTATCTTACTTTGGAAATTCACCCAATTATCATCAGTCGATGATGAAAAAAAACGCGTTATTATCCTAGGGGGGCTCATTGACATCAATGGGAAGTCAGGAAAAGTCAATGTCGGTTCGAGACTTAAGGACCTTGATGACACCTATTCAACGACAATAGATGGGTCAAAGGAAATCGGTAAATCCACCGATAAAATTTCGGTTAGCTTTAGCAATGGGGCGTTTCAATTTACGTCGACCACGGGTCAAAAGGAGTTGAAATGGCAGTACCAAGGAGGAAGCCCTGGATCACCGTCCATTGCTGAAGCAGGTGGGAACCTAGTTTTAGATTTCCATAAACTAGAAGGGACTAATTGCAAAGTTCAACTTCCTGATGGGATCAGCTCGATCGTTAAAGGAATCAGCGGGAAAATAGTGATATCTAAGCCTAGATCATCGCTAGACATTCAGCTAGACAACGGCCAAATCGCGATAGCTCCTGAAGCTAATCTCCAATATAAATATCAAGTTCAGATCAAACATGGCTATTCGGACAATTTTGTATCTTCAACTTCTAGCAAAGCTGTAGAAATTAAAATAAACCTAACAAACGGTTATATAAATAAAGAAAACTTCTGAAAGAGAAAAGTTGTGAAAAAAATTACCAAATCCACAAACAAAGTTCTATTCGTCGTAGCACTAGCAATAGGCTCTCATTTCACGAGTCATGATAAGAAACTTGTAACTATTGAAGTCCAAATCAACTCAGGAACCAAAGATACTTGTGAGGTAGAGATCGGTAAAAGTTTAAATGAGATATTTGTAAAAACACAAAAAGAACTGGTCTATTTTTTCCGGTAATAAATGTGATGTCAATGTAGCCATAAAGAGCCCCCGATCGATGAACCTCAGCATTAAAAACGGATCAGGAGATGTTCAAATATCGGATTTAGAGGGAACTCTCTATTCAAAAAATCGAAGTGGAAACCATTGCCTCCAGTCCCACCTCTCGAAGCAAATTCAAAGATGAGTGTAAAGCTATACAAAGCTGTCGCACGTCTTTCAGAATTGAGAGTTGCTTCGCATTTTGTTCCAAGTCCAAATTTCTTCAACTAAAACCCAAACAGACGGGCTATGCGTTCTTTTTCTGATAAAGGAATTTTTGGAAATCTATAAATACAGCTAGAATTTTTTGAACGTCTCCTAGTTCTTTATTGGCATTCTCAAGAGCGTGGTACTTGAGAGTAAGAAGTTCGGGCAACTTCTCCTGATCGAGTTCCTCGACTCCTGTTTCAATGTACTTGGACAAAACAAACTCCAGAAATTCTTTCTGTTTACTGTTGAGTAGAGCAAATATATTACCTTGCGCCCCCTCTACCGCGGGAAAGAATTTTGAATTTCTTGTGATTTCCACAGGATTTCTGATTTTATGATGAATAAAAAGGCACTGTAAGATCCAATCTTGGTTGGGGGACTAGGATTCGAATCTAGATAGCCAGAGTTAGAGTCCTTGGTCATGGGCATTTCTTGAATCAAAGTAACACTTCCTGAAACAGTGAAAAAGCTTAAGTATTATCAATAAATAGCTGGTTTTTTAGGGATATGAAGCGGTATGAAGCTCAGTGAAACACAGTGCATTGTTTCACTGAGTTTCATGCTTTTGGTAACAAATAGGTGACAAATCCAAAAGTGCTTCAACCCAACTGGATAGAGGTTTTCGTGTCAGATCAGGATCAATTGAGTCCTAATAATTATGAAGAATTGCTCGAAGGATTGAAAAGCAAGATCGCCACTTGCCAGACCCAAGTTCTCCGCACGGTCAATCGGGAGCTCATCCTTCTTTACCATCACATCGGAAATGAAATTCTTACTCGCCAAGCCAAGTATGGCTGGGGGCCAAAGTAATTGACCGCTTGAGTCGAGACATTTCAAAAGCGTTCCCTGAAATGAAGGGATTTAGTCCTAGAAATCTCAAGTATATGAGGCTTTTTGCTGAGACTTATCAAGATCTTACAATTGTGCAGCAGGTTGTTGCACCATTACCCTGGTCATACCTCGTTAGGCTGATGGATAAGGTCAAAAACTCCAACGAGCGGCTGTTTTATATGCAAAAAGCGATAGAACAGGGCTGGAGCCGAAACATCATGATCCATCAAATAGAGATGGGGCTCTATCAGCGCCAGGGAAAAGCAATTACCAATTTCAATGAACGGCCTTCCATCACCTCTCTCCGACTTTGCTCAGGAAGCACTTAAAGATCCTTACATTTTTGATTTCCTGAGCCTCGGGAAGGAAGCTCACGAGCGAGCCATTGAAAATGCGCTTGTGGCCCATATGGAAAAATTCCTCATCGAGCTTGGAGCCGGATTTGCTTTTGTCGGGAGACAATACCATCTCGATGTAGGCGGCCAGGATTTCTATATCAATCTTTTGTTTTATCACTTGAAACTCCGGTGTTTCGTTGTCGTAGAACTAAAAGCGGGTGACTTCAAACCTGAATATGCAGGTAAGATGAATTTTTATCTTTCTGCCATAGATGATTTAGTGAAGCACCCGACCGACAATCCTTCCATTGGATGAATCCTCTGCCGCTCCAAGAGCAAAGTCCTAGCAGAATACACCTTGCGGGACATGACTAAGGCGATCGGACTTGCTGAATACCGGCTCAATGAAGCTCTCCCAGATAATCTAAAAACCAGTTTGCCTACTATAGAAGAATTAGAAGCTGAATTGACAAAAACTCCTGAGAAATCGAAATAACAAATCTCTAACCCCGAAAGCAAAGTGCCCCCACTCAGTTTGACTGGTAAGGGGCATAAATTTCTGATTAGTCGGAATTGGCTGGGGGACTAGGATTCGGCATTCCGCTCCTCGCTCTTTCGTGCTCGGGCTGCAGCCCGGCCTCAGACGCCGCCCGCAAGCGGGCACCCGGCGTCTTCCGGCTTTCGAATCCTAGTCTATGGAACTAAACGCATGCGCGTTTAGTCTTTTTGAGGTCAGCCAAATAAAAATGCCCCACTTACTTTCGTAAGTAGGGCATTTGTTATTGGCTGGGGGACTAGGATTCGAACCTAGATAGCCAGAGTCAGAGTCTGGAGTCCTACCGTTGGACGATCCCCCAATAGGAACAAAAGTTGACAAAGTGTTTGCTTACACCAAAAATAGTTTTCATCCAAGGATGGAATGTGTTTGTGATGTCAGGATGGAGATTTTTGTTAGACCCAGCTAATGTCACCCTGACATTTCGGTAGGAAATAAGGAGTCTGCTCACTATGTCTGTTTTGATTACAGGAGCTTCTAGCGGGATTGGGGAGGCTTGTGCTGTTGCTTTTGCTCAGGCGCACTATGATTTGGTTTTGATGGCTAGACGCGAAGACCGTTTAGAAAAACTGAAGAGTCATCTCTCGGCTCAATTTGGTGTTTCGGTGCATGCTTTTGGTTTGGATGTTCGGAATCAGAGGGCGCTGGACGAGTCGATTGCAAAGCATCCCCAAGTTTTTGATTCCGTGGATATCTTGGTAAATAATGCAGGTCTTGCAAGGGGGTTATCCCCGCTGCAGCAAGGGGTAACTGAAGATTGGGATGCGATGATCGATACCAATATCAAGGGGCTTCTCTATGTGACGCGTGCCATCCTACCGAAATTGATTTCCAAAGGGCGTGGTCACGTGATTAACTTGGGTTCTATTGCTGGACACTGGGTTTATGAAAAAGGAAACGTCTACTGTGCTTCGAAGTTTGCCGTTCGTGCTCTAACGCAAGGAATGCGAATGGATCTTCAAGGTACTGGAATCCGAGTGACAGAAATTTCGCCAGGTATGGTCAAGACAGAGTTTAGCGAAGTTCGCTACGGTAACCAGGAACAGGCAAGGGCTGTGTATGAAGGGCGAAAGCCACTTTTGCCCGAGGATATTGCTGAAACGGTTCTTTGGTGCGTTCAGCGTCCAGAACATGTCAATATTCAGGAGGTGGTGATCTATCCTACGGAGCAGGCGAGTGTCCATACGACTAGGAGGTAAAACCCGTGTGTGGTGCGTTAAAAAACAGGATGCAATTTTTCATTTTTTTATTGGCTGAAGTTCGGCTAGGAATGGTATTTTTTCCCTATCGCAGTTAGAAAAGAAGTTTAAAAAAGTTAAATGAGAGCCTATTTTAAAATCTTTAAACTTTAAAACAGGCTCTGAGTGTAAAAGAGGCGCTTGGACATGGAAGGCAGTCAACCCGTTCCCACTTTAAATCAGCAGCTCGACCATTTTGTCAATCAAATGCAGTCTGAAGTAGGTCGTTCCGGCAAATCGTTTCATCAAATTTCATCTGAGTACTTGGTACTAAAGACAGAAAACTTGGCTGTTGCTCAAAAAATAGAAAGCCTGGATCTTGCCGAGGCCGTAGATTTGACTCCTGAACTTTTTGGGGAGCAATGTGAATTACTCCAGCGCCTTCAATTCTTGAAAGCAAGGGTTTTTCAAAGGATCGATCATTTTGAATCAGGACATCCTTGGCAAACTTTTGCGCACCCGGATCATCGTGTGGATGAATTTGAGCACCTTTTGCGCACCATTCGTTTTGTTTCGATTCAGCTCAGCAAATTTTGGGTGGAAGTCCAATCGTTCCCCTTATTTTTGAATACTTTGGATGCGATCTCCGTCCATGAATTGGATCAGATTTTTCAATGGTTGCGAGCCAGCCCTGCTTGGAATGAATTGATCGTTCAGCCCAGAGTTGTGCCAGCTCTTGTCCAAAGTACTTCTCGCAAGGCATTGTTTGAATTAGTGAGGAATGTAAAAAGCATTCGAGTTCTTTGTGAGAAAGCGAAGAAATATCAAAGTCCAGAGGCGCTGACAGCAATTCATCTCCAGTCAAGCACTTCGGCATTAGTCGAAGGGGCGGAATTAGCAGGGCAGTTGAAGGTTGATCTTTGTAATCGTGTTGATTTAGAAGCAAGAATGGGTCAGTTCAATCATCAATTAGAGCAGATTAGGCAAGTTCAAAAATTTTTCGCCAATCTTACGGTTAAAACACAAGTGCCGCAGCCAGTTCGACCTAATGAGGCTCTTTTAGTTTTTAAAGCGAAAAGTTTAGTGGAGAAAATTCCTAAGAAAATTCTCCCGTGGAGGCTACCT
>Ga0302320_10006063_pt1 | contig 26941 bp, 23 predicted proteins | sample Bog_T0_3_FD_202130 | JGI IMG/M metagenome (GOLD analysis project Ga0302320, IMG submission 202130) | Peat permafrost microbial communities from Stordalen Mire near Abisko, Sweden - Bog_T0_3 | ecosystem: Environmental > Terrestrial > Soil > Wetlands > Peat | place: Sweden: Abisko, Stordalen Mire...
GATTGGCATTGCGCTCCTGCTTCTCGAGCACGCGCAGGCCGCGCAGCAGGGGCAGACCGGCGTCCACCAGCGTGGCCAACTGCCGGGTGAAGGTGGTCAGCACCTTGGGCTTGACCCCGCCGAAGCCGGGGATCTTGATGTTGATGCTCATCCCGCCCTTCTTCCCGCCCGCCCTGGGGCGGGGAGCGGCCTTGCTCTTGGCGGCCTGCTTGGCGCCCTTGTCCTCCTTTTCCGACTCGCTGATCTTGGTCGGGAACAACTGCATGTCTTTGACGCGGCCAATGGCCTCGTTCTGGCTGCCCGCCTCGATGCTGCCCTTGGTTTCGTTGCCCAGCTTGTCCAAGGCTATATAATTGTATTTCGGCATGGCAAATCAGGTGTATTTGACGACTTCTTCAATGGTTGTATCACCGTCAAAGATGCTCCGCAAACCGTCTTCGCGCAAGGTCACCATGCCCAGCTCGACGGCTTTCTGCCGCACCACCACCGTGGGCGCGCGCTCGTTGATGAGCGTGCGGATGGCGTCGCTGACCACCAGCAGCTCGAAAATGCCTTTGCGGCCCTTGTAACCGGTGTCGCTGCACACCGAACAGCCGCGTCCATAATGAAAATTCTTGTCGCCCAAGTCGTACGGCGAGAGGCCCAGCAGGGACAACTGCTGTTCCGTGGGCTCGAAGGGAGTGCGGCAGTTCTTGCAGATCGTCCGCACCAGCCGCTGGCCCAGCACAGCCATGAGCGTGGAGGAAATCAGAAACGGCTCGACGCCCATGTCCACGAGACGCGTGACCGCGCCGGGGGAATCGTTGGTGTGCAGGGTGCTCAAGACCAAGTGGCCCGTGAGCGACGCTTGAATGGAAATCTGCGCCGTCTCGAGATCGCGCATTTCACCCACCATGATGATGTCCGGGTCCTGCCGGAGGAAGGAGCGAAGCGCCTTGCCGAAGGTCATGCCGATGCCCTCGTTGATCGCCACCTGCATGATGCCCTCGATGTCGAACTCGACCGGGTCCTCGGCGGTGAGCAGCTTGGAATCAATCGCGTTGACGCGGCGCAGGCAGGAATAGAGGGTGGTGGTCTTGCCGCAGCCGGTCGGGCCGGTCACCACGAAGATGCCGTTGGGCCGCTGGATCACCTCGGAAACAAAGTCATAGACATATTTGGGCAGTCCCAAGGCGTCCAAGTCCAGGCTCACCGAGGAACGGTCCAGCACGCGCAGCACGATGGATTCGCCAAAGGCCGTGGGCAGGCAGGAAACGCGCAAGTCAATCTGCTTGCCGGCCACGGTCAGGGAGATGCGCCCGTCCTGCGGCAGGCGCTTTTCGGAGATGTTCAGGTTGGACATGACCTTGATGCGGGAGGTCACGGGCAGGGCCAGGTGCTTGGGCGGCGGCGCCATTTCATACAGCGCGCCGTCCACGCGGTAGCGGATGCGGAAATCGGTTTCAAACGGCTCGAAGTGAATGTCGCTGGCGCGGTCCTGCACCGCCTGCTGCAGCACCAAGTTGACGAATTTGACGATGGGCACCTCGTTGGCCAGCGCCTCGGCGGCCTTGGCGTCGTCGCCGGCTTCGATGACCTCGCGCGCGATTTTTTTGTTGGCGTCGAGCTCCTTGAGAATCTCGGAAAAGCTTTCGTTTTCCTCCTGGCCATAATGCCGCTCGATCCCCTTGAGGATATCCGCCGGATCGGCCACCACGATCACCACGTCGCGCTTGGCGGCGAAACCGACCTCGCTGGCCGTGTTGGGATCCAGCGGTTCCACCAGGGCCACCTGCAGGCTGCCGTTGACCAGGGCCACCGGCAGGCAGTGATACATCTGCGCCACCTTGGCGGGAATCAGCTTGAGGGCCTCCGCCGGGATCTCGCGGTCCTTCAGCGAGACGACTTCCGAGCCCAGCGCGGTGGCCTGCACGTGCAGGATGTCGTCCAGCTTCATGATGCCGAAGTCCTGCAGCACCTGTATGACCTGGGTGCCGCTGCGCTTGATCTCGGCGGCCACCTCCTCGTATTGCAGGTCGTCAATCAGCCCGTTTTCGCGGATGAGGGTCAATAATGGACTGGAAATTTCGTCAGACATGACGCGGGATTATTTTTTGCCTTTGGTGGCCACGCTCGCCGCCAGCTCGAGCTCCTGCAGCTTGGCCAGGATGGTGGTGGGGTCCTGCGCCTTGTTGATGACTTCCTCGCGGGCGATCATGCCCTGCTGGTATTTCTCGATCAGAAACGAGTCCAGCGTCACCATGCCGTATTTCGAGCCGGTCTGGATGTCGGACTGGATGCGGAACGTCTTGTTGTCGCGGATGAGCGCGGCGATGGACGGCGTGTTGATCATGATTTCAAACACGGCCACGCGGCCCGGCTTGTCCACGCGGGGAATCAGCAACTGCGAAATGACGGCCTGCATGACCGTGGAGAGCTGGATGCGCACCATTTCCTGCTGGTTGGTCGGGAACGCATTGGTGAGCCGGTCAATGGTCTTGGCCGCGCCGGTGGTGTGCAGCGTGCCGAACACCAAGTGGCCCGTCTCGGCCGCGGTGATCGCCGCCTCGATGGTTTCCAAGTCGCGCATTTCGCCGACCAGAATCATGTCCGGATCCTGGCGCAGGGCGCGGCGCAGGGCCTCGGCGAAATTCGGCACATCCACGTGCACCTCGCGCTGCGTGATGAGCGCCTTCTTGTGCTTGTGGTAATATTCAATCGGGTCCTCCACCGTGATGAGATGAATCTCGTCGCGCTCCTCATTCACGATGTTCAGCATGGAGGCCAGCGTGGTGGTCTTGCCGGAACCAGTCGGCCCCGTCACCAGGATCAAGCCGCGCGGCTTGTAGAGCAGCTCCTTGGCGGAAGGGGGAATGCCGATCTGCTCGAAGGTCAGCATCTTGCTGGGAATCTGCCGCATGACCATGCCGAAATTTCCCTTTTCCTTGAACACGCTCACGCGGAAGCGGGCCGCCTCGCCGAACGCAAAGGCAAAGTCCGCCCCGCCGCGCTCGCGCACCTGTTGGATGTGCTCCTCGGAGGTGATGCTGCGCATCAGTTCCTCGGAAGCCTCGGGGCTGAGCGACGGGCCTTCCACCCGGTGCAAGATCCCGTGCACCCGGATGGTCGGCGCGGTGCCCACGCGGATGTGCAGGTCGGACGCCCCCTCGGACACCACCAACTGCAGCAAATCTGACATCGAATAAGACATAATTCAAATGACGAAGGACGAAGGACGAAGGACGAATGAAGGGCGAGGCGCGAATGACCAAATGCGGTGCGGCGGCCGGACGTTCCATTCGTCATTCGTCATTTGGCATTCTTTAGTCATTGGTCATTAGACATTCGTCATTGCTAATCCTCACGCCTCGTCGCCGACGGTGGCGCGGATGACCTCGTCCGGCGTGGTGAGGCCGGCGAGCACCTTGCGGATGCCGTCCTCGCGGAGGGTGCGCATGCCCATTTCGCGGGCGCGGGCGCGGAGCACGTTGGTGGGCACGCGATCGTAGATCAGCTTGCGCGCCTCGTCGTCCACCGTGAAAATTTCAAAGATGCCAAAGCGGCCGCGGTTGCCGGTGCCGTTGCAGTTGTTGCAGCCCCTGCCCTTTTGCACGTTGGCGTTTTTCATGTCCTCGCGCTTGAGGCCCAGCGTGCGCAGCTCGGCCTCGGCCGGCTCGTACGGAGCCGCGCACTTTTTGCAGATTTTTCGGACCAGCCGCTGCGCCATGAGACAGCGCGTGGACGAGGCCACCAGGAAGGGCTTCACGCCGATGTCAATCAAGCGCGTGACGGCGCCGGGCGCGTCGTTGGTGTGCAGCGTGGAGAAAACCAGGTGGCCGGTGAGCGAGGCATTGATGGCGATGGACGCCGTTTCCATGTCGCGAATTTCCCCGAGCATGATGATGTTGGGCGCCTGGCGCAGCATCGCGCGCAGCGCGGCGGCAAAAGTGAAGCCGACGATTTCATTCACCTGCACCTGGTTGATGCCGGCCAGCACGTATTCCACCGGGTCCTCCACCGTGATGATTTTGCGGTCGGGCCGGTTGATGAAATTCAGACAGGAGTACAGCGTCGTCGTCTTGCCGGAGCCCGTCGGCCCGGTGACCAGCAGGATGCCGTCCGGCAGCGCGATGATGCGCTCGAATGTCGCCTGGTCATCGGTCATGAAACCGAGTTCGGCCAGGCCCAATTTCAAGCCTTCCTTGTCCAAGATACGCATCACGATGCTTTCGCCGTGATTGGTGGGCAAGCACGAAACGCGCAGGTCAATCAGCTTGTTCCCCACCTTGCTCTGGATGCGTCCGTCCTGCGGAATGCGATGTTCAGAAATCACCATGCCGGCCTGGATTTTCAACCGGGCGATGACCGGCGCCTGCAACCGCTTGGGCGGCGACTTCACCTCGGTCATCATGCCGTCAATGCGGTAGCGGAGCCGGAATTTCTTTTCCATGGGCTCCAGATGGATGTCCGAGGCGCGCAGCTTGAACGCGTCCACAATGATCTGGTTGACCAGCCGGATCAGCGGCGCGTCCGCCTCCACTTCGCCGCCGTCGTCGGCCTTGATCTCGACATTGCTCTCGGTCAACTCCGTGATGACGTCCGCAAACTCCTTGCTATCGCCCATGGAGCGCCGTTTTTCGCCGCCGTAATACTTGTTCAGGGCGGCCTCGATGTCCGGCTCCGATGCGACGCGCGCCTCGATCTCGGCGCTCAGCAAATGCGTGAGGGTGTCTATGGTGTTGAGGTCCGAGGGATCGGCGATGGCCAGGCCGATCTTGCCCTCGCTGCGGAACACGGGAATCACGCGGTATTTCCGGGCCACATCGCGCGAGACCAGGGAGAGGATGTCGTCCTCGATCTTGAGGGCGCCCAGGTGGACCACCTCCGCCCCAAACTGCGCGGCCTTGGCCTGCGTGACGTCGCCGGGACGGACGACCTTGTTCGCCACGAGCAAATCCACCACGCCCACGCCGGCGGCCTGGGCCTCTTCGCGGGCCTTGGCCACCACATCGGCGCTGGTGAAGCCGAGGTCCACCAGCAGATCCAATAAATAATCGTCTTTTTCTGCCACGAGATTTTCGAGCGGGTCCGGCTACTATTAGATTAGGGGAACGCGCACGCGGAAAGTTTTCATCTCCCGGCGCAAAAGTCAATGTCAATGCGCAGGCCGCGGAAATTTTCCCCACGGCGCGGCTTGAGGTTCGCGCCGCTGCCACGTCAGGCCTCCTGGATGACGAGAGGGGCGGGGACAAGGGATTGACCTCGCACCGGCCGGATTTTGAATTCCCATTTGCCTTTGGCGCGCGGCATACCTAACCTTCGCCGCAGCATGAAAGTCGACGGCGTCCGCACATTATATCACTCCCTCGCCTTCTGGCTGGGGACGGCGGCGATTGTGACCGGCGTGAGCTTTCATTTGCCGGATTTCGTGAGCGCGCGGGACATGCATTATCAACTGGCCGGCATGCCCATGTCCAAACTGATGTACGCCGGCATGGGGTTGATCGTGACCGGGCTGGCGGCGACCACTTGCGGCTTGTTCCCCGCGCGAACCCAAAAGGGGCCGGATGCCAGCGGCGAATTCCAACTGCACGCCATGGACAACGCCCGGTTGAGCTGGGCGCACTGGCAACTGGTCCTGGTGCTCGGCGCGGCCCTGGTGGTGGACGTGATGAAGCCGGCCACGCTGGGGTTCGTGGTGCCGGGCATGCGGCAGGAATACCTCATCACCAAAGCCACCGCGTCCCTGCTGGCGCTGTTCGCCATGATAGGCACGACCACCGGTTCCATTCTTTGGGGCATGCTGGCCGACCGGCTGGGGCGGCGGGGATCAATTTTGCTGGCCGCACTGATGTTCATCAGCACGGGCATTTGCGGCACCATGCCGTCGTTTAAATGGAATCTCTGCATGTGTTTCCTGATGGGCCTGTCCGCCGGCGGCATGTTGCCCATCGTATTTGCGCTGCTCGCGGAAATGATTCCCGCCCGGCACCGCGGCTGGATGTGCGTGCTGGCGGGCGGTCTGGGCAGCGCGGGCGGCTACCTCGCCGCCAGCGCCGCCGCCGCGACGCTGGAACCCATGCTGAGCTGGCGCATCCTGTGGCTGCTAAACGTCCCCACCGGACTGATGGTGATCTTGTTGAGCCGGTTCATCCCCGAGTCGCCGCGATTTCTGCTGCACGAGGGAAAAATTGACGAGGCCAGAGACACCCTCGCAAAATTTGACATCGAGCTGGTTCCCGTCCCGCCCGGCGGGGCGCGGGAGACCGCCGACCACGCCACGGATTTCAATGAATTATTCCGCAAACCTTACGTGGTGCTGACATGCACGGTGTGCCTCTTCGGCCTGGCGTGGGGCCTGGTCAACTGGGGCTTTTTGACCTGGCTGCCAACCATCTTGCGCGATTACCTGCACCTGGACGGTCAAATGGCCAACCGGCTGCTGGCCCGGTCCGCGCTGTTCGCGGCGCCCGGATGCGCGCTGGTCGCCTGGCTGTATGGTTTTTGGAGCAGCAAAAAAACGATGGTGCTGTTCGCGGTCATCACCGCCGCGGTGCTGGGAGCCTTCGCCACGTTCAAGCCGGGCGGCAGCCCGGCGCTGCTGGGCCTGCTGATCGTGCTTTTGCTGATTGGTTTGAGCGGAATGATCGCCATGCTTTCGCCTTACAGCGCGGAGCTGTACCCCACCAAACTCCGCGCCACCGGCACCGGCGTAACCGCGAGCAGCAGCAAGGTGGGGGGAGTGGTCGGCCCCACGGCGGTGGCGTGCATTTTGAGCGCGTTCCCGGGCCTGGCCATCCCGTCCGTGGCCCTGGCGCTGCCGCTGCTGGCCGCGGCCGCCGCTCTCTGGGTTAACGGCCGGGAAACTTCCGGCAAAGGCCTCGAAGAGATCCAGGAGTCCCGCTAACCCCACATCCGAATTTCGAATTTCCAAAATCCGAAAGCAGGCCGAAAATCGAATCTGCGGCTTGGGAGAAATTTCGCCCTCACTCTTTCAGAATGGCGAAAAACTCATTTCGGGCTTCAGCCATCGGACTTATTTCGGATTTCGGGGACTCGATCTTCGGATCCCGGGTTAATCCCGCCGCGGTTCCAGTTTTGCGATTGCCGCCATGATTTCATCGGCGACTTGCTGATAGATTTCCTTGAGCCGGGCTTTGTCGCAGGTTTTTGCTTCCGCGCGCAGTTGGTCAAAATTCACCGGCCGGCCGTATTTGACCATGACGCGGCGCGGCCGGGGAAATTTAACGCGCCGGCCGTAGGCCTCATACGTCCCGAAGACGCGCACGGGCACCACCGGCGCGACGGATTTGATGACCGTCAAGCCAATGCCTGAACGCGCGGGCAGAAACCGTCCATCCTGGCTCCGCGTGCCTTCGGGAAACAAAATGATTCCGCCGCCGGCCAGCAGCCGGTCGAGAATCGCCCTCAATCCTCGCGCGCCGCCGCCATCGCGGTCCACCGGCACGGAATTCCAGGAACGCAGGAGGGCGCCGACGCCCGGAAACCGGAACAGGGATTCGCGCGCCAGGTAATTGATGTCGCGGCGCAACCCCGAACCCACCAGCGGCGGATCGAGATAGCTGGCGTGGTTGGAGGCCAGAATCACGCCGCCTTGCAAGGGGACGTTCTGCGCGTCGAATACGCGCCACTGAAAATACGTTGCAAAGACGGCGCGAAACAGGGTCCAGCCGATGCGGTAGCTTAAGTTCATGACGGGCGGCAACTGACGAAGGATGAAGGACGAAGGACGAAGGAATGTCGAAGCATGGATGACGCATGCAGGTTTGACGCATGGCGCCGCACGGTGGAAAAGCGCCAGAGGGCTGGGCGCACTCCAAGACGCTGGCGCGAATTGTGGCAACCCGATGTGCGCGAAGCGTCATGGACTGCGGCGGCCCTCCGCCGCTTTCCCACGCGCGCCACGGCAATAAACCAACGAATATATTCCTCTGCCCGAAAGCGGTGCTGAAGCCACCGCACTCCAAACGCTATCGCGACTGCCAAGCATGTTCGATTTCGCGAAGCGTCTTGGAGTGCGGCGGCCCTCCGCCGCTTTGGGCGTCGGCACGCGGCCAATCCTGCCAGACGCTTAACCGAACCTGCTGCCTTATCTCCCCGCCAAGGGTTGACACTTTGCACACACATCGTCATTCGTCACTCGTTATTCGTCATTGGGGTTTGAGGGACAGTCATTTTCGCGCCCCAAGGCGCAAACGGATTTCTGCCAGCAGCAGCGTGCTGGTCTGCTCGGAAGTCATGGCCGAGTTGTTGATCACCCTGGCGCCGAGCGCGATCATCAGCGGAGCCACGGCGCGCTGGCTGTCGCGGTGGTCGCGCGCGGCCAGATTTTCGTTCACGCCATCCGCGGCGCGGCGCGCGGAACGCTCGGCCAGGGTCGCATCCAGATAAAACTTATAATCCGTCTCCGGGAACACATTCGTGCCGATGTCGCGGCCTTCCATGACCAGGTCGCCGAACTGGATGCACTCACGCTGCGTTTTCTTCATCCATTTGCGGACAGCGGGCACGGCGGCCACGAGCGACACGGCGGCGGCAGTTTCCTGCGTGCGGATTTCCGCCTCCGGGAAATAGCCGTCCGCCAGCAAGTGAACCGCGCGCAGGCCGTCTAGCTCGACGCATTGCAGCGACGTTTTCCAGCGGCGGCACGCGGCGGCGACGGCTTTTTCGTTGTCCACATCCACTCTTTTCCGCAGACAATACCATGCCAGCGTGCGATACATCGCGCCGGTGTCCACATAGACGTAGCCGAGCGCCCTGGCCACGAGCTTGGCGTTGGTGCTCTTGCCGCTCGCGCTCGTGCCGTCAATGGCAATGACTATCGGGTGTTTTTTCAAATTCATTTCATTCGTGGCCGCGCCTCGTGAGAGCGGGGCAAATCTATTTTGCCGTGTTCTCACGAACACAGCCACAACTCAATCCGCAAACAAATCCGGGCCGCTCAATTTCCGGGTGCGCTGGCCGTCTTTGATCTCCCAAATTTCCACGCCCAAGCCATGGGGTGGCGGCGCGGCCAACTTTTGGAAAAAATTCGGGAACGTCTTTTTTACGCACGCCGGATTTTTAATTCTTAAGCCGGGAACTTTCAATCCCAGAATCGCAAAACACATCGCCATGCGATGGTCGTGATAGGTTTCGATATCCGCGCCGTGGAGCTGCCTGGTTTGATAAACCACGAGCGTGTCGCCTTCCTCGACGACCTTCGCGCCGCATCTGGTCAACTCCGCGTTCAAGGCGGCGACGCGATCACATTCTTGAACGCGCAATCGGCCAAGTTCGGTGAATCGGATTCCCTTTTCGCGGCGCTCATGCCCGATGCCTCCCCACAAATCGGCGGCGAGGAGCACAGCCGTCATGATACTATCGCCGAGCTGCCCCTCGCGCGAAATTTTATCCGGCAGAGGAATGAACTGGGGAAAATCCGCATCTATTTGCCAACCCGATGAGGGCCAGTTTCTAACCCTCACCGCCAGTTGGTCGCCAGTTGCCAGTCCCGGTTTGCCGCCCAGCTGTGCAGCCTTGACCCATTCCCAAACCTGGTGGAAGCGCTCCTCAATTTGGGGATAAGTTGCCGCTAAAAAGTCTTTCATCCAAGAGTTTACCGAAACCAGCCAGTTCGCCGCCCAAAAATAACTTCCGCTGCTGGCATCCGGTTCGATCTGAAAAGTCCCGCCGCGCTTAGGGAAAACGTCCATCAATCGCTGAGTCATCACCACGTACGGCGATTCCTCCGCATTTTCGCCCTCGATCTCAATTTGCCAACCACCCGCTTTGGACGACAGCAGCAGCGCCGACGCGAACTGCGAACTTTCTTCGATACTGACGCGACATTTCTTGGGCGCGGCCGGGGCTGACTTTCGGAGGTCAAATTCGGTCTGTGACTCCTCGAAGCGGCCGGCATTGCCGGCGAGAATCCGCGCTGGAAGCTTGTCGTTTCCATTTTCGGATTCGACCAGGTAGCCCAGGTCGCGCAGAGCTTGAAACAGCGGGGCCTGCGGACGCTCGTGCATTCGCGGCACGCCGTGCAGCCGGTACACGCCGCTCCCCAGGCACAGAAACGGCGCCAGAAACCGCGCCGCGGTGCCCGCATTGCCCACGAATAGTTCGAGCGGCTGCGAGTCCGTGCCGCCGGGCGGCACCGCGCCACCATGGCCATAAACGGTGATGGTGCGGTTGCAGGGTTCGGCCGGGTCCGGTTCCGTGTTCACCATGAAGCCCAATTCCTGCAGGCACTCAACCATGATTTGCGTGTCCTCGCTCCAGAGCGCGCCCTGGAGCGTCACTTCGCCGTCGGCCAGCGCCCCGAGAATCAGCGCGCGGTTCGTGATGCTCTTGGAACCGGGCACAGTGATGTCCGCGCGCACGGGTTGGTCGAGCGGGACGATTTCGATGAGGTCGGGCAAAGCCATCAAGCAGAGGATAGAGGATGGAGGATAGAAGCCGGAAATTAGACCAGCGCGGATGGGCCAAACCAGCCTGCAACTTCCCACCGCGCTTCATTCCGGTGAGGTTGAGATGCCACAAGCGCACCAGTTGTCGCGCCTCTGTTTGGCCAGGACGAAGAATTTTTCAATGGCTGGTTCGTCGTTCCGCTTGAGGGCGGTTTGGAAATCTTTCAGTTCCGCCAGGAACGCCCCCACCGAGCGGGAGAGGTTTTTGCGGTTGGCCAGCGCGATGTCGCGCCACATTTCGGGCGAGCCGGAGGCGATGCGCGTCGTGTCGCGAAAGCCCGTGGCGCACAAGGCCGCCTGGGCGGGCGGGCGGGCGGGCTGCAACACCAGGTTCACCATCGCCGCCGCCGCCACGTGCGGGAGATGACTGGACCGGCTGACGAGCAAATCGTGTTGCGCCGCGTCCATCCGCAGCGTCCGCGCGCCCAGCGATTGCCAGAACCTTTCCAGCTTGCGGACGGCATTGGCGCTTGAGGTTTTCCCCGGCGTAACCACGCACACGGCGTTGGCATACAAATCGGTCCGGGCTGCCAGCACGCCCATTTTTTCGCCCCCCGCCATGGGGTGGCTGCCCACGAAATGCGCGCCGGCTTTTTGGACGACCGCCTCCATCTGACGCACGACGTCAGCCTTGACACTGCCCACGTCGGTGACAATGGCCCCGGGTTTGAGCGCGGGCAAAAATTGTTGCGCCAGCGGGCGCATCTGCGCCAGCGGCGTGCAGAGAATGACCAGGCCGGCATGGGAAACCGCAGCCAGCAGGTCCGTGGTGGCATAATCCACCGCGCCAGCTTTTTCACACTCCCGCAAACTCGACTCGCGCCGGACGTAGCCGGCGACCTCCCGGGCCAGCTTGAGGCGCCGGACGGCCAGCCCGATCGAGCCACCGAGCAAGCCAACGCCGATGATGGTGATTTTCTGGAACTGCACCGGCGCAGGATAGCGGATGGAGGGTGGAAATGTGAAGTGAAACTCGAAGTTCGAAAGGCTCATGGCTGGAGTTTCAGCACGGTCTTTTGTCTGGCCGATTCATGGCAGGCGTCCAATACCTTCTGCGTTTGCAGCGACCACCCGGGCCATTCCTCATTCAATTCTCCGGAAAGAATCTGGTCCGCGAAATTGCGCCACATCCGCGTGTCCTGCGCGGTGGCATGGCCAAATCCCGACGGGTCGGCGCCCGGGGGACATTTTGCATCACCCGCCACGGTGATGATTCTTTCGTTCACCTCGAACGAAGGCTCATAACCGTTGGATGGATGCACAAAATCCGGCAGCCGCAACCAGCCATTCTGGCCGCCGACATGCACCCACTGCTGTTTGGCCGCGCGAAACGACGCGTAAAAATCCACCGTCAGGCCGCCCGCGTAAAACAAGGTGGCGGCAAACTCGGTTGGCGACGACGCCCGGCCCGGCAGAAGTTCCGATTGTGAGAGAATATTGCCGACAACGCTGTCCGGCAGCCGCCAGCGCAGCGTCCACAGCGCGAAACGAATGCAATACCAGCCCAGATCGCCCAAGCTGCCGGTGGGTTCGAGGGCCGCGTCCGCGCGGATGTTGGTGCGGAAAAAATCCTCGCCGGGATAAAAGGTGAAGGCGGAAGCGATGCGGCGGATCGGCCCGACACTCTGGCCGTCGTCCAAGAATTCACGCACGCGCGCAAGACGCGGGCTATGCATGAACATAACGCCATCGAGAAATTGCACCGAATGTCTCCGGCACGCCGCCAACATGGCCTCCAGCTCGGCGACATTCGCCGCGCACGGTTTTTCGCAGAGCACGTGCTTGCCGTTTTGCGCGGCGCGAATGACCAAGTCCTTCCGCAATACGGTCGGCACCGGCAGGTACACCGCATCCACGAACGGTGCAGCCAGCAATTCGTCGTAGCTGCCCAGCGCGACGGGAGCAGGTTCGAACGGATGCTCGCGTTGACAATCGGCAATGTACTCGCGGCTGCGGGCCACTTCGCGACTGGCGACGGCGGTGATGATGGAGTTTCCGGAATTCAGGATGGCCTTCCAGTTTTTCCGGCCAATGCCGGCGGTGCCTAGGAATCCGATGCGGAGTTTTTTCATGTCATATTTGGTGCTTCGTTTTTGCTGGTTGAACGTCGATTCAGCATAGAGGATGGAGGAAGGCAAGGCACCTGCCATCTTCTATGTTTGTCATCTAGCTTCTCCTCCAGGCTTCACGCACCCGATCCAAAATGATCTCCGCCAGCCCCGGCTCGGTGCCGACGGACGACGAATACCAAAACAACTTGCCGCGCCTTTCGGTGGGATTGCGCCAAGTGGGACGGCCGGCAGCGTGGCGCGCCTTGACCGTGCGTTCCGGTTCGCCGAGCAGCACGGGGATGTCCTCGACCACATGCAGTCCGTCGCTGATGAAAAACGGCACCACGACGCAAGCCTTGGTTCGTGCCAGCGAATGGCAGTCGGCGATGCGCGGAGGCTCCTCCATGAAAACCGCCTGCACATCCGCGTAGGTTTTTTGCCCACGGATCAGTTCCGCCTGCCGCTCGATGGACTGGCGCGAATTGGCGTTTTTCTCGGTGCCATGCCCCGCAATAAACAGCGTTATCTCGGCTGGTTTAGGCGTGCGCGGAAAGGGGAATTGTCTGGTGACGCCACCGGCGCGAGCCAAAATGACCCGGGTCATGCGTTCGTGAGTGCCGACGGTTTTGCAGTAATGCGTGATGCGTGATGCGTGGTGCGTGATGCGTGATGCGTCAAACCCAAGCGCCTGGGGGATTACTTCGCCGGCAAAATAGCCGTCGCTGATGAACAACGGCACGATAAAGACGCGTGAGGCGGCGATTTCCGACAAGACATAATTGATCTGCGGCTCCTGTTTCCAGAAACCCTCACGCACTTCGCGGAAAATTTTCCGGCGGCGCAATTCCGCCGCGTGCTGAAACACCGGTGCGGCGGATTGGTCATTCAAATCGGTGCCATGGCCGAGCACGACCAGCGCGGCATCGGCAAAACTGTCGTTGTTCACCGGTTTAAATTGGCGCAGCCGGACACCAACCGCAAGCCGCGTTGGCAGCAACGTGGCATTTGGGCAAAGATGCCTCCCGCCGCCAGACCAACTTTTTTTGAATCTTTTCCGGGTCTCAAGCGTCTTACTTTGCGTTAAAACATAAACCAAACGAATAAATCCAATAAAATGACCATAAAAACGACTCCCCTCGCAGTGGCGGCGCTGGCAGCGGCAACCAGTTTTGTCCTGGCCGCTTCGGCGGACGACTCCAAACTGCCACCCGCCTCGACCAAGACCGACGTAACGTATGCCACTGATACGAAGGCGATTTTCGACGCCTCCTGCGTCAAATGTCACAGCGGCGACAAACCCAAGGCGCGGCTGCACATGGACACCCTCGAAGGCGTGCTCAAAGGCACCAAGGAAGGCAAGATCGTGACGCCCGGCGATAGCGCCGGCAGTTTCATTGTCAAAGCCATTGCGCACGCGACGACCGATCATGATTCGTGGATGCCACCGCTGAACAACAAGGCTGGTATCAAGCCCCTGACGCCAGATCAAATCGGACTGATCCGCGCCTGGATTGACCAAGGCGCGAAATAGCTTTTGCTTCGCAAAGCACCGGGGCGCCGTCCGTAAGGACGGCGCCTTGCTTTTGGCGCGCGGGTTTGTGGCCCGCTTCGGCTTCGCCAGTCAGAATGCATATGCGATGAATCGAAGCGCTTTGGAATTGAGACGTTGCCGCGGCTCACCGAGCCGCACTCCGCCGACCAAAGGCTGACAAACGCCCGAAGATTTACGAGCGACGAGGTTAAAGATCACCCGCGCGGGCGCTAGCGCTGAAAAACTGCGAAGTTGCCGATTGCTGTAGAATGTTTCAAAATGACGCATACATTTTTAATGGAAGCGCTAACAAAAGGTGAATGTCCGCATTGCGGCCAGTCTATCGAATATCCATCGGAGGGCACTGGACAGACAGTCCCCTGCCCCACATGTGACGAACCTTTCGTTTTGACGCCTTCCAAGCCGGCGGAACCGAGAGTGGCGCCGCCGCCGGCGGAGTCGGCTCGGCCGGCATCACAGCCTGCAATACAGACGCCGCCCCCAACCACTCCTCCATCGCCAGCGGAACCGCAAAAGTCGCTGCAACCGGCAACGTCGCCGGGATTCCAGCCGCCGCCACCTCCACCAGGGCACCAAAAACGGCCGGCTACGCTTCCGCCCCTCAAGTCAGGACCGTCAGCCGCCACACCGACGACCACCGCGCATCGCCCCATGCCGACGCCAGTGGCGACTCCTGCCGCCAGACCAGGGACAACGCCGCCGACAGCACTTCAGACACCGGCAACGGCGGCGACGCCAACAATGTCGGTGCCACCGCCAGCCACGCCACAGCCAACGCTGCTTCCAGCAACGCCGATACCGCCCTTGAGAGCGGCACGCGAGACGCTTGCAACGCCGACACCGCCACCCCATCCGACACCGACGCAAGCGCCTCCAATGCCTCCGTCTCAGAGCTCCCCACCAACGCCGCTTCCGAATCCGAGATCGTTGCCGCCTTTGGATCAGGCTTATGCGGAATTTGCCAACGATCCGGCTTTCGATGGACGCATTCCGACGCGCGAACAGGTGGCCCGCGCCTTTGCGTTGGCAATCTTCAACCAGGCCGATCAATCGAAAACACCCCCGCACTCCGAACTCGTCGCCGCCTTGAAGAAGTTGTTCCGCGAATTCAGGGATTTCAAGCCGGTTTTAAGCCGTTCGCGCGCGAATAAGTGAAGGCGATTGAATTTCGCCGGTGCCGTTTGTTTCTGGCGCGGCAGCTTGATGGCCATAAGCACGGTTCAAGCTGCCGTGCCGCGCGTGCGAAAGCGGCGGTGAACACGCCGCATTCCATAAGCTTCGCGAATTTGGAGGCACAGCAACAATCGCGAAACGTTTGATGCGCACCAGCCCTCGGCGATTTTTGAAATTTTCGCTGGTCACGATGGGGAAGATGCGTTTCAGCGTCCAGGAGGATGATTCTTATGAGGTGGAACGGCGGCGCCCTGCCGAGACGCCGCTACGCGAAGGAAATTTCCTCGCTCCTCCTTCCATTTCCCGGTTTAATTTCCGCCGCATGAAGAAACAAAAAGCTTACGCCGCCGCGGGTGTGGACATTGATTTGGGCAACCAAGTCAAAGCCACCCTGCCCCAATTGCTCGCCACCACGCATCGCCGCGAGGTGCTGGGCAAGGTGGGCGGTTTCGGCGGCCTTTTCGCGCTGGACGTGAAAAAATATCACGAGCCGGTCCTGGTCAGCAGCGTGGACGGCGTGGGCACCAAGCTGAAAATCGCCTTCGCGATGGACCGGCACGACACCATTGGCGCGGATCTCGTGAATCATTGCGTCAACGACATCGCCGTGCTCGGGGCGGAACCGCTGTTTTTCCTCGATTATCTCGGCACGGGCAGGCTGGAGCCGCATGTCTTCACCGAAATCATCAAGGGTTTTGCCCGGGCGTGCGCGGCCAACCACTGCGCGCTCATTGGCGGCGAGACGGCGCAGCTGCCGGGTTTCTATCAGCCGGGAGAATACGACGTGAGTGGCACGATCGTGGGCGTGGTCGAAAAATCGAGGATGCTCAACGGCCAGAAAACCGTGAGGCGCGGCGACATGATCATTGGCATGGAATCGAGCGGGCTGCATACCAACGGCTATTCCCTGGGACGCAAGATTTTCTTCGAGCAGTTGGAGCTAAAACCGTCCAGCCGCGTTCCTGGCCTGACCGGCACCTTGGGCGAGGAATTGCTGAAGGAACACATCAGCTATGGCCCGCTCGTGCAAAAACTGCTCAAGAAATTCAACCGCGTTTCCGCGGCCGCAGCTCGTGAAACCGAGGCAAACCCGAAAAAATCAGCCGCGTTTTCACCAACGACGCCACAGTCAATTCGTGCATTTGCCCACATCACTGGCGGGGGTTTCGTGGACAACATTCCACGTGTGCTGCCCAAGTCGCTCGACGCGGTCATCCAGAAGGGCTCGTGGGACATGCTGCCGATCTTCCAGATCATCGCCGAAAAGAGCGGCGTGCCGGACGAGGAATTGTATCAAGTTTTCAACATGGGCATAGGCATGGTGGCCATCGTCGCGGCGGATGCCGCGGACGCCGCGCTTAAGTTCATCCGCGCGCAAAAACACAGCGCTTGGATCATTGGTGAAGTGGTCAAGGGCCGGGGTCAAGCAAGGGTGGTTTAAATCCGAAGTCCGAAGTCCAATTCGAAGCGGGTTCGATTACCTTGCAGCCGGATAAAAAGCGGCGGAGGGCCGCGCGCAGCCCAAGACGCTGGCGCGATAACCGGTGGTTCAACCTGCAATTACGTCCACAAACAACTTGCGTTTTTTAATCTCTCCAGCAAACGCGCGTCGGCCGCCGGAAACTCATGCGCGTCCAAGCCGGCTTTTTGAATCCACTTCACAGCCGCGCAATCCAGCGGCTTGGGCTCGCCGGAGAGCAACGCACAGAGGAAAAATTTCAGATGCACCGATTTTTCGGGATAGGCATGGGAAATTTCCTCGAAGAGCTCGCCGACGGAAATCTCCACGCCCAGTTCTTCGCGGATCTCCCGAACCAGGCACTGCTCGAAGGTTTCCCCGGCCTCGCGCTTGCCGCCGGGAAATTCCCAGCACCCGCCCAGGTGAGAGTCCGCATGCCGCTGGGTGATGAGCAATCGGCCGCGGCGAAAAATGAGGGCGGCGCTCACTTCAATGACGCATGACGAACGACGAAGGGTTGAACCAGACGCAGGGGAATTCGATTCGTCATCCGTCATTCGTGATTCACCTGCCGATGCTTTTATAAATCCACCCCAGCCGCTCCATTTCCGCGGGGTCAAACAGGTTGCGGCCGTCGAACAGAATCGGATGGGTCAGCCCTTTTTTCGCGCGGGCCAGGTCGAGCTGTTTGAATTCATCCCACTCCGTGGCTACCACGAGCGCGTCGCAGCCGTCGGCCACGGAGTTCATGTCGTCAACGTAAGTCACGTTCGGCAGCAGCAGTTTCGCCTTGTCCATCCCTTTCGGGTCGTGGACGCGCAACGTGGCGCCGTCCTTGATCAGCCGCTGGCACAGGTCAATCGCGGGCGACGAGCGCACGTCATCGGTGTTTTGCTTGAAGGCAAGGCCGAGCACGCCAATTTTTTTGTCCTTCAACACCCAGAGCGTGTCAGTGATTTTCTTGAGGAAGCGGTCCATCTGGTCGGCATTGATGCGCTGAACTTCCTTGAGCAGCTTGAACTCATAGCCGACCTGCTCGGAAATTTTGATGAAGGCGCTCAGGTCCTTGGGAAAACAACTGCCGCCGAAACCGATGCCGGCATTAAGAAAGCGGCGGCCGATGCGTTCATCCAGGCCGATGCCGTGCGCCACTTCCTGCACATTCGCGCCAGCGGCCTCGCAGATGGTGGCGATGGCGTTGATGTAGGAGATTTTGAGCGCCAGGAAGGAATTCGCCGCGTGCTTGATCAACTCCGCTGAATTAATGTCCGTGACGATGATGGGCGCCTTGAATGGCGTGTAAATCTCCGTCATGGCGGCCACGGGCCGCTGCGAACGCACGCCAATGACCACGCGGTCGGGATGCATCAAATCGCCGACGGCAAAACCTTCACGGAGAAATTCCGGATTGCTCACCACGTCGAACTCAGTCTTGGCCACACAATAGCGCTTGATGGTCTCGGCCACTTTTTCGCCCGTTTTGACCGGCACGGTGCTTTTGTCCACGATGATTTTGTAGCTGGTCAGGGCGGCGGCGATGTCCCTGGCCACGCGCTCGATGTAACTCAAGTCCACCGAGCCATCTGGCTGCGGCGGCGTGGGCACGGCGATGAACACCACGTCGGAATTCTGCACGCCCTCAGCCGTTTTGGCGGTGAATTTGAGCCGTCCGGCGGTGACATTCCTTTTGACGAGTTCTTCCAAACCGGGTTCATAGATCGGAATGCCACCTGCTTGGAGGGTTTTGACCTTGGCCTCGTCATTGTCCACGCAGAGGACCTCGTGTCCAACCTCGGCAAAGCAAGCCCCGGTGACGAGGCCCACGTAACCGGTCCCGATGATGGAAAGCTTCATGGGCGATTCGTTGACGGTTTGACCGCAGGGAGGGGTTGCGAAGACACGGACACCTTGGGTGCCACCTCCGGTTGGGGCTTGGCCGTCGGTTTAGGCGCGGCTGCGTCAATCCTGGCTTTGACATCCGCCGCGTGCATCATGGCCTCCTGCCTTAGTGAGCCGCCCAAGGAAGCACGAACCACATTTTCGTAATGGCCCATGGCATCGGTCAATTTATTCTGCCGCTCCGCGATTCGGCCGAGGGCAAATTCAGCCGAAGCCAAGCTGGAGGAACCGGGAAAAGCCGAAACCACCCGCTGGTAAGCCGCCGCCGCCGGATCAATTTGGTTCTGGGCCTCCAGACTGGCTGCGATGCCGAGTTCAGCGGTGTCCGCAAACGGCCCAGTGGGGTTGGCATCCAGATATTTCTTGAACTGCGCCTGCGCATCCGTGTAAGTGCCGTCTTCGAACAACGCGGCCGCCGCCTGTAACTGGGCGCGTTGGCCCGCGGCCGTGCCGGCGTAGGTGGCGGCCAAATGCTCCAAGTCGCCAGCCCTCTGGCTGCCACCGCGACTGGTCCCAGGATTGACCAACAACGAGGTTAACGCCTGCCCGGCGTCGATTTCCCTTTGCGCGCGCTGCGAGGAGATGTAATAAGCGATAAAGGAGCCCACCAGAATTACCACCAGTCCGCCAATCAGCCTGTTCTTGTTGGCCTCCACCCAAGGCCAGAGTTTGAAAATGATTTCAGCAGGCGCGTCTTGTGTTTGCATAGTTCAGTAAAAGGTGGATTTTTTCCTGCTGGCACCCTAAAGGCAAGCTGAAACCGATGCAAAATGACGAATGACAAATGACGAACGACGATTGAAAAGCCAAAAGCTGTGCCTCCACCTTCGGCATTTGAGCTTCGGCATTCATTCGTCATTCGTCATTTGTTATTCACGCCAGGCTTGGCCGCGGTGATGAAATGCCTGGCCAGCCCGGACCCGGCTTCGTCTCGCCAAACGGCGCCCACCGAAATCGGCGGCTGCAAATGGCTCAACGGAATCAGCTTCAAACGCGACCCGACCATGCAGGACAGGCATTCCGGCACCAGCGCGAAGCCGATTCCGGATTCGACCGCGGCAATCAGGCTGGTCACGCTGTCGTGTTCCCTGAGCAGGCGTGGCTTGCGTCCGGTCGGGGCGAATAGTTTTCCCAACATGGTGTGATACTCGGGATAATCCTTTCGGCTGTAGGCGATGAGCGGCTCATCCAAGACTTGTTCCAGGCTGATGGTCTTGGCATTCGCCAGTTCATGGTTGGGTGCCACCGCCACGCGCAGCGCGTAACAGGCCAGCTCTTCAAAGCGGAAACCCCTGAGCAAGTTTGGCGGTGGCCGAACCGTCAGGGCCACCTGCAACTTTCCTTCACCCAATTGCGCCAGCATTTCTTCCGTGGATAAATCATGCAGGATCGCGCGCACGTTCGGAAACTGCTCCTGAAACTTCCGCAAGGCCGGCGGAAGAATTTGCACCGTGAGCGACGGCGCGTAACCGAGGTGTAGCTCGCCCGAAGTGCCGCCGGCCATAGCCCGCGCCGTGGCCACCGCTTCCTCAGCCCGTTGCAGCACCGCGCGGGCTTCGGCCAGAAAAACGGTTCCGGCCGCGGTAAGCCTCAGTGATTTCGCGCTCCGCTCGAACAGTTGAAAGCCGATTTCGTCTTCGAGGTCGCGAATTTGCCGGCTGACGCCCGGCTGCGAGACATGCAGTTTGAGCGCAGCCCGGGAGACATTTTCCTCCCCGGCCACGGCCACGAAATAACGGAGATGGCGCAATTCCATATGATTTTAAGCATACCTAAAAGTTATGCTCAGGCAAGAAACATGGTATTTCGCAAAGTTCCGGTTCGCGTGCATAGTTTGCTCATGATGATTATACGCAAATCAAACGAACGGGGCCACGCCGAACACGGGTGGCTGGACAGCTATCACACCTTCAGCTTTGCGGACTATTACGACCCGCAATGGCAGGGTTTCCGCACGCTGCGCGTGATCAACGACGACCTGATCATGCCCGGCATGGGCTTTGGCACGCATCCGCACCGCGACATGGAAATCATCAGCTATGTTTTGGGCGGCGCGCTACAGCACCGAGACTCGATGGGCAATGGCCGCGTCATCCGCCCAGGCGAGTTTCAATACATGGCCGCTGGAACCGGCGTAGAGCACAGCGAATTCAATCCGTCCAAAACGGAGGCCACGCGCCTGCTGCAAATTTGGATCCTGCCGGATGCGAAAGCCGTCAAACCGCGTTATGCCGAAAGAAATCTTGCGCAGGCGGAGACAGGCAAACTGCATCTCGTCGCCAGCAAGAACGGCCGCGACGGCTCGATGGAGATCCATCAGGACGCCGATCTGCTGCTCGCCAAACTGGAGCCTGGCCAGAGCGTGGAGCACTCGCTCGGCACCGGCCGTCATGCCTGGGTGCATGTCGCGGAGGGCGAAGTGAGCCTCAACGGCAAGCAACTCTCCGGCGGCGACGCCGCGGGCGTGAGCAAGGAAAGCGCACTGAAGATTGACGCGGCCAAACCGTCGCAGGTGCTCCTGTTCGACTTGGACTGAACGCGGTGCAGGAGCCCGGACGGCTTGTCCGCGAGTTTCAAGTTGCGATGACAACTCACGAACAAGCAGTTCGCGCTCCAAACCAAAACAAAGCCGGCGATTACAGTCCGCCGCCACGAATCAGCAAAATTTTATGAGCAAACAAACAATTTCGGACGCAGAAGACCGGCCGGCAACAGGGTCAGCCGCGGACGCACGTCCGCAGCCACGAACAACGCTGCCACCGGTTGATCCACGCGTCCGGATTGGCCACGTTCACCTGAAGGTGGCGGATCTCGACCGGGCGATTGCCTTCTACCGGGATGTGCTGGGGTTTCAGGTCACGCAAAAATTCTCGCGCAGCGCGGCGTTTTTGTCCGCCGGCGGCTATCACCATCACATCGGCCTGAACACTTGGGCAAGCGCGGGTGGTTCGCCGCCGCCGCCTAGCACCACCGGCCTTTACCATCTGGCCATTCTGTATCCCACACGCACAGAACTGGCGACGGCATTGCGCCGCCTCCTCGACGCAGCCATTCCACTCGAAGGCGCCTCCGACCATGGCGTGAGCGAGGCCCTTTACCTTCGCGATCCCGACGGCAACGGAGTGGAACTTTACTGGGACAAGCCGCAGGAACATTGGCCACGCACGGCTGATGGGCAACTGGCCATGTTCACGCGAGCGCTGGATTTGGGGGCGCTGCTCGAAGAAAGGCAAAGAATATGAAACGAGTTTTGCGGTCATTGTCGCTGTTGATTGTGCTGGCCGCGGCCATCACCTGGCTGGCGACAGGTGCGAATCGTGGCTGGACCAAAACCAGCGTACCGGTGAAAACGCTGGATGAGGTCACAGGCATTGAAGGCATCACATACCGGCAAAAATTTCTGCCCGGCGTGGATTTTCTTGGGGCGGCTTTTGGCAGCGCAGCGTTGCTGGCGGCGGCATCATTCTTTTTTCGCAAACCAAACAAAACCAACAACCAACAACCAATAACCAACAACAACCAATAAATAAAAACATGAAACTGATCCATGTCATTCCACTCGCAACCTTGGCCACAGCAGTCTATGCCGCCCCGGAATCCTTCGATTTCAAGGATCCCAAGGGCGTCAACACCGCGACCTTCTTTCTGGACGCGCCACTCGAATCCGTCAACGGCAGCGCCAGCGGCATCAGCGGCACAGTCTCGTTCGATCCGGAGAACCCGGCGGCGACCACCGGGAAAATCGTGGTCGCCGCGGATTCTTTGACGGTGCCCAACCCCATGCAGAAGGAACATCTGCACAGCGCCACTTGGCTGGACGTGGCAAAGTATCCGGAAATCACGTTTGAGGCGAAGACGCTCGCCAACGTGAAAACAGATGGCAATGTCACCGCCGCCGAGGTTACCGGCACGTTCACGCTGCACGGCGTAGCCAAGGAAATCACCGTGCCGGTCAAACTGACTTTTCTCAAGGACAAATTGAGCGCCCGGATGCCGAAATTGAAAGGCGATTTGCTGGTCATCCGCGCGAACTTCACGCTCAGTCGCGACGATTTCAACATCCAGAAAGGGCAATATGAAGACAAGGTGTCGCCTACGATCAACCTGACACTGAGCATCGCCGGCGCGGCGGTACAACCATAATCCATTCGTGCGACAGCACCTGGATTCAGGAGCGCGGAATTTATGTCCAAGTAAATTGAATATGAATAAAGGCCGCCCTCACCCCCGGGGAGTGGGAGAAACGCCCGCCGTTCCTTGGTGGCGCCCGGGACTGGATTGGCCGGACAATCGTCCTCAATTCCGGAATCGGCCAAATGGTAATTTCCTCTCCTGTCCGTCTTCACTGCGCTTCGACGCGCTCTCGCCGCAGCCAAAGGCAAAGGCGGAGGGGAGAGGAAAAAGGTGAGGGCGGCCTTTAAACGCCAACTTGCGGGAGTCAACGCCCGACCTGCGCTACCGTTTCTCCCGCCAGAACTTGAAGACGGCCCGCCACCACTCCGCCGATTGCTCGGCCACTTCGTTGTGGTGCGCGCCGGGGATCAACTGGAGATTTTTGGGACCGGTGTAGCCAGCGAACAATTTCTTACCGGTCTCCGGTCCAAGAATCTCGTCCGCGCCGGCGACGACGAATTGCACCGGGCCGTGATAATTCCGCAGGCTTTCCGCCGGGTTAAACCGGTCCAGCAGGAAAAAATACGCGGGCAGATAGGGCATTTGTTTTTGCGCCACAGACGCCAGGTTGCGATACGGCACGAACAGCGCCAGCCCGGCGATTTCCGACGGATGATGCCCGGCCAGATCGCAGGCCACGCCAGCGCCGATGGATTCGCTCACGATAAATTTCGGTAAACCGGGCGGCAGCAGTTGAAAAGCCTCCTCGGCGGCGGTCAACAGGCTGTTCTTGCTGGGGGACCCGCCGCGGGCGCCATAGCCGGGATATTCCAAAACATAAACATCCACGTCCTCGGCCATGTGGATTGGCTGCGCGAGATAATCGCGGCCCAAGGCGCAACCCGCGTTGCCGTGAACAATCAGCACGCTGCCGGTAGCCTCTCTGCCGGCGGGAATTTCCCAGCCAATGATTTGCCCGGCCGGATTTTTCCAAGGGTCAAAGCCGTGCTCTTTGGCGACTGATTCAACTACGTCGGCCGGGATTTTCGTCGGAAAATAAATCAGCCGGCGCTGGAAGATGAGCGCAGCCAGCACGACGAGCAGATAGGCGATAAGGAGCAGTTGCAGCACACGAACAACGCGCACGCGCGGGTTTTTATTCAAGGAACCGGACATCCGCAGGCAGTTTAAGTTCAGGCCCCAGTGAATCAAACAAAATGCAAAACGATTCCTTGCGGAATTATCGTGCTAACGAGCATTCTTATTGTGAGTTTTTAAAAGCGGTGCTGAAGCCACCGCACTCCAAACGCTGACGCGACTGCCGAACGTTTCCGGACCTCGCGAAGCGTTTGGAGTGCGGCGCGTTCACCGCCGCTTTCGGGTGCGCAATGCACCTGCGAACCAATGTAAACCTTCGCTCGCTATTCGGAATGGTGTGGCTTTCAGATGAATTACAGGCGATACGATTTCTATCGTTATAACCTTCTCATGTTGGGAATTTCTTATCAACGATTGGTGCTTTTTCGCGTTCGCGAAGTTGTTTTCGTTCTTCGTCCGACAATTTATCCGATTCACCCATAGGCCAACCGGCGTCGCTTGGTTTCTGCTCTTTCTTTGCCGCCTTCACCTCAATATACAGCTCGCGCAGTTGCTTGGGCGAGACCTGGCTGGGCGAGTTGGTCATCAAGCAGGTGCCTTTCGCGGTTTTCGGGAAGGCAATCACGTCGCGGATGCTCGGCGTGTGGCAGAGAATCGCAATCAGGCGGTCGAAACCCAGCGCGATGCCGCCGTGCGGCGGCGCCCCGTAACGGAAGGCTTCGAGCATGTAGCCGAAACGCAGCTTGGTTTCCTCCGGCGGAATTTGCAGCAGTTCCTCGAAAATGGTCTTCTGCACGTCCGGCTGGTGGATACGGATCGAGCCCCCGCCGAGTTCCACGCCGTTGACCACCACGTCGTAATGCTGGCCGCGAACTTTCTTCGGGTCGGTCTTGAGCAGCGGAATGTCCTCCTGCACCGGCGCGGTGAACGGATGATGGCTGGAATACCACCGGTTCTGTTCCCGATCAAAGCCCAGCAGCGGGAATTCAATGACCCACAGGAAATCAAACCGGTTGGGATCGATGACAAGTTTTCCCTGCGCCTTGAGCACGTCGGCGCAATAGAGCCGGATTTTACCGAGGATTTCGCAGGCGTTCAGCCATTGGTCGGCGGCGAACAAAATCAAGTCGCCTTCCTGAATCGCCAGCTTCTGCGTGAGCGCGGCCTTTTCGGCCTCGCTGAAGAATTTGACGATGGGTGATTTCCATTCGCCATTCTCCACCTTGATGAACGCCAGGCCCTTGGCGCCAAAGCTCTTGGCATATTCCGTCATCGTCTCGATCTGGCCCTGGGTGGCGTCGGCAAGCCCTTTCGCGTTGAGCGCCTTCACCACGCCGCCGTTGGCAATCGCGCCGCTGAACACCTTGAACGTGCTGGTCTTGAATTCCGCCGTGAAATCCGCCAGTTCCAGGCCAAAACGCGTGTCCGGCTTGTCAATGCCGTAGCGGTTCAGCGCCTCCTCGAACGTGAGCCGCTTGAATGGGGTGGGAACGTCCATATTCAGGGCCGTTTTCCAGACACGCTTCAGCAGACCCTCGATGAGCGCGTAAATATCTTCGCGGTCAATGAAACTCATCTCGAGGTCTATCTGCGTGAACTCCGGCTGGCGGTCGGCGCGCAAATCCTCGTCGCGATAGCAGCGGGCGAGCTGGAAATACTTTTCCACGCCAGCCACCATCAAAATCTGCTTGAACTGCTGCGGGGACTGCGGCAGCGCGTAAAATGTGCCGGCCTCGCGGCGGTTGGGCACGAGGAATTCCCGCGCGCCTTCGGGCGTGGACTTGAAGAGCGTCGGTGTCTCCACTTCCAGAAAACCCTGCTCGTCCATGAATTGCCGGGTGGCGATGGCCACCTTGCTGCGCACTTTCAAATTGCGCGCCATTTCCGGCCGGCGCAGGTCGAGGTAGCGATATTGCAGGCGCGTGTCCTCGGCCACCTTGGCGGCGGCTTCGGGGTCGTCAATCGGGAAGGGCAAGACATCGGCCATGTTCAAGACTTCGAGCGAGGCCACGCCCACCTCAACTTCGCCGGTGGGGATTTTTGCGTTGTTTGTGCCGGCGGGGCGATGGCGGACCTTGCCGGTGAGGCTCACCACGCATTCGCTCCGGAGCGCGGCAGCCTGGGCGAACAGCTCGGGCGTCAAATCCGACGGGTCGAAAACTGTTTGCGTGCGGCCTTCGCGGTCGCGGATGTCAATGAAGATGAGGCCGCCCAAGTCACGGCGGGAGTGGACCCAACCGGACAGCGTGACGGTCTGCCCGATGTGAGCTGGGCGCAGTTCACTGCAATGATGCGTGCGTTTCATGTAATTGCGGAGTTCAAAATTCGCAGCTCGGAATCCAAAAACCAAAATCCAAAGCGAATGCGGATTGTGACAGGGAATTCCGGATAATTCAAAATAAAACCGCGATAATACTCTTTGACAATAAATTAATAAGTCATGAATCACCCAAGGTCGAAGCGATCAAGATTCATTACCTTATTCCAGGCGGCGACAAAGTCGTGGACGAACTGTTTTCCAGCGTCGGAACTGCCATAGACTTCAGCCAGGGCGCGGAGTTGGGAGTTTGAACCGAAGACAAGATCCACCCGCGTGCCGGTCCACTTGAGCGCGCCCGTCTTGCGATCGCGGCCTTCAAACATGTCTGCCTCTTTCGAGATCGGCTTCCATTCCGTGCCCAGGTCGAGCAGGTTCACGAAGAAGTCGTTGGTCAGCGCCTCCGGTCGCTTGGTGAAGACCCCGTGCTGCGCCCCTCCGAAGTTGGCCTGCAGGACGCGCAGGCCACCCACGAGCACCGTCATTTCGGGCGCGGTCAGGGTCAGTAATTGCGCCTGGTCAATCAGCAGTGCCTCGGCTGGCATAGTGTACTTGCCCTTCAGGTAATTGCGGAAGCCGTCCGCAATGGGTTCCAGCACCGCGAAGGACGCGATGTCGGTCTGCGGCTGCGAGGCGTCCATGCGTCCCGGCGTGAAAGGCACCGTGACCTGATGACCGGCATTCTTCGCGGCTTGTTCGATGCCGGCGCAGCCGGCCAAGACGATCAGGTCGGCCAGCGAAACTTGCAGGCCACCATTTGCCGTCTGGTTGAAAGCACTCTGGATGCCGGCCAGAGCATTGAGCACCTTCGCGAGTTGGGCTGGCTGA
>Ga0302320_10006066_pt1 | contig 26934 bp, 21 predicted proteins | sample Bog_T0_3_FD_202130 | JGI IMG/M metagenome (GOLD analysis project Ga0302320, IMG submission 202130) | Peat permafrost microbial communities from Stordalen Mire near Abisko, Sweden - Bog_T0_3 | ecosystem: Environmental > Terrestrial > Soil > Wetlands > Peat | place: Sweden: Abisko, Stordalen Mire...
ATCGGTCTTCACTTCGTGGCCGCGGCCGGGCGAGTCGGACAGCTCGATCTCGCCGGCGGAGGAGACGCGAATCTCCGGTTCCACAATGTCTTCCTTCCAATAACGGGCCGAGGCCGAGACATCGCCGGGAAGGGTGAAGTTTTCCAGCGAAGAAAGCGCGATGTTATGCGCGCGGCCGATGCCCGCTTCCAGCATGCCGCCGCACCACACCGGAATGCCTCGTTCCTGCGCGGCGTTGTGCACCGCGATGGCTTCGGAAAATCCACCGACGCGGCCGAGCTTGATATTGATGATCTTGCACGACTCCATCTCGATAGCCGCCAAGGCGTCACGCCGGTTGCGGATCGATTCGTCGAGACAGATCTTTGTCTCCAACCGCTTTTGGAGGAGGGAGTGGTAATAGAAATCGTCGTACCAAAGGGGCTGTTCGATCATGAGCAGGTCGAAGGCGTCGAAGTCGACCAGATGATCGGCATCGCGCAGGCGGTATGCGGAGTTGGCGTCGCAGCTCAGCATGATCTCCGGCCAGCGATTGCGCACCTTTTCAAACACCTCGGTATCCCAACCCGGCTTGCACTTCAGCTTGATGCGCTGGTAGCCGGCCGCCAGCTCGCGTTCGATCAGCGCCATGAGGTCGGGGAGGCTGGGCTGGATGCCGAGCGACACTCCGCAGGGAATCACGTCGCGCACGCCGCCGAGAAGGTGGGATAACGAAACGCCCTCGCGCTGCGCTTCCAGGTCCCAGATGGCGTTTTCCAGGGTCGCCTTGGCCATGCGATTGCCGCGAACCAGGCGAAAGATCTTGGGGCAGTCGCCGCCATGCTCGGGCGTCGCGGCAGCCAGCATCGGACCCAGTTCGTTGACAATGACCTGCCAACAGCTATCGGTGGACTCTTCGGAGAAGTTGGGATGCTCTCCGGCGGTACACTCTCCCCAGCCGATCAACCCTTCCGACCGAATTTCGGCAAGCAGGATGCGGCGGTTGGTGGTGACGCCAAAACTTGTCTCAAAGGGCCGCAAAAGGGGCAGGTGCAACTCGCGCAGCAGGATGGCATCGATCTTCATGAAAGCACGTTATCCTCTTTTTTATCAGTGCTCAGTCGTGACCGCGGGCCGTTCTTCTGGAGATTTGAAGCACCGCGGGAAAACCCGGGACAACTGCAGAATCCCCCATGGCAATAACTATAGCAGTGTTTGTGCGGCCTTCCGCGATCTGCCACGGCTTCGGCTTGTGCATCGGGATGCAGCATCTGCGGCGCCCAAAGCCTGCGGTGCGGCTTACGAAGCGCACGGATGGAACCAACTCAAGATGCGGTTTCGCACTTTGTGGGAGCCGCGCATTCAGATGCCTGACGGTCTGGTCAAGCTTCGGTGGGGAGACGCCGGGTGATAAGGACCTGGGCATCGTCCGCCGGTTCCTTCCGTCGCGCGTCTTAGCATTGCATCGGTTTTGAGGGCAGTGCGACCGGATTCGACTCAAGGAATGGCATGATCGCGTCCCGCCAAAGCTGGTATCCGTATCCGTTGAGGTGGACGCCATCGAACGTCAGCTCTGGCTTGAGAGTTCCGTCCTGTTCAAACTTCGAAAAAAGCTCGACGAATACAACCTGGTTCCCGTCCGCGAGACTCGCCAGACGCGCATTCACCGCGAGGAGATCGATCCCTTTGCGGCTCTCGCGCGAGACGGGCAGAATACTCTGCAGGTAGACCGTGGCATCAGGACATGAAGCACGAATTGCTTTCAATATCCCTGCCATGTTCTCGACAACCTTCGATGAGGCAAGTCCGTCCCCGAACAAGTCGTTCGATCCTGCCATCAGGAAGATTGCACGTGGGCACGAACTCGCGATCGTGTCGATGCGCTTCAAGATTCCGCTCGTGGTGTCCCCAGAGATTCCTCGATTCAGCACGGGCCGGCCAAGAAGCTCACTCCAGTCGGCGAGTTCTGTGAGGGAATCCCCGACCATCACGACAGATGCGCTGGGAGCAGCGAAGGTGTTGAAGAGCGATTCGCGCGCATGCCAGTGCGAATCTTCCCTTCGGCGTCGAAAGCCGCGTGCCCAGGCCGCTTTCACACCGCCGAGCCGATAGAGGGCGTAGAGGCCGACCAACAGGCAAGAAAGGTTCGCAATGCCAGAAAGTACGAGCATTGGCCAAATCAGTTCAATCTTCATCGGTATTGGGAATTCTACAGCTGCAAATTTGGCGGACGGCCTTTTTCCCTCCCGACGCTCACCTCTTCGATCATTGCCCGCGGTGAAATTGGTTGGGCCCGCCAGGCGTTGGAACGTCGTTGGAGATCTGCGCTCCAATGGCATGTGCCCGGGTCAATGCAGTGGTCAGGCTGATACCGCTGCCGGAGATCTGCACACCCACCGCATGCGTGCGAGTCAGTGGCGCGGCAACTGTGATTCTGGCGCCACCGAAGGGCCATATCGAGGACACGACGGCTGTCTCGGCGTTGGCGCCGGTGTCAATCGCGATCGTCTGGCCGTCGCTGAAGCCGGTCACGTTGACAGCGGCAAGAACCGTTGCCCCTACGGCCGTCGCGGTGCGAGCCACAGTGGCGCCCGCAGTACCAACTGTGGCGATGATGGCAGTCTCAGGACTCGCACCCGAATCCACAAGAATTTTCTGGCCTTCACGGAATCCTTCCACGCCGGACACCTTGATGTTGGTTGCGCCTGCGGGCGAAGCAGCCGAGAGAGTTGCCGCAGCTTGCGTCAGGAAGTCATTGCAGTTGCTGTCGGTATCCGCGCCGTCGGGAAATCGGCCGGCGCTCGCGTTCGTGGCAGTTGGGCCTACGACGATGGACCATAACTGCAACGTTGCGTTGGGTGCGGGAGCATAGCAACCGCTCTGGTCTGCTCCCGATGCGGCTTGATAGCCTTCGGCGGCCCAAGGATCGACGAGGCCTCCGTAGTTGAGGCTGTCGGCAACCACTCCCGACGCGTCCCTGAGCACCATGCTGCCCTCTTCGATATTGATGGTTCGACCGAATATCGGGGAAACGGTGGTGAGTTCCGGCCCTCCAAACCACTGATTGGGCGCCGGCGTCCCCTGATAGCCCGCCTTCTTGACGGCTTCGTCCCGGACAACCGCGTGGATCGCGTGGTTGTTGGTCAGTGGCTTATCGAGCGTAATTCCGGTTCCAAGCGCCTGGACGGGCTCGTTACTCGAATGGTCAAAGGCCGTTGCCGGCTGGAAACTGATCCCTGTACCGCGATCGCTGAACGGCAGATTGGCGGCATGATTGAACTGGAGCGGAGCGGCCAGATCAAGACCGGTACCTGGAGAAACGACCCACTCGTCGGCAACATGCTGCCTGGCAAGGGCTGGCGCAAAATCGAGTGCGACGCCGCCCGGCCCTTCGCTGCCGATGGCGCTGACGGTGACCGCTTCCTGGCTTGCCGGGGTGCCGATCGCGATCTTGTCCCCCACGGCGAAACCCTCGGCTCGACGCACGTTGATGTGTGTCGCGCCAGCACTCACAGGCGCTGCGAGATTCGCCTTCCGCGCCGCTGTTCCGACATGCGCCACAGTGACGGTTTCAATCCCATGTCCAACGCTTTCGACATCCAACCTGATCTTGTCCCCGACAGAGATAGTGGAGACGGATGTGACCTTGATGTTGCTCTCCCCGGCATGCGCGCTCGCGGCTAAATAGGCTTGTGTGCCCGGCTTGCCGACTGCAGTTACCGTGGCTATCTCATAGTTCTCCATGGATCTTGCGACGTCGGGATAGGTTGAGCCGTACCCGAGCGCAATTTTTTGGCCAACCGCGAACCCGGACACGCTCTCCACGGGCACGTTGGACGAGCCCGCATGGAGCGTGATGATCCCGTCGGGAAGCGGTTGCCAGAGGGTTGTCTGGTTGCTGGCAGCCGTCCCAAGACTCACGATCTTGCGACTCTCCAAGCTGGAGCCCGTATCGACGCTGATCGAATCGCCCACCGACATTCCCTCTGTGTTCCTCACATGGAGGATGCTGTCGCCTGTCCGCGCCGCGACTGCCAGCCCGGAGTTGGAGAGACCAAGCAGGTAGAAACCGCCGGCCGCTAGGCTCGTTCCGTCCGGAATCTTCACAGCCGAAAAAACCGCTTGCTGGGCAGGATGCAGAGTCAATGTCCAGTTGGAAATATCGACAGTTCCGGAGCCCGCATTGTAGAGCTCGATCAACGAATTTGTCGGGTCGGCAGGATCACCGGAGCGAATGCGATACTCGTTGATTTTGATGGGGCTCGCATTCCGCACTTTCTCGGCCACTGTCTCGAACTGTTTGCTGCCATTGACCGGGCTCGTCCAGGCTGCCTTCCCAACTAGATCGCCGTTGAAAGCTGCTGGCCCGGAAGTGACCTTGAAGGTCGCGCTCACACTTTCGCCGGGCGCGATCGGTTGATTGAAGGTCTTCGAAGCTTCGGAAGCGCCGGAAACCACCGCGGTCCACTGTGGGCCAGGGAGAGAGAGGCTCACATTGACATCCGTCAATCGTGCCCCCGTGGTATTCGTGAACGTCACGGTGGTGTCTTGCGAGGACCCTGGACTAAAGGTCTGCAGCCCGGCCGGCGTCGCCGCCGCGGCTCCGGGCGCGATCGTAAGCGGAGCAACGTCGTACCGGGCAGCCACGATGTTCGCCTGCACAAGCTGGTCGGTCTCGTTCGTCGGAAACGTTCCGGCGGCAGTGATGGCTCCCTCATAAAACGTACCTTGCGAACCGTCGCTGTTGTCGCCGCCGTTGCCCAGCAAAATGGCGCCCTGTTTGCGCATCGGGTCATAGGTTAGGTTGACGCGCGGTCCGTCGAACATCACCGCGAGAGCGCCTCTTTGCGAATCGCCGCCCATGGATGTCCAGTGGTGCGGTTCTCCTTTGGCAATGGCGGTCACAAATCGCCACGGGATGCTGGGAAGATGCGTACAGCCTTTGGAACCGTCCTGATTGACACAGCCGACCAGGTTGTTCTCCTGATCCGTCATGATCCAGGGTCCATGGCCGTTCCCGCTGAACCAAGGCGTGGCATTGCCGAAGTACAGGGTTTCCATGGTGCCGTTGTCATCGTCGCGGCTGTCGATCTCAGCATTGCCGTAGTCGAAGCAGCAGCCGGAGTTGAAGTGCCTGCCATTCACCACCCAGTATTGCCCCTCCGCCTGGTCGTCGACCGCGGTGCCTTTCACATCGTCCACGCGAAGGCCCATGCCCGGCTCAATGAAGGCGCCATAGACTTTGTGTCCCATGATTGTGATCGGCGCCATGTCGGCGATCGGAAGATTGTTGAACCCGCCCAACGCCGGTCCACCGAAGCCGCCACGGGGCGCTTGCGTAAGGTCATTGTGCTTCGGACCCTGATCGTAGATTTTCGAGATCCAGCAGTAGGTGTGAGCGCAGAACTTATCCTGTGCGGAGGCATCGGCATATCCGCCTGCGTCGGGAACCGGCGAGCCAACAGGCGGCACAACACCAATGTCCAGGGTCTTGCCGTCCGACTGGCGCAGAACCTGATAGAGAGGGCCATGGTAGGAGGCATAGAGTGCGCGCGTCGTGCTGTGGGCGGCCACGCAGGCGTCGCCGCCAGCCGCGTAGATGTCGCATGGTCCTTGGGATCGGGGGGGAGGAGCGCCGGCCCCCGCTCCTGCCGGTTGCGCCATCGTGAGGGTGGTTCCAATGAGCATGACTGCGAGTGAGAGCATCCCTGCAAGATCGATTCTCGTTTTCATCCTTATCCTGTCTGCCCTGAAGAATTGCAATAGGCATTGCGAAGAGGGATCGGCTCGATTTTTGGCGGCCCAATTTCTTCGAAGATTCTGTCGGAATACGTATACCACCTGATCCTACAGATCGATCCACTTGGTTGGCGCGGCGCGTGAGCACCCCTCTTCCCGGTCAACCATTGGCACATGGACACATCCCTTATCCTGACTGCCGAAGAAGCACTGGACATCTGTAATTGCCCGATTCGCAGGGACTCGACAAAATCCGATTGTCCTGCTCAAAATGTGCTAGTCTGGCCCCGTGCCAGCGGTTTCCCAGCTTGAAGAAACTCAATCGACGCGCCGCCACTCCGCAGTGGTGCGGGTGACGCATTGGCTCACGTTCGTCGCTTTCGTTGCGTTGGTGGTTACGGGGTTCGAGATCGTCATCTCCCACCCACGGTTCTACTGGGGCGAAGTCGGAAATGTGAACACTCGGCCGCTGTTTGTCATCCCCATTCCGGCTTCACGGGACACCGTGCCAACGGGTTATCGCTACGTGATGCCCGATCAGAACGGCTGGAGCCGCTATCTGCACTTCGAAGCCGCTTGGGTTGTCCTCCTGGCTGGGCTTGTGTATGGAATCTACGGCCTAGGGAGCGGGCATTTCCGCAAGAACCTGGTTCCGGCGCGGGACGATTGGACGTGGCGCGCCTACCGGAACCGCATCGCGCGATATTTGCGCCGCGAACGACCCGATTGCGCGGAAGCAAACACCTATAACGTGTTGCAACGAACGGCCTATCTGGTCGTGATCGTGTTCCTGTTCCCGCTCATCATCTGGACCGGGCTGGCCATGTCGCCGTCGTTCACGTCCGCGTTCCCGGCGACAGCCGAACTGCTGGGTGGCCGGCAATCCGCGCGCACCATCCACTTCTTTGTTACGTGGCTCCTCCTGCTCTTCTTATTTGTCCACGTAGCGATGGTGGCCCTATCGGGCTTCTGGACCCGCGTGCGAGGCATGATCACAGGAAAAACGCGCGATCTTGAGGATGGCCCATGAATCCCATTTCACGACGCAAGCTCATCTATGGAGGTGTTGCCGCCGCGGCCGGCATTGGAGGTTTGGCTGCGGCCGATCGCCTGGCAAAACGCTACGGGCTGGTTCCTCCGGATGGCGGCGGAATCTATGGCCCCGGCGAGACATTGACCTATGCCTGCCAGCGGGTGCTGACCGCGCGCACGCCGGCGCGCGAATTTCCGCGCAGTATGATCTCGAAAGACCCGTTTGCCAACGCCGTTGCGCCGCCTAAGGATGACTTCAAGCGGTTGCAGGCCGGAGGGTTCAAGGATTGGCGGCTGGTTGTGGACGGGACAGTGGCGCGGCCGCTGTCTCTCTCGATCGCCGATCTAAAGAGCATGCCGATCCAAAGCCAGATCACCGAGATCGCCTGCGAAGAAGGGTGGTCGTACATCGCCGAATGGATTGGCACGCCGCTCTCCGGGGTCCTGCGCGAAGCCGGTGTGCTGCCGCAGTCGCGCTATGTGGTCTATTACGGCACCGAAAAGGGCTTGTGGGGAAGTATCGACATGGCGGACGCCCTGCATCCTCACACGTTCCTCAGCATGGGCATGAACGATGGCGACCTTCCCGTGCCGTTCGGCGGCCCGCTGCGCCTGCGCGTCCCACGCCAACTCGGTTACAAGAGCTTGAAATATCTCACGCATGTCACGGTGACGGACGACATCAAGAAGTTCGGCAGCGGAAAAGGTTCCGTCGATCCCGATTACGGTTACTCCTGGTACGCGGGGATCTGAGATTTCGCGCCGATTTCGTGAAGGGATTCGCGCTCCTCAAAGGCGCGATGGAATTCCACCTCGGCGCTTCGGTTTTCTCCCCGGTCAAACAACTCTCGCGCCGTCTCCGATATACTTTTTCACAACCCCAACATGAAGCGCCACGTCGTCATCTTCGGTCTCGTCGGTGGCCTCCTCATCGCCACCCTCCAATACACCGAATACCGCTTCGTCATCATCGAGCACTCTGTCGAGCTCTACAGCGCGCTCGTCGCCATCCTCTTCGCGGCCTTCGGCATCTGGCTCGGCCTCCGCATCACGCGCAGTCGCGAAGTCATCCGCGAAACGGTGGTGGTGAAGGAAGTGCTTGTCCCCGCGGAAGCCCCCGTCCCCTTCGCTCCCGATACGACGCGGCAGCAGACACTCGGCATCACGGCACGCGAACTCGAAATCCTGACTCTGGTCGCCCGCGGCATGAGCAATCGCGAGATTGCCACGCAGCTTTTCGTCTCCGAGAACACCGTCAAGACCCACTGTGCGCGCGCCTTCGACAAGCTCGGAGCCGCTCGCCGCACCCAGGCCGTGCTGCGCGGCAAAGAGCTAGGCCTGTTACCGTGAATGCGGGGTGCGGGCAAGCGGGTCTTTTCCCTTGGGTCAACAGACAGGTCTTCGTCGGTGCGGTGGGAATGTGTCACCCGAAAGCACGATTTCCGCTCCATTCCTCAAAAATCATTCGAAAGAATGACGACATCCGGCCCCATTTCCCCGCATCGTGACTCCAGCCTTACTCGAAACAGGAGACACTCATGAAGAAAACCGTCCTCACCTTCGGCCTCATCGCCGGCGTCGTCATCTCCGTCCTGATGGACGGCTCGCTGCTCCTCGCCAATAAGATCGGCTCCGGTCACAACAGCATGCTGCTCGGCTACACCATGATGGTGGCGTCGTTCCTGCTGGTCTTTTTCGGCATCCGCAGCTACCGCGACAACTCGCTCGCCGGCCAAATCTCCTTCGGCCGCGCCTTTACCTGCGGCCTGCTTATCACTCTCATCACCTGCGTCTTCTACGTCGTTTCATGGGAGATCATTTACTTCAACTTCTTGCCTCACTTCATGGACAGCTACTGGGCTGCGCAGATTCACAAGGTCCAGTCCTCCGGACTTGCCCCCGCCACTGTCGCCGCGAAGGTTGCTGAAATCGAGCACTCGCAGCAACTTTACCAAAACCCCTTCGTCAACATGGCCTACACTTTCATGGAGCCCCTGCCCGTCGGCCTTGTCATTACGCTCCTCTCCGCGGCCATCCTTCGCCGCAAAGCGCCTCAAGAATCCGCCGCTGCTGCAGCCGTTCTGCACCCATAAATCAGCCTATATTTCCTTCTTTGAGGCAGCATGGTTGCGCATGCACGAATCGCTCTCCCATCACCCCAACGGGGACGCACGGCGCGGAGAAGCGAGCAGGTGCGGGAGAATGAATCTCGAGATCGACCCTAGAAGATTTCTTGTGCGGGACCGGGTGCGGAGCTGCAAGAACGTGCCCAGATCGGGCGCCACTCCGCGGGAGAATGGGCGTCAAACCTGGGCTGTGTTTCCGTTCTTCAATGGTCCTGGCAGTTCAACTACTTGCTCAGACCGTCCAGCTTTTCTTGGTACTCAATGATCTGCTTCAGGGTGTCGTAGGGGGCGTTGGCTGGAACCTGGCGCCCGTTCACCAGCAGCGTCGGCGTCTGGTTGATATTGAGATCCTTGGCGAGCTTCACGGAAGCGTCCACGGCCGAGGTTGTCGCAGGTGCGGTAGCGCATGCCGACACCTTGGCCGGATCCAAGCCCGCCTTGGTGACCGCGCTATTCAGCGTGAGGGTGGCTCCATCCGCGGTGTTCAGCCCATCTTGCCCATCGAAAACAGCCGAAGCGAAGGTGAAGAAAGCGGGGCTGCCGCCCTGCTTGGCGACACAAACCCCATAAGCGGCAGCAGTCGCGGCCTCGGCATGCTGCGGAAGCGGGTAGTTCTGGAAGACGATGTGCGCCTTGGGAAAGTCGGTGGCGAGCTTCTCCATATTGGCCTGCGCCTCTTTGCAGTGCGGGCACTGGAAATCGGCGAACTCGACAATCTCAAATTCCTTGGTTGCCGCGCCGCGGTAGGGGCCGTCGGCCTTCTCCTGCACCGTGGACCGGTATTCGGCGTAGGGATGCTCGCCGAACGGGAGCACTTCGTCTCCCGCGATGATGTGCTTTCCGTCGGGCAGGGAGAAGAACTGGATCGCGGCGGCCTTTTGCTTGCCGGTCTTGTCGGCTACATACACAATTACTTTGCTTACCCCGTCAACGGCGGTTTTCTGAACCGCCTGCACTTGCCAAACCCGCGTGTCGTCGTAACCCCAGCTGGTGGTCAGGAAAGCGTTGACCGTCTCCTTGGTAGGCGAAGCAGCCGTGAAGTTGGCCGGGTCGGGCTTGGGGAATGTGGGAGCCGCGGCGGGAGCGGCCGGAGCAGCGGGCACAGGCTGCGCGGGAGCGGGCGGGACATTTTGTTGAGCATTTGCCGCAATAGTTGGCAAATAAAGCACAGCCAGCGCGGTAAGGGTGGCGACACGAAGGGACATACGGATCAAGCTGATTTCTCCTGTTACACGGGAAAGCTCCCGCATTCTAGATTACACCTGCACCTTGACGGCAATGGGGAATCGACGCCCCATGCCGAAGGATTTTGACGTGACTTTAAGAACGGGAGCGGCCTGCTGGCGCTTGTATTCGGAGCGCTCCACCAGCCGCACAACCTGTCGCACCAGATCGAGCGGGAAGCCATGCGCGGCGGCAATGCACTCAGGACTTTCGTATCGCTCCACATAGGCTTCAAGGATGGGATCGAGCACCTCGTAAGGCGGCAGCGAGTCGGTGTCCTTCTGGCCGGGGCGCAACTCGGCTGAGGGCGGCTTCTCCAGGATGGCGCTTGGGATCACTTCCCCGTTGCGGTTGAGCCAATGGCAGACCGCATAGACACGGGTCTTGACCAGGTCGCCAATCACCGCCAGCGCGCCCACCATGTCCCCGTAGAGGGTGCAGTAGCCCACCGCCATCTCCGACTTGTTGCCGGTGGTCAGCACCAGCGCGGAAAACTTGTTGGAAAGGGCCATCATAAGGGTGCCGCGAATGCGGGACTGGATGTTCTCTTCGGTCGTGTCGGGCAGCATCCCGGCAAACTGCGATTCGAGCGCACGGGAGAACTCCTGGAAGAGCCCGCTGATCCCGATCACATCGAAGCGAATCCCCAGGTTGGCCGCCAAGTGTCGGCTATCGTCGATCGAGCCGGATGAGGAATACGGGCTGGGCATGCCGATGGCGAGCACATTCTCGGCGCCGAGCGCATCCTTGGCAATGGCGGCGACGAGCGCGGAGTCAATGCCGCCACTCAGAGCGACGAGCACCTTGTGAAATCCGCACTTGCGAACGTAATCCCGGGTGCCGAGAACCAGAGCCCGATAGGCTGCCGCCGTGTCGTCGTCTTGAATAGACGTGCGGGTCTGCGCCACGGGGGGATCAAACGGGTCGAGGATCACCAGATCTTCTTCGAACGACGCGGCCTGGACAATGGTTTCCCCGGCCGCGCCGATGGCCAGAGAAGACCCATCGAAGATGAGGCTGTCGTTGCCGCCGACCTGGTTGCACATTAGCACCGGAATCCCGTCGCGCCGAGCAATGGCGGCCAGCATCTCCCTCCGGATTGCCGGTTTGCCATGCCAGAACGGTGAGGAGGAGAGATTGATATGCAGGGCGGGCTGCTGGCGCATCAGCTCTTCCATGGGATCGACCGTATAAAGCCGTCTGGGCCAAAAGTTCTTGTCGTTCCACGCGTCTTCGCAGATTGTGACCGCGATGCGGATGCCGTGGAGTTCCACCACCTGCTGCTGCCGGGCCCCGGCAAAATAACGCTGCTCGTCAAATACGTCGTAGAAAGGCAACAATCGCTTGTGCTGCTCCAGGAGGACCCGACCGGAATCCAGCAGAACCGCCGCGTTCACGGCAGGCTTGCCGCTCCCGGCTTCTGCCGGGAGAGCCACACCGGCGAGAATGGCTGTTGACAATTCGGCAGTGGCCGCGGCAAGTTCCTCCACTGCGGTTCTACAGCGAGCCAGGAAGCTGGGTTTCTCCAAGAAGTCCGCCGGCGGGTAGCCGCAGATCGCGAGTTCGGAGAAAACGGTCAGCCCTGCTCCGCTGGCGGCAGCGCGGCGGCTGGCCTCGACAATCTTGGAGAGATTTCCGGTGAAATCTCCAACGGTGGGATTGATCTGGGCGAGCGCGATCTTCACTGTTCCAGTTTAATACCCCAGGCAGAGCGGCTAAGTGCCGGTTCCCGCCACCACGACGGCGATGGTGCGCGCCAGAATCTTCAAATCCAGCCAGATGCTCCAATTGTCGACATAGGTGACATCGAGCGAAATGTAGTTATCGAAGGAAGGATCCTGGCGCGCCTGCACCTGCCAGAGCCCCGTAATTCCCGGCATTACGTCCAGACGCCGAAGATGGCTCAGCTTATATTCGCGGACTTCGCTGGCCAGAGGCGGCCTTGGCCCCACGAGGCTCATATCCCCGATCAGCACATTGATGAACTGGGGTAGTTCGTCTAACGAGTAGCGGCGCAGGAACCTGCCCAACTTGGTAATGCGCGGGTCATTTGAGATCTTGAACAACACGCCGTCCCGTTCGTTCATGTGCATCACTTCGGAGCGCCGATTCTCCGCGTCGCGCACCATGGTGCGGAACTTGATGCAGCGAAAAACGCGCGCCTTCTTGCCAATGCGTTCCGAGAGGTACAGGACCGGCCCGGAAGAGTCCAGCTTGATGGCCAGCGCGATCAACAGCAACAACGGAGAAAGCGCAGTGAGAATCAGGGCAGCCAGCAGCATATCCATGGCCCTCTTGAGAAACAGGCCCATTTCCGGTACCTGGCCGCTGTGCAAAGGAATCGTCGGAAACTGCCCGATGTACTCCACCGGGCTGTTCCAAGCCAACCCCTCGTACATGTCCGGAACGACGCGGAGATCCACACTGTGAGCCCTGGCCTGGACCAGGACATCCTGAACAATCTCGCGGTCGCACGGGGTGGTAAAGAAGATCTCGTCCACGAAATGCTTGCGGGCATTCTGGAACAAGGTTTCCATGGATCCAACGACGTCGCCGGAACTGGCCGCGAAGCGCGCTCCGGGCGTAGCCGCGGCGTTCGTCTCCGGGAAGTCGATGAAGCCTTTGAAGGTGTAGCCGAGGTGACGGATGCTCTCCAGATGGTGGCGCAGGGCGTGAGCCTCCGGTCCGGTGCCCAAAATGAGCACATTGCGCGTGCCCTCGCCGCGCTCGTAACGGCGGTAGATCATCAAGCGGTAGCAGATTCGCCGCAAGCTGAGCGAAATCGTGACCAGGCCAATGGTGATCAGCACGACGCTGCGCGAAATATCCTCAGCGTGGATGAGGTAAAGCGTCCCGGTCAGCAGGAGGCCGGAGTAGAGGCAAGCCTGCACGCTCAGGCGCTGCTCATTCAGCAGGTTACTCAGGCGAACCGGGTGATACAGGTGCAAGCGCCGGCTGGTCACGATCAACGCCACGGCATAGCCACACAGAAGGGCGAGCAAAATCCCCACCGAGCGGCCAGGAATCAAGGTCCCGTGCCAAAACCCATTGACCTCGGTGAGCGGGCTGGTATGAAACTTGTAAATTGCGGCAATCGCCGCGGAGACGACGATCGTCAAGACATCGAGGGCGATCCAATACTTGCTGCTACTCGATGAATTACGGCTTGCGCGCTCCAAGGATGTCTCCTGCCAACGGGGCGAGACCAGCGTCGAAGCAGATACTTTTTGCCAGAAGTCAGATGTCGCCATAATGTTTTTTTTGAGACCTCCGGCCTTCGGTGTGCCGCGTCCACGCGAATCTCATTCCAGGAGCGATCCGCAAGCGGTGTCGGAGGGGCATCACAGCCTCGTTCCATCGCACCGATCTATTGTTTGCGGAGAGCACTGGATTCGCCAGTGCCACTCGATCAACCTGAAAATGCGGACGCTCCGGCCCACTGAAGCCCGTTTCACAGTTCAAGTTTCGGTTGCTTTCCCCCGCCGCCCACCGGGAGACCCAGCGTTTTGGTGCGGCAGAATGGCTTTGCCTGGGGAGACAGCTTGATGTTGGCCCATTCGGCCCCCACCAAACCCCATAAGAGCAAGTCATCGAAGATGACGTATGGAATGCACTTCGCTCGAACCGAGGGTCCATAGGATCAATCCTGCAAGCGCCACAGTGAAACCAGATACTGCACCATTCCGTGCAGGTTATTGAATAGAAAGTTGGTTCTGCCTCCGAGACGGCAGGTTGAACCTTGTGATTTCAAGCATAACGCCAACCTGTCTCTTAGCGAAGCGAATTATGGGTAAATCCTAATTTTGGGACGTTACTAAAATCGTAGGCACTCACGAAACGGTAATCCCTCAGGTAGATGGGAGAACGTACGCATCGAGAGCCAAAAATTGCTGAATATGGGGCTCTGCCGACTCCAGAAACCCTTTTAGCGGACCAAAGTAACTCGCCTTGCCCTGGTCCAGGAAAAGGACCTGGTCGGCCAGCTTCTCGGCAAAACGCATGTCGTGGGTGACCACGATGCTGGTGAACCCCAGCTGCCGCTTGAGCCGCTGGATCAGGTCCCCCAGCCGCCGGGCGATAATGGGGTCGACCATGGTGGTCGGCTCGTCGTAGAGCACCACCTCGGGTTGAGCGGCGAGCGCCCGGGCAATCGCCACCGCCCGCTTGCGGCCGGTGGACAAACTGCCTGGAAAAGCATCCACCACGTCCTCGGCCCCGACCATGGCAATAAGGCGATCGACAATTCCTTCAATTTGGTCCTCAACCAGTCCGCCGCGCTCGCGCAAGGGGAACGCAACGTTCTCCCGCACACTCATGGAATCGAAGAGAGCTCCATTTTGGAAGACCATGGTGACGCGCTTGCGGATGGCGCGCATGTCCTCCTCCGTGAAAGCGTTGATCTCCTCGCCCTCCACGCGGATCGACCCGATTTGCGGCTTGAGGAATCCCATGAGAATGCGCAAGGCAACCGATTTGCCCACACCGCTTCTGCCGAGGATGCACAGGGTCTGCCCACGCTGAACGGAAAAGCTCACATTATCGAGGATCTTTCGGTCGCCGAAGGACATGGAAACATGGCTGAAGCTGATGATGGGCTGCCCCACCGGCTCGGTGGAGTTTGGAATGGCGCTCTCGTCCCCGGGGGGAGCCTCGGCCAGCAAGTCCGCGATCTCGGGAATGAGCGTCTCGGGAACTTCCGGGTTGGGGAGAGAATCCGAGGTCGCCATGTGATCAGCTTACGCGATACTTGCCCGATTTTCAGCTGCGCCTGGGAATGCCGGAAGCTGGGCCTCGGCGCGTCGCACATCGGACTCCGTATTCAGATTGAGAAACCAGCGGAAGGGTGGAAGATCGAACGGGTCCTCAATGGAGCCGGTTTGCAGGAGGTTCTCGACCGGGACAATCGACACGCGATGGTCCAGCGCTGCCGCAGCAACTTGAAAGCCGGCGAAACAGGCGCGGCGGTCAGCGTCCAATTGGGCCAGCAGCGCGGGCAGAACGGCCCGAAGTACAACAGCGGGAAAGGTCTGCGCAAATCCATGGAGCGAAGGAACAGTGACGGGAAGGCCGGTTCCATAGGCGTGTTGAAGGAGGGCCCTGACCAGCGACGGAGGCACAAACGGCAGATCGACGGGGAGAAAGACAGCCCACGGGGAATATGTTGAGGAGAGGGCCGCACAAATCCCGCTTAAAGGGCCTCGCCCGGTTTCGCGATCCGGAATAAGCGGTGCGTAGTTTGCCAGGGCGGGCGAGCCGCCGACGACAAACACGGGCAATCGCGCGGCACGCAGAACTCCCAAAGCATGCAGAATCAGATGTTGACCACCAAGCTGGACGAAGGCCTTGTCCCTGCCCATGCGGCTGGAACGGCCTCCGGAGAGGACGAAGCCCGCTACATCAGGCTTAACACCATCCGGTGCCAGAGAATCGGGCGTTCCGGTCACCGGCCGGTCTCCTCCAGAAAGCGGATCAGGGACTCGATGCCCAATGCGAAGTTCTTTAGATTGAACTTCTCATTGGGGGCGTGCAGGTTGTCGTCGGGCAGACCAAAGCCCATCATCACGCTGGGAAGGCCGAGGTGCCGGGCAAAGTCACCCACGATGGGAATGGAGCCGCCGGACCGGATGAACACCGTGTCTTTGCCCCAAACCTGGTGCAAAGCACGGGTCGCCGCTTGAATGTACGGGTTGTCGACGGGGATCAGGCAGGCTTCTCCAGAGTGGATCAGCCGAACTTCCACATCCACACCGGCGGGGGTGAGCTTGTCCACATAGGCTTTGTAGAGATCAAAAGCCTTCGCCGGGGTCATGTTCGGCACCAGGCGCATCGACACCTTGGCGAGAGCCTTGGCAGGGATCACGGTCTTTGCACCAGAGCCGGTGAACCCGCCGGGAATGCCGTGGACTTCGAGCGTGGGCCGCGCCCAGGTACGCTCCAACACGCTGAATCCGGCTTCGCCGACCAGTTGCTTTGAACCCACTTCGGTGAGGCGGTAGTGTTCTTCGTCAAATGGAAGGCTCTGCCAGGCAGCCAGCTCTTCCGGGCTGGGAGGGACGATGTCGTCATAAAACCCAGGGATGAGAATATGGCCGTCACTATTTTTGAGGCCGGTGAGGATCTGCGCCAGCGCGAAGAACGGATTAGGCGCCACGCCGCCGTACATGCCGGAATGGAGGTCGGTCTTGGCGCCGCGCACCTCGAGCTCGGTATAGATCATGCCGCGCAATCCAACGCAGAGCGTGGGCAAGCCTGGGGCAAACAGCTCCGTATCGGAGACTAAGGCGAAGTCGGCCTTGAGTTCGGGCGGCTTGGACGCCACATAGGCGGCAATTCCCTCCCCTCCCACCTCTTCCTCGCCCTCCAGCAGCACGCGGACATTGATGGGCAGCCCGCCGGTAGAAGCCAGCAGGCTCTCCAAAGCTTTGATTTGGGCAATGACCTGGCCCTTGTCGTCCACAGCGCCACGAGCATAGAGATTGCCGTTTCGCTCGGTGGGTTCGAATGGAGGCGAAATCCATTCGTCCAGCGGATCGGGTGGCTGCACATCGTAATGGCCGTACACCAGCGCCGTGGGCTTGCCGGCGGCGTGCAGCCAGTCGGCATAGACCAGCGGGTGGCCCTCGGTCTCGATAAGGCGCACGCTTTCAAGGCCGATCTTGGACAGGTCGGCAGCCAGCACCTCAGCAGCAAAATGGCAGTCGCCGGCATGCTCGGGCAACGTGGAAACAGAGGGAATCCGCAACAGCGACTTCAGCTCCTCAAGAAAGCGAGGATGATTCTGACGGGCATATTCAACGGCAGTCAACGGCATGAAGGCAAATCCTTTCGGTATTGCGACAACAAAAAGTATAGGCCGTGCGGGGAGGAGGGCGGCAACGGGTCAGGGTGCGTCTCAGTACCGGCTCACCTGAGGATCGACCTCGGCCGACCAGGCATCGATACCGCCCCGCATGGACTGAACCTGCTCGTAGCCCTGGTTTCGCAGCCAGACGGTGACATTCATGGAACGCATGCCGTGATGGCAGAGCACCACCAGACGTTCTTCGGGGTCGAGTTCCTCATGGGCGCGGGAAGGCAAATCGCCCATCGGCATGGCGACGCTGCCTTCAATGTGGGTGGTGGCAAACTCCCACGGTTCGCGCACGTCGATCAGCCTGGCTTTGCCTTCGGCTCGCAGGGCGTTGGCATCAGTGGGTGAAATCTCATAGTCAAGCATGCATTCAGTTTAGATGCGTGGCAACGGGAAGGGTTCGCCGGTGCATGGAATGCCCTTTTAGTCAGCGGGTTGGATGATCTCGCGGATCGAAGCCCAACCGGTGGGACTTCCCTTGTAGCGGACGTAGACCACCATCGATCGCCCTTTGAACAAAAACGGCGCACTCCCGTTCTTGGGCGTCCCCCGGATTGCAAAACTACTCTCTTCCACAGCTGTAACGCCCTGAAAGAAAACCGACTCGACGCGATTCTCCTTGAAGTCCAGTCGGTTGGCCTGCAGGGACTGCTCCAGGTCTTTCCTGACCGCATCCTTGCCGACCAGGAAACGGTTGTAAGCAAGCGCCTTGATCACATCCGGATGATGGTAGGCCAGAATCGTGTCGATGTCGCCGCGCGCAAATGCGTCGCGGATTGCAGATCCTGTCCTCGCGAGCGACTCGCGATCAGCGGCGGTGCCTGCATAGGGATCTTGCGCGAAGCATGCTGCCTGCATCGCAACGAGTGCCATCCAGGTCATGGAGAAAAGGAAGAAGCGGGCGCGGCTCATGACAGCAGATTACAACGACGTCCTCGCACACACCGGTCGGTCCGGCAATCCCTGCCTTTCCCGTGAGGAAGCGCCGCCCAAGGGCAACAAAGTATCCTTGGAAGAGATGCCCCCGATTCTCAATGCACAATCCGTGACCAAGCAGTTTGGCGCAACGCCCCTCTTTAAAGACATCTCCCTCACCGTCGAAGATGGCGACCGCATCGGCTTGATCGGCCCCAACGGCGCCGGCAAGTCGACACTGCTGGCGGTGCTGGCGGGGCAGGTTGAGCCCGATTCCGGCGAAGTGGCCGTCCGCAAGCGCGCCCGCGCCGCATACGTCCCTCAGGATTCGCGATTTGCTGCCGGCCGGACGATTCGCCAGGTGCTGGAGCATGCGCTGGCCCGTGCTCATGTCAACGAGAGCGAGCGCGAAGGCCGCCTGCGGGAGCTCTCCGGACGGGCGGGGTTTGCGGACCTCAACGCTGAAGCGTCTTCCCTTTCCGGCGGATGGCGCAAGCGCTTGGCGGTGACCGAGGCCATGGTGATTGAGCCCGAAGTCATGCTGCTCGACGAGCCCACCAACCACCTCGACCTGGCGGGCATTGAGTGGCTGGAAGAGCTGTTACGCTCGTCCTCGTTTGCGGCGGTCACGGTCAGCCACGACCGATACTTTCTCGAATCCACGTCCAGCCAGATCGTCGAACTCAACCGCGTCTTCGCCGACGGCTTATTCCGTGTGAAGGGAACCTTCAGCCGGTTTCTCGAGGAGAAGCAATCCTATCTGGAGTCGCAAAGCCGCCAGCAGGAGAGCCTGCGCAACCAGGTGCGGACGGAGATCGAGTGGCTGCGGCGCGGACCCAAGGCGCGCACCACCAAGTCCAAGGCGCGCATCGATTCGGCCAACGCCATGATCAGCCAATTGGCGGCCATCGATTCCCGCACCATCGCGAACACCGCAGGCATCGACTTTGAAGCGAGCATGCGCAAGACCAAGCGGCTCGTCGAGTTTGAGAATGTGGCGCTGGCTGTACCAGTGAGCGTGGAAGACACCGCCTTGGATCAAAAGGGCGAAAGCGCGGAGCGCCGCCTTCTGTTCACAGGTTTGAACTTTGTCCTGACCGCGGGCATGAAAGTGGGGCTGGTGGGGCCTAACGGCAGCGGCAAGACCACACTCCTTCGCTTGTTGCGCGGCGAAATCGAGCCCGCCGAAGGCACGATCAAGCGCGCCGAGGCGTTGCGCCTGGTCTACTTCAGCCAGATGCGCGAGTTGGATGAAAGCCTGACGCTGCGCCGAGCGCTCGCGCCCGAAGGGGACGGGATCAACTACCAGGGCCGCACGGTGCATGTGGCCAGTTGGGCGGCGCGGTTCCTGTTCACCGGCGAGCAACTGAACCAGCCGGTACGCAACCTCTCCGGCGGAGAACGGGCCCGGGTGCTGATCGCCAAGCTGATGCTGGAACCGGCCGATGTCCTGCTGCTCGACGAGCCGACCAACGATCTCGATATCCCAACGCTTGAAATCCTGGAAGAAAACCTGCTTGAGTTTCCAGGCGCGCTGGTGCTGGTCACGCATGATCGTTACCTTCTGAATCGCGTGTCCTCCACCGTGCTCGGACTCGACGGCAAGGGCCACACTGGACGGTTTGCCGATTATGCGCAGTGGGAAGACTGGCTGGAAGAGCAGGACGAATCGGCTGCGGATGCACGGAAGCCGAGCCGGCGCGCCGATGGTTCCATCGTCGGCCAGCAGACAGGCGCGCAGGTTTCACCCTCCGCGAGCAGCAAAAAAAAGCTTTCCTACCTGGAAGCCCGGGAGTTTGCCGCGATCGAGGAACGCGTGGAACACTCCGATGCGCGGCTTGCCGCTGCCCGTGATCGTGTCGAGCATCCGGATATCGTCACGGACGCGAAGGCTCTGCAGGAAGCCCTGGCGGAGCTTGAGGCCGCACAGCATGAGAACGATACGTTGTATGCGCGTTGGGCGGAACTGACCGAAAAGGCTGGATAAAGCGCGACAAGAACTCCGCCCCCACGTCCAGCCGCATATCCTCTGACGCCTTACCGGGGGCGCAGAGCCTTGATGGAGTCGGGAAGCCGCTCTTCGAACTGGCGGGCGCGCTCGGCGGCGATTCCACCGAGGTAGGTGGGGACAGGGGTAGCCGTAAGAACCAGCACAAACGCGATCACCGAAAAGAGAACGCCGGCTGTCGCCGCCGACATGAGCATGTGGTACATGTCAAAGCTGTCGAGGCCCAGGATTTTGAAGGCCACGTGCTCCAGCGCCTTGATGTGGTGGAGCACCGCAAGCGCGAAGAGAAAGAAAAGAGCGGCCAGCGAGGTAAGCACGGCCAGGCTTACATCCAGACTGCGATGAAACTTCTGCCGCGCTCGGCAATGCGGGCACTCCGCAAAGTGCTGCTCGTAGTCTTTACGCATCTCGGGAGAGATTCCGGAGATATCATAGCGCCAGCTTGCCAGGATGGCGCCTGCGACTCGGTCTGTGCATCGGGTTGAAGCCATAAGAGATTCGACTCGCCACGCAATGGTTGGTGTTTTGACTTGACTGGTTCCGGCCCATCGAGGGTCCAGTCCGGCCGCATACTCGTGAGATGCCGATCCGTTGCGAGAGTTTCAACTTCCGGTCTATTTCTGTGATCCGGGCCAATGGAGAAACTTGCTCACCGCAATCGAGCAAAGCACTTTGTGACTCAAAAACACAGGGAGCGCGTTGTCGTTCTTACTATTGTAACCGAATTAACTTAAAAATAAATAGAGGCGAGGGGCTGGCCTTGCTCCGCCAGGAGAAGCCGATTGGCCAACAGGCTGGCTCGGCCGTTCAACGCGCGCTCGGCCGTCACACGTGCCAATTCGGGAAAATTATTGCTTTCAGAGAGATGCGCAAGGATTACGTAGGCTGCCTGACCGTCGTACCCATTTTGGAGATAGTCGGCCGCCGCTTCGTTGGACAGGTGACCGACGCGCGAAAGTACCCTTTGTTTCACGGACCAGGGATAGGGGCCGTCGCGCAGCATCTCCAGGTCGTGGTTGGACTCCAGCAGCAACAGGTCCACCGCTTTCAGCTGCGCCTTGACGTTGGGGGGGATGTAGCCAAGGTCGGTGGCGAAGGCCATGCGGACGCCCTCGGTCCGAAACACAAAACCTACCGGATCGGACGCATCGTGGGGGATGGTAAAGGGGCTTACGTCCAGGTCTCCAACCGCAAAGGGCTGGCCGGCCTGAAAATACTCCACCGCGGGCAGCCATGTGGGTTCTTCCTTGCGTGAGGGGATGCGATCAGCGGCTGCGGCTGCCGGTTCTTCCGCGACGGCTTCCGCTGCGGGCGCATCGCAGGATGGCCCGAGGTATAGATCGTCTTCGTCTTCTTCGCAGGCGCTTGCTACGTCCACGCCTGCCCAGGCCGACTCTGCCTCGGCCTGGCGCTCGGCCGCTTGCTTACGGCTCTGCTCCAGCCACTGCACGTAGGTCATCTGCCGGCGTGGGGTGAGCCAGCGCATCCAGGCGCGGTGCGTGCCCTCGGTGAAGTAGACGGGGATACCCAGCTTGCGCGCCGTGACCGCCAGCCCGCCGACGTGGTCGGTGTGCTCGTGGGTGATCAGGATGGCATCCAGGGTCGCTGGATCTTCTCCGGCCAGGCGCATGCGGCGGAAGAGTTCGCGGCAGCTCAACCCGGCATCCACCAGCACCCGTGTGCGGCCGCCGGTGACCACCGTGGCGTTGCCCTTGGAGCCCGAAGCCAGAACCGTGAACCGAACCATCCTTCGAGCATAGCGCGGAAGGGTGGGGCCGGCGCGGGAGATGCGGTTAGCAAGCGTGAGTCGGGCTTGACTCTCCGCTGGACGGACGCCACTCACCAGCAAGTCGCAGCACGGCGCCTGCGAACAGGCGCGCGAATATGTCCCATCCAGCTTAAAAACAGGTACTCTGTCTACAGTTCCCCCTTGGCGGATGCATGGAGGTCTACGCATGGTGATGAAGTTGTCCTGGAATGGGTCTGTCACGGCCCGCTGCCAGGCCCGTTGCGGCCTGGCTGTCGCCACGGTCCTGGCGTTGCTCGGAACGTTTTGTCAGCCTTGTTTGGCTGCGGACAAGCCCGGCGTGGCGGCCACCTCGAACTGGGACCGCCAGGCGGCGGCGCGCTACCTGGATGAACGGGAGATCTACTGGCAGGGGTGGGACCACGCCAAGAAGGATCACGGAACGATGTGCGTCTCATGTCATACGCAGGCGACGTATGGACTGGCCAGGCCGGTCTTGCGCAACGCGATGCATGAGAAGGGTCCAAGCACAGCGGAGCAGGTGATGCTGGACAGCATCCAGAAGCGGGTGAGCCTGTGGAACGAGATGGCCCCGTTTTACAGCGATGCGACGTCGGGCGCGGGCAAGGAAGTGGAGTCGCGCAACGCGGAGTCGGTGCTGAACGCGATCATCCTGTCGAATTACGACCGCGAGCAAGGCCACCTGAGCGACCGCACGCGCACGGCGTTCGATCACGCGTGGGAGCTGCAATCGACGAGCGGGCCGACCAAGGGCGCCTGGGTGTGGCAAAACTTCCACTACACGCCGTGGGAGTCGCCGGAGTCGGAGTACCATGGCGCCGCGTTGATGGCTGTGGCCGTGGGCAAAGCTCCGGACCAGTACAAGGACGATGCCAAGATCGCCTCCAACTTGAAGGCGTTGACCGGCTACCTGCACAGCCACTACGAAGAGCAGCCGCTACTGAACAAGGTGGTGGCGCTGTGGGCGAACAACATGATGGGGGGCGTGCTGACGTCCGCGCAGGTTTCCAAGTTGTTGGACGAAATCCGAGCGCGGCAACGGGCCGACGGAGGCTGGAGCCTGGCCGATCTGGGGACGTGGCACCGTGTGGACGAAACGCCGATTGAAACCCGGCCCGATGGCTACGCGACGGGCCTGATTGTCCTCGTCCTGGAGGAAGTTCTGATCCGCCCGGGGGATGTCGGCTATGTAGCGCGTGGGCGGGCGTGGCTGGTGGCCAACCAGGACAAGACCAACGGCGCCTGGCCGGCGTGGTCGTTGAACAAGAAGCGCGACCCCAACAGCAACGTGGGCAAGTTCATGAGCGACGCCGCCACCAGCTATGCCGTGCTGGCGCTGGAAGACCGCCGCTGAAACGTTTAATCGACCTATAGCCGAATTACTCCGGTCATAGCACCCCTCCGCAAGTGCATGCCTCCAAAGTGCCATGGACCGATTCACCCGCGGATGGGAGGATCGGTCTATCCACACAACACAACGCCCGATGGGTTGCACCATCGCAATGCAGCGGGTAAGGGGGTCCAGATGAAATCAGTCGCCTTCCTGGTTTGTTCAGGAATCGGCTATCTCATCGGGCATTACTTTGGCGACGGCGCACTGGCCACCTACGCCTCCGTTCTGATCTCCTACCACCTCTATCTTGGCTTTCTGGTGGTGACGGCCGAGAAGGAGTCCGGCCTGTCTTTGCCGATCGGGCCCACGATCCTCACCCATGCCGCCTGCCTCGCCCTAGTGGTCGCGCTGGCCATCGGCCGGCATCAAATCCCCTTCTTCGCAGTCGTCCGCCTGTTTATCCCCGGCATTGCGCCTTTTGAAGCGAACTGGCTGTTCAGCGGAGGAAAGAAGGAGGCCGAAACCGTGAAATCTCCCTCACCTTTTGCGCGCCTCGCGGCGTTTATCCGCGAAGGCTCTCCGAGTTCGCCGCAAGGCGGCGCCCATCCCGCCAGCGCTCCGAAAGCTGCCGCCGCGCCCGCCGGCTCGCTGTTTGAAACCAGCACCGCGGAAGACTACAGCGAGTTTCTAAAGCTGATGCAGCAGGGCAAGCGGCCGTTCCGCAGGCCGGGCCTTTCCGTCAAAGACGAGTTCGAACTGTGGCTTGCCGCCAAGGCCCACGCGGCCGAAAGCGCGAACAGCCAAACAGCTTAACAGGCTGCGGGAAGAATACGCCCGGGCGGTAGGTCGGGGATTTATCTCCGACAAAAAGCCCATACAATCAACTTCGGCTTCAGCCGCTGCGGTATGTTTTCTGCATTGTTCGTCCCAATCTCAGAGTTTTTCCGCGGCCTGTTAAGCCGTGCAAATGCTGCCTCAGACCACTGCGTGCAAGCCGGAAGTGGAGCCGCGGATCCTCCTGAAAGGGACCCTGCAGACAGAAACCTAGGAGGGTTCCGGCATGTTGGCCGGGATCTCAATCGACACCAGGGTGCCCCGCCCCGGATTGCTCACCACTTCAAAGCGCGCCTGGTTGCCATAGAGCACCTCCAGGCGTTCCTGGACATTCTTCATGCCGATTCCTGCTCCGGCGGCGTGCCGCAGCGCCGAGGTGGGGCGATTGCCCATGCCCACGCCGTCGTCGGCCACTTCAATCAGCACGCGATTGCCGTCCAGGCGGCTGCGCAGGGTGACCGTGCCGCCGTTCAAACGCGGCTCCAGTCCATGCTTGATGCTGTTCTCGATGAGCGGCTGCAGCAGGATGCTGGGCACCAGCACGCTCAACGTGCGCGGATCGATCTGCTTTTCCACGCGCAGCTTTTCGGCGCCGAAGCGCACCACTTCAATTGCGAGATAGTCATCGGTGAAGCTGAGCTCTTCGCGCAGCGGTACGTAGGTGTCGTGGTCCTTGAGCAAAGCGCGCAGAATGTTGGCCAGCTTGACAGTCATCTGCCGCGCCATCTCCGGCTGCATGCGCACCAGCGACGCGATGGAGTTCAGGGTATTGAAGAGGAAGTGCGGATTGATCTGGCGCTGCAAGGCATCGAGGCGCGCTTCCAACAAGAGGCGCTTCTGCTCTTCCAGCTTCAACTCGAGGCGCAGTGTGCTCCACACCTTCAGGGCGATGCCCACATCGATCGGCGCGCTGAGCCACACAAAGACCTGCACCCAGTATTGGCTCGCCAGCAAGGCAAACAGCCGATGCGGGTATTCGAGGGCCACCCAGTCACGCAGCATCTCCATGACGGAGATGAGCACCATGAGCAGGATCTGCCGGTCGATGCGCGGCTGGCGCAGGTTACGGCGCACCCAGCGGTAGAGGCTGAGATCGATGAACGGCGTGAACGACCAGATCTCTTCCGGCTCGACGAAGCGGCCGAGGATTCCCGCCGCGATGCCCAGGGCCACATCGAAAGGGAGAGCCAGGTATTCGTGGTGATAGACCGCCGGCAGCGAAAGCACGACGCCGCCCAGCATGGCCCAGCGCGGGCCCAACAACAGGCCCAATAGGATGACGGCTTCAAAGGAGATGTCGGCGGCCAGAAAGTTAGGCACCCAGAAACGTACCCAAACGCCCAGCGTGAGCGGCACCAGGAAGAACGCCAGCAGGCCCAGCGTCTGGCGGGAGGTGCGTCTTTCGGCAAAAAACAGGCGGCGGAAGGTGACCACGCGCGCCAGGATGCTGGCTACCGAGGCCACCACGCCCAGCTTCACCAGCAGCGTTATCCAGATGAGCCTGTCCGTCATGGCTTTCCCCGCTTCTGTCACCCAGTATCGCAGTTCAGGGATCAGGGATCAGGGGTCAGGGATCAGGGGTCAGGGATCAGGGGTCAGGGATCAGGGGTCAGAGAACCGACATCAGTTCGGTGCCTTGTAGAATAGGGGAATGGCATTTGAGAGAGTCACGAAAGTAGCCGAAGCGGACTTCCCTACCCGCTGGGGCGCTTTCCGCATCTTTGGATTTGAAGGAAGTCCCGCCGCGCACCTGCCGAATTGCGACCCGGAGCCGCAGTCGGCCGAAGGTGACGAGGGGCTGGTGGCCTTGGTGATGGGCAACATCCACGCGGCGCCGCCGGTGGTGCGCATCCACTCGCAATGCCTGACCGGCGATGTGTTCGGCTCGCTGCGCTGCGATTGCCGGCTGCAACTCGAGTTGGCCATGGAAAGGATTGTGGCCGAGGGCGCAGGCATTCTGCTCTACGAGCAGCAGGAGGGCCGCGGCATTGGCCTGATGGCCAAACTGAAGGCCTACGAGTTGCAGGATCACGGTCTTGATACCGTGGAAGCCAATGTGAAACTGGGTTTTGCAGCAGACTGCCGCGGCTACGAGTTACCCGCCGAAGTGTTGAAGCTGCTCGGTGTGTCGGCGGTGCGGCTGATCACCAACAACCCGGACAAGGTCGCGGCGCTGCAGGCAGCCGGCATCCAGGTTGTCGAGCGCATCTCCGCCGAGGTGGTGCCCCAGGACACCTTTGCCGGCTACTTGAAGACCAAGCACGAAAAAATGGGGCACATTACGGACGCGGTTGTCAGCAAGTAGCGCGGGCTCGAGAGTCCGGGGGGATTGGTGCGGAAGAACAACCGCGGATCCTTCGACTTCGCTCAGGATGACATCCGCGCGGTTTGGATGGCATCGCCTTCGAGTTTGTCATGGTGAGCGGATGATTAGTTCCGATGCATCTCGAAGTGATAGTTTCCCGAACCCAACACGTAGGAAATCGCTCTGCTGAACTGGGTCATCGACAAGATTCCATCGCTTGGCTGCGGGATGTGACCGGATTCCAGAATGTCCCGCCCCGTGAACTCGGGCGGAAAAGAAATGGTTGCGGTGGCGCCTGGGGGAATGGAAACATCCAGGCGCAAGGTATCGCCGTAGCGCTTCCATCCTGAGCGAATCGGACCGAGCACGGATTTGTATTCAGCCGCGGCGGATGTGAGATCGCCGGCAATCTGGGGACGGATCCAGATGCGCCGGTCCCGCTCTCGGTCCAGATTGAAGTCAATGCCTGCGAGGCCGCGATAGAACCACTCCTCGGCATGGCCCAGCATGAAGTGATCCTGCGACGAGGTTGGGTTCGCATCCCAGGCCTCGGTCAATGCCGTTGCTCCATGCTTTAGCTGGTAGCCGTAACTGGGACTATCGGTGCGCTTCAACATGTCATAGAGCACGTCAGACCGGCCATGGTCGGTGAGCGCGCGGACGACGTAGTGAAAGCCGATGTCCCCGGCGGTGACGTGGTTGTCATGCTTGCGAATGTCGGCAACCAGATTGTTGAGGACGCCCTCGACATGCCCGTCAGGGACCAGGCCGAGGGCCAGCGCCATGGCATTGGCGGTTTGGCTGCCGCGATCGTAGGAATC
>Ga0302320_10006068_pt1 | contig 26928 bp, 18 predicted proteins | sample Bog_T0_3_FD_202130 | JGI IMG/M metagenome (GOLD analysis project Ga0302320, IMG submission 202130) | Peat permafrost microbial communities from Stordalen Mire near Abisko, Sweden - Bog_T0_3 | ecosystem: Environmental > Terrestrial > Soil > Wetlands > Peat | place: Sweden: Abisko, Stordalen Mire...
GATAATGGTTTTGCGTGGCGAGTTCGCGCGTGAGCACGACATGGCCGTCGAGAATCGAACGGGTCGCGTCGGCAATCGGATCATTCATGTCGTCCGCCTCCACCAGCACCGTGAACAGCCCGGTGATTGAACCCCGCTCGCCGGTGCCCGCGCGTTCGAGCAGTTGCGGCAGCAGCGAAAAAACCGATGGAGTGTAACCGCGCGTAGTGGGTGGCTCGCCGACCGCCAGGCCGATTTCGCGTTGCGCCATAGCAAAGCGCGTGACCGAATCCATCATCAACAACACATTTTGCCCGGCGTCGCGGAAATATTCGGCAATCGCCATCGCCAGAAACGCGCCCTTCACCCGGTTCAATCCGGGCTCGTTCGAGGTGGCCACGATAACGACGGATTTGCGCCGGCCCTGCTCATCAAGGTCCCGTTCGAGAAATTCGCGCACTTCACGACCGCGTTCGCCGATGAGCGCGATGACATTCACATCCGCCTCGGCCTGCGAAGCCATCATGCCGAGCAATGTAGATTTGCCAACACCGCTGCCGGCAAAAATGCCGAGCCGCTGCCCGCGACCACACGGGATGAACGTGTCGATGGACTTGATGCCGGTCTGGAAAACACCGTTGATGCGCTGCCGTTTCAGCGGATGCGGGGGACGAAGATTCAATCCAACGGTGTGTTCAGTCACAATCGGGCCAAAACCGTCAATCGGGCTGCCCAAGCCATCAATGACGCGGCCTTTGAGCGCGCTGCCCACGCCCACGCGCAACGGAGCGCCCGTAGCGACGACTTCGCTGCCCGGATGGATGCCGTGAATTTCACCCAGCGGCATGAGCAAAAGATGATGGTTCCGAAAACCGACGACCTCCGCGAGCGTGTAGCCATCGTGGCGGGCGGACTGGATGCGGCAAACCTCACCCATTGCAGCCATAGGACCTTCCGATTCAATGACCAGACCAATAAGCTGCACCACGCGGCCGCAGGTTTCGGTCACGCGCGCCTCCCGCACACGACGGGCGGCATTTTGCAGCCGGTTCATCGGACATGGAATGACGGGTATCATGTGGCCAGAACTGTGCGGAGTTGTTCCATCTTGGTTTCACGGCGGGCATCCACCAGCCCGAACCGCGTTTGGACGATACAGCCGCCGCGCGTGACTTCGGCCGAACCGATAAAACGCAGCGGACCCGTTTCCGGCAGTCCTTCGAGCACGGGTGAGTTGTGCTGGCGCAGCAGGGCGAAGTCGTCCGGATGAAGCTGGATGATGATTTCGGCGGTGTCCTCCACCTGCCGCACCGCCTCCCGAATGACCGTTTCAATCAGCTCCGCATTGATCGGCAGACCGGCGACAAATTTCTGCGCGGCTTCGAGCGCAAGGTTAATGAGGGCGGTTTCGCCTTCCTGGACCACCTGCGGCACCACGCGACGCAATGAATCCAAAATTCCTTTTTGCAATTCGACCGTTTCGTTGCGTTGCCGAAGCAGTTGGACGCCCAGGGCGTGCTCGCCGTCGCGCTGGCCGCGCTCGTAGGCGGCCTGCTCGCGCTCGCGCAGATGCTCCTGCCAGTCCAGCATCGGAGCCTGCGTGAGCAGCCGCACGCCACGCAGCGGAGAACGGAACGGGATGGAATCAGACCATTTCATTTTCGGTGACACGGGCTTCGTCGAGGTCAATCTCGCCTTCGCCTTCGAGTTTGCGGACTGCATCAATGATGCGGAATTGAGCGGCCTCCACGTCGCGCAGCTTGACGTTGCCAAGGAAGGCCAGCTCCTCCTGGACGGATTCGGCGGCGCGGCGGGAAATGTTGGACAAGAGCAGCTTTTTGAGCGGCTCGCTCGCTTTTTTGAGCGCCAGCGAAAGGTCGCGCATTTCAATTTCGCGCATGATGCGCTGAATCGGTGCCGGGCCCAGGAGCAGCAGATCCTCAAACGTGAACATTTTCTTGCGGATGGACATGGACAAATCCGGGTTCCGCTCCTCGATGCTGGTCAGCAAAGTCCGGCTGACCGTCTTATCCATGGCATTAAGGATATCCGCTGCGGTAGTAATCCCGCCGGTCTGGGTCATGGCACGGGTTTGTTTGACGCCGAGCTTGGCGTTGAGCACTTCCAGAACCTTTTCGGCCACTTCAACCGGCGTGGGGGCGAGGACCGCCAGGCGTTCGATCACCTGGTCACGTTGTTCGACGCGAAGCAGGTTCAGCACTTGAGCCGCTTTTTCAGGCGAAAGATGGCTGATAATAAAAGTTATGGCCTGCACCTGTTCGTCGCGAACAAGATTAAAAATATGTCTTGGATCCATTTCGGCGATGGCCTGCATGGCACCGCCAACGGGTCCGCGCGTGGAAACGACCCGGCCCAAAATATCGCTCGCCTTGAAACTGCCCACCGCCTTTTCCAGCGTGTTGCGTGTGACTTCGACGCCGGCGGAAATCGAGGTGCTGGCCGCAACGGCCACATCGGAAAATTCCTCAAGAATTTCCATTTGCTGTTCCCGTGTAATCAGGTTGAAGCGCGCCATTTCGCGGGAGATGGCCTCGACTTCGCGCGGTTGCAGCTGCCGCAGGATGGCCCCGCCGCTTTCAGGCCCCAGCATGACCAGCAAGGCCGCCAGTTTCTGGGTTTTGTTCAGCGGGGCGTTTTCGGTCGCGGCCTCGGGCATGATTTCGGCGGTGGCTGACATGTTATTATGATTCCGGGTTGCGGCCATTGTTCATCCAACTGCGGATGGCCTGGGTCATGTTGGACGGGTTTTCCTTGATCAGCCGGTTGAGCACGTCCACGGTCACGACCCCGGGCTGCGCTTCAAACGTCAAATCGCCGGGCCGGTATGAATGGCCATTGCCGTTACCATGACCGTTGCCATTCCCGTTGCCGTTGGTCTTGTAACCTCCCATCAGCCGCCCCACGGGAATACCGATGGGAATTTCCTGGACGGGCGTGCGATTAAAGAGGCGAAGCAAGACGACGAGCATCAACACTCCCAGCCCGGGATAAGTCAGGTTGCGGACCAGGTTCCACCAATACTCATGCTGTTGCTGCTGGTCCAGTTCGTGGGTGATGTCGGTGGCAAACTGATCGTTGAACGGCAGTTCTTCCAGCGTGATGGCGTCGCCGCGCGTGGCGTCCACGCCCACGGCGCTGGCCACGATACTGCGGAGTTTTTCGAGCTGCTCCGGCGTGCGGTTGACAACCTTGCGATCCGCACCGGTTCCGTCCATCTGTGCGGCAACCGTGACGGAAGCCGAAAGCCTTTTGATGCCGCCGGCGGACTGCATCAGACTGCTGGTGGATTTGCCGATTTCATATTCCACCGTGGAAGTCACCTTGCGGTTGTTTGAATTGTTCAACGGTGCGCTGCCGACGGCCAGCGGCGCGTTTGTGCTGGTGTTCGTGTTGGCCGAAATACCGACGGGTGAGCCGCCCGCACTGGTGGTGGAAGTATCCGTGCTTTCATCGTTTTTGGTCTGGGTGCGGATGACCTGGCCATCCGGGTCGAATTTTTCCTCGGTACGCGTCAGCGAGTCGTAATTAATGTCGGCCGAGACACGCACGATGGCCTGCCCCGGACCGAGGGCTTTTTCGAGCATGTCCTGCGCTTTTTTGGCGAGGTATTGTTCGAGATTACGGCGGGCGGCGAGTTGCGAACTCGTCACGCCCGCCATCGAATCATCATCGGAATTTTCTGAGAGCACATTGCCAAGGTTGTCCACGACGCTGACGTGGTTCGGCTTGAGGCCCTCAACGGAATTGGCGACCAGAAAGCGGATGGAATTGATGGTCTGCGACTCGATCTGCGAACTGCCGCGGACATGGACAAAAACGGAGGCGGTGGGATATTTGTCCTTGTCGAGCAGCAGCCGGTTTTCCGGGAGCACAATCATCACCCGCGCCGATTCGATTTCGTTGATCTGGCTGATGGTGCGGGACAGCTCGCCCTGCACGGCGCGGATGTAATTGGCGCGTTGCACAAAATCGGAAATGCCAAAGTTCGGCTTGTCAAAAATTTCAAAGCCCACGCCTTCGCCCTGGGGGATGCCGCGACCGGCCAGTTGCATACGCACCGTATAAACTTTATCTTGGGGAACCAGAATGGAACCGCCGCCGGCACCGACCTTGTAAGGCACCTTGGCATCATCGAGGGCAGTAATGACCTTGGCGGCTTCGCTGTCGGAAAGTCCGCCGTAGAGCAGACCGTAGTCGGCGTGCGAGGACCAAAAAGCCAGCGTGCCCAGACCGGCAACCAGCACGAAGGTTGCGGCGGCGACGCTGATGCGCTGGCTGGCACCAAGCTGGCTCCAGATGGTGCGCAATTGGGCGAGTAGTTTGGCAAAGTTCTGATTCATTCAATAAATCCTCATATCTGCATCTGCATGATTTGCTGATAGCCTTCCAACAACCGGTTGCGCACTTCCACCATGAGCTGGAAGGAAACGTTGGCCTCCTCCATCGCGATGACGGCCTGATGCAGGGGGACTTTCTGGCCGCTTTGCAGCGCGTTGACCGACTGGGTGGCAAAATTCTGCTGCGAATTTATGTCTGACACCATGTGACCGAGCATCGTGGCGAAAGAATCGCCGCCGACAGGCTGGCCGGGCGCGATTTCCTGCGGCTTCAACAGCTCCGAAGGCGCGGGCATGGGTGCCACTTTGGGCGTCATCATATCCGCACCCGGCATAACGCCCGGCATGATTGATGAAATTCCCGAAAGTGGTGACATGGCTGGTATTTAAAAATCAGTGTTTACCGATGGCGAGCGTCTGCAGGGCCATGGCGCGAGAATTTTTGACGACGGCGAGATTCGCTTCAAAAGTGCGCGAGGCAGAAATCAAATCGGCCATTTCCTCGTGAATATTGATGTCGGGCATGGAAACCATGCCCTTGGCGTCGGCACCGGGATTGCCCGGGTCGTAAATCTGAACCGGCGGGCGTGAATCTTTTTCAATGCGGGCCTGCAAAGTCGGCGTTGAAATTGAACCATCAGGGTTCATGGCCTGCTGGAGAGCGGCTTCAAACAAGACCGTCTGCCGCTGATACGGCTTGCCATCCACGCCACGGGAAGTGTTGGCGTTGGCAATGTTCTCGGAAATCACATCCAACCGGGTCTGTTCGGCCGCAAGCGCCGCCGTGGTGTTTTGAATGCCGGAAAGGATTTGAATCATAAAATTTAGGATTTGCCCGTGATGGCCAGTCGCATCCGCGACAACATGTTGCTGACGAGCTGGGTTTCAAATGCGTGGGTCACGCCATTTTGGTTCAACTGCATCAATTCATTTTCCAGATGAACGGTATTGCCATCCAGACTGCTCGCCACGGCGTTCGGGTCGGCGGCCAACGTGGGTTTCAGCGCGGCGATCTGGTGCGAATCACCCGAGGCACAGGCGCGTTCCAAGTCCGTTTGAAACGCGGGCGCGAGATCGAGCCGCTTGTAACCCGGGGTTTCAAGGTTCGCGATGTTATTGGCGATGGCTTCCTGGCGAAGCGCGGTCGCATCCAGCGATTTTTTTGCCGCCAAGTAACCCGGTTGATTGAACAATGCTTCGATCATGCAAAAGAATTCTTCAACGTGTTTAGCAACGACGATGCCACCGGGCAATTTCACCGAAAATTGGGCATTCTGGCGGCATTTTCGAACAAAGTAGGAAAATGTTACCGCCAAGACCGGCACAGCTAGGCAAGTGTTGTCGGTTAAAGAATGGAATCGGCGGGAAATGCCGGCGAAAAAAACTGAAGTGAGGAAACGCTGTTTATTACTAACATCACAAATAGGATGCGTTACTTCCTACGCGTCCTGCGACGCTGTCAAGTTTTGCTTAATCCTCGGTAGCTGGCTTGTCGTCGTCGGATTTAGGCGTGGTACCGTTGTATTCATGCAGCTTGTTGCGCAAAGTGCGGATGCTGACATCCAGCAGCTTGGAGGCATGCGTGCGGTTCCCCTTGCAATAATCCAGCGCGGCAAAAATGTGGCGCTTTTCCAGCTCGGCCAGGGTTTTAAACTCATTGGGCTGTCCGGAAACTTCCGTGGCTGCAGCGGCTTTGCCCGCATCAGAATCCGGTGGTTCGGAAATCGTCAGGCCGAGATGCTCGGGTTCAAGCATGCCGTTGTCGCCGCACAGGATGACGGCGCGTTCCACGACGTTCTGCAGCTCACGCACATTGCCCGGCCACGAATGACTCAACAGCTGCTGGGTGGCCGACTCAGTAAATCCCTTGATGTGGACGCCATGTTTGCGGCTAAGACGGCGCATGAATTCCTCGGCAAGAAACGGCACGTCCTCCCGGTGATCCCGCAACGTCGGCACGCGGATCGGCACCACGTTGAGGCGGAAAAACAAATCCTGGCGGAATTCCTTTTTCTCAACGCTGGCTTCCAGATTCCGGTTGGTGGTGGCGATAACACGCACATCCACCTTAATGGTGCGGTTGCCGCCCACCCGTTCCAGCTCGCGTTCCTGCAACACGCGCAGAAGCTTGGCCTGTACGCTGGGCGAAATTTCGCTGATTTCGTCTAGAAGAATCGTGCCGCCGTGGGCCAGTTCAAAACGGCCCTCGCGTTTGTTCAACGCGCCGGTGAATGCGCCCCGTTCATGGCCGAAAAATTCGCTTTCAATCAGGTCTTCCGGAATGGCGGCACAGTTGACCCGGATGAACGGTGCACTGGCCCGGGAACTTTCCCGATACAGCGCGCGGGCCACCAGCTCCTTGCCCGTGCCGCTTTCCCCCTGGATCAGAACCGTGGCTTGCGTCCGGGCGACCTTGCGGATGAGTTGGCGGAGATTTTCCATGGCCGGATTGCGTCCCAGCAACTCCTGTTCGCCGTCATCATTTTCCTGACTGAGAAAACGGTTGACGTTAAGGAGCTGGGTGAACTCTTCGGCCTTGCGCAAGGTGACTTCAATCTGTTCATTGGAAAAGGGCTTGATGATATAATCGAACGAGCCGTTCTTCATGCATTCCACCGCCGATTCTACCGTACCAAAACCGGTCATCATGACCACCAGCGGCTTTTGCGGACGGGCCTGAATCTCCTTCAGCAAATCGGTGCCGTTGCCATCCGGCAGGCGCAGATCCGCAAAGATGATGTCAAAGTTATCCTTGCCTAAATATTCCCGAGCAGCGGCGATGGTGCCGGCGGCGGCGACATCGTAGTGGCAGCGCCGCAAATAGGTTTCGAGATTCTTGCGGACGATGGCATCGTCCTCCAAAACAATTATTTTTTCGATGGACATATTTCTGACTGGTCACGTTTGACTCAAATAAATGGGTGCCCCCCATTATTCGCATATAATCAAGAAAATGTCAGCCGGCTTCTTTCAAAATCATTCGGTGCACTCCAGAATTTGGTCGGACACGCCACCCGAAACCCTGGCATTTTGCCGGTACAAACCGGCGACATAATTGGGCTGCGACGCCGCGACCGGTGGCATATACTGCGGCGGAACCAGACCACGCCGAAGAAGCGCCTGCTGATTTTCACGATCCATCAGCAGTATCCTCATCAGCACACATTGAATGGCCTGAAACAATTCCATTGTTTCTTCCGAATGGGTGGTGGGACGCCGTCCCCGACCCTGATTTCTTAAATTAATTAAGGCCGATTCCAGTTCTGGAAGCAAGTTTTTTCGCTTCTGGTTAAATTCAGTGGGGGAATAGCCGTTTTGATCTGACAAGGCCTGGCATTCGCGGCTTGTCAAGTCCAGCACCTGTTCACAAAGCTCACGAAACATTCGCAAATCACGGACGAGCCCGGGGTTTAATTTTGAGGCGACGGGTGTTTTCATGGCAGTGAGACGGCCGGTGGTGGGTTGGTAATGAAATTGACCCGCGTAGCGGACGACAAAGCGAGGGAAAGATTTGCGGTTTCCGCCTTGCTTTGCCAGCCCAGAAAACCGGTCCGCCAGCGAGCCATATCCAGCACGGCTTTCTGACCCGGGGTGGCATTCGTGCCCAGAACCGGCTCGAGCTGGATAATTTCGTTGTAGGTATCCATCGCCTTTTGCGGCTGTTGCAGCCGCTCGTAAGTGAGGCCGATCTGATACTTCACCGGCAATTGCCAGGCCGGCGTGGAATCAAGCTGGGCCAGATTGATATAAACGTCCAGTGCCGGTATGTAATCCCCTTCCCGGTAAAGTTGATTGGCAATTTCATTGCCGGCGCGCAACTGCCAGTAGGCCCACAGTTCAGGATGATCCTGAGTTTTCGTTTTTTCCTCCTTGAGCAGCAGCAGCACCTGTTGGAGAGCATCGTTGTTTCGACCCATTTTTTTCAGGGTTTGGGCGAGATAGAAACGAACTTCGGGTTGTTCGGGCGCGTCCGGGTGGTTGGCGAGAAAATCCTGTGCCTGGGCGACAACCTCATCGTTGCGGCCAACGAACGTCAACGAACGGACCAGGCGGAACTGGGCCTGCGAACGGTTCAGCGCGGGATTGCTCTGTTTGAGCAGGCGCGAATAAAATTCGGCGGCATCAGCATACCGGCCCATCAGGTAGTGGGTCTCCGCGATTTCAATCTGGGCTTGCAGAACCAGTCCGGGATAATAATCCGGCCGGTCGCTTTTCAATGAAAGCGCTGCGGTCATCACGGCATAAAATTTTGTCAACGCCAGATTGTTCAAACCCATCTGGCGGTAAATCTGGCCCTGACGCAGGAGGACTTCCGGAACCCGCGGATCCTGCGACCAGCGGTCGAGAAACTGGGCATCAATGGTCACGGCACGCGGCAGATCGTTTTCCGACCGGACCACCGCTCCCAATTCAAACAAGGCGGACTGCTTGATTGATTCAGGTGCTTCTGCTGAAAGCAAACCTATCAGAATCGGTTCGACCTTCTCCGGCAGGCCGCTTTTTTCGAGATAGATCGCCATCGCCAGATTGGTTTTGAAACTATCGGCCACTTCACCGCCTTCGGGTTCAACTGAATTGGTTTCCGGAAACTGAATGAGCGGCTCTGACGTGAAATTGGTCGTCAAGACCTGCTCCTGGGCATTGGGCGACGATTCCATCGTTGAAGCAGCGTCCGCCTGCGGTTGAAACGCCATGGCCACGCAAAACACCAAAAACCAACCGGTGCAGCTCAAACCAGCGACGTTGGAAATGCGGCATGACAATGACATAAAACTGACCAGATTATTGGGATTTGTAGACCGCCTTGCTTTCGGGAGCCGAATTCGGCGATGGCGGGGTAAACCCCAGCTGCGTCGGCAAGATTACTGCGTTACCGGTCGTATTTTTTCCACCTGCAGACGGTTTGAAAAAGCCGGCCAAAATTTGAGCCGTAACCGGACTCGATGAGTCGTCGGATGAAGCAGGCAAAATTACCGGATTGGCAGCCGATCCTGAATTGTTTGCTTCAACCGGGACGGCTGTCGGCGCAGAAGCCGCAACGATGGTATTATTCGTGTTGGGCGTTGAGCTTTCCTTGATGACAACGTCATTGGTGGCGTTGGTCATGGCTTCCATAATTTGAGCGGGCGGCGGCAATGGGCGCAATGACTTCCAAGCCAATGACGCGCCGGGATCCGCCATCGGTTCAAATCTTAACGGCGACGGGCCGATGCAGGGCAGATAGGCAACCGCGCCTTGCATCGAATGCGTGCCAGCCATTGCGGTCAATACAGTCAACATCATGCCGGCGAATTTCCGCATTTTGCCAAGACGGCCCATGTTGCAAATTTGCTTGTTCAAGTTGTCAAAAGTTAAATTATTTTGTCGTCTCCCGATTATCGGAACCGGCAACGATGACCCAACAGTTGATTTATCGGCAAAACTTGCCGGGACTTAAGAATTTATTTTTGACATTCAAGTTCCTTCCGCAGCTGCCGATACCATGGCGCTGATTTAGATTTGAATTTTTCATTGTGGAAGTTCTGACACCAAAAACCGCCGCCCGCCTTGATGTTTCTGACATCGAAAGGCAGCTCGCACGCTGCCCGGCGCTGCCTTCATTGGGCAGCATCAACAAGGCGTTGCAAGGGTTGCTGATAACGGAACAACGTTATACGGCGCAAATCGCGGAAATCATCCGGTGCGATCCCAGCCTGACCTCACGCCTGCTGCGGTTGGTGAACTCAGTTTATTACGGCCTCACAACCCCGGTGAACAGCATTGAAGAAGCCGTTTTCTATCTGGGCGTTCGCCAAATCCGCCAGCTCGCCATGGTCACGCCGGTCATCGAGGATTTCCAACGGCTCACGCGGCAATGTACATTTCCTTGGCGCGAGTTCTGGCAACACTGCATCGGCACGGCCATTCTCACCCGCGAAGTCACCACCGCCGTGCAGGTCGCCTCGGACGAATCCGATTACGTCGCCGGCCTGGTCCATGACGTAGGCAAAATCGTGATGGCCTGGACGTTTCCCGATCATTTCACGGAAATTCACCGGCTGGCTGGCCAGGCCACCCACGACCTCGTCGAAATCGAAACGGAGATTTTGGGGATGGATCATGCCGAACTGGGTGCGCTTTATCTGGAACGCCACCATCTGCCGGTATTAATGGTGCAGACCGCCCGGTTTCATCATCATCCGGAGAAGGCGGATGAATTTGGACCCACAATTGCGGCAGTGCAAATCGCCGATTTGTTGCTCCGCAGCGAAAAAATCGGATTCAGTGGCAATTGCATGTTCGTAACACGGGAACAATGTTTTACGGCTTCCGGTTGTCAAATGCTGTTTCCCAACGTTAAGGAAGGCGAAAACACCATCGCCCAAGCCTCGCTCTCCCGCACCTTGGAACAGATTCCCAGCATGTTGGAAGGAATGGTTTAATCCTTGGCGTACTGACAGGCAATAAGACTCATATTTTCATGGGCGCGAGGTCGTGGTTGACCGACCTGCGGTCCAAACTGATGCGCTACATCCGTCAATACAATAAAACGGCAACGCCCATCAAATGGACTTACTCTGATCCAAAACGGAGAATCACAGCGTAGCTTGTTCATGTGTTACGTTGCACTAGTTTTTCAGCAACCGGATCCATCAGGTTAACAGGTTCAGACTCCTGGGCGTGGGCTTTTTGTATGATGGCCGCCACCGACTTTGCATCAACGTCTTCGGCATGATGCAACATAACGGCCTCCGCCACGGGGAGAGGCACACCCCATAAGCCCAGCAGACATCCGGCGACCTCGGCATGGTTGAACCCAAGCAACTGGTCCTCCAGCTGCCAGATGGATCCCTGTCCCATCTTAACTCTTTCCAAAACCATGGCATAATTTTGTGGCAGATTGGCCGCCAGCAGCAGTTTGCCAAGATCGTGAAGCATGGCAGCGATCATTGCTGTTTCCGTTGTCTGGGAATTGGCCCCTTCCTCCTCACAAATCCTGCGCACCCGGTCGGTAATTGCCACGGCATGTTTCCACTCGTTGCCCGGATGGAAACCCTTGCAGGCATCGTCGTCAATCAGGAAGAATGCCCAGGCCGAAGCGACCAGTGCCTGCAGCTTCAAGGCACCCAGGATCATGACCGCTTCATCCACATTTTGCACCGAGGTGCCGCGCGAAAAAGCGGGTGAGTTGACAATTTTAAGCAATTGCGCGGTGAGGGCCGGATCTTGCTTGATCAGTTCCACTATATGGATGAGGTCAAATTGGGGATTTTGGAGTTCATGGGCGATGCGCTGATGGCTGGCGGCCTCGGTGGGTATCGTCTTTAACGCGCTGAGGACTTTTCGCAAAGCATCGCGCCGCATCCAGGGAAATAAAAACAGCACTCGCTGCAACTTTTCCTCAATTTCTGGCAATGAGGTGATGTCACGGATCACAATAAACTGCCATCCATATTGGGAAATTTTTCGGAGATCGTTCTGGTTGCATAGAATGAAACACGGCAGGTCTGGAAAATCTTTGCCGGCCACGTCGATAAAATCTGACATTTTTTCGTTCCCGGCTTCGTAATGGATCAGAACACCGTCTATTTGGGATTGTTTTATACCCCTTAAGATTTCCGGGTTGGTGTTGCCATAAGGAATGAATTCGTATTTTGTGCTCGCCGCCAAATGTTCCCGTATTCTTTGAGACGCGCAAAGGACCACATGGGGCCGGTAGGGAGCGCTGGCGGACCTAGCCACCACTGCAGGATAAAGTTCCGCCTTGTCGGCATCCTTGGCTGCCTTGTGATTGCCGAACAGCGTTTTTAAATTCAAACTCATTGCGTTATTTTCAAATTGCCAGACCTTCAGCTGGTTGGTTGAGCCTGGTCGTCGGGACCGGTTAAAAACCGTCCGGCAAGCGCAGATCGCCCCTGTGCGGATAATCTATCGGCGGTTTGCGGTTAAACTGTAACGCCACGGCAGTCCTAATGGCGGCCGGTCGATTAGGAACGGAACCTGTCTGTTGAAAGGCTGATCATCGTTCCACGGGTTTCATCCCATGTTCATTAACTGATCCACGCGGTCAAATGATTCCCGGACGACGACGATCATATTTTCAAGCCTGTCGCCGGTGATGTCAAAGGCGGTGGTCACGCGGTCATCCACCCGGACGGCGTAGCCAGCCCAGCCCGGCGCGGAGCCGGCCAGGTGGGCGAGGGAATTGGCCAGATGCGTCGTCACAGAGAAACGCGGCCGGGGTTCGAGCACGGGGTGGTGATGATTGGCCACTGATTCCACTATTTTCTCCGGCAGATGCCACTCCTGGAGCAGGCACGCGCCGACTTCGCTGTGATCAAAACCCAGAACCCCCTTCTCCGCCTCGGAACGGGAGATTTTTTCCTGTTCCACCCGCCGGCGGATCTCGGCCTGATAATCCAGGGTGAGCACCTGACCCAAAACCAGTTTGCCGATGTCGTGCAGCAGTCCGACGGTGAACGCGACCGCCGGTTCCACGTTCAAGTCCGGGATTTCGGCAACGACAGTCTCGGCGGCGGTGGCGGTGATGAGTGAATGCCGCCACAGTTCATTGGCCTCCACGGCGTAGCCCGGCAAGGGAACAACCATGGCGCTGCCGAACGCCAGGGTTAGCACGATGTGCAAAATTTGCTGATGACCCAGGAGAAATACGGCCTGGTCCACGGAGGAAACCGGTTCTTCCAGTCCAAAGTAGGGTGAATTGCAGGCGCGTAGCAATTTTGCCGTAAGCACATTGTCGCATTTGAGAACCTGAACCACCTCATCATTGCTCACCGCCGGCTGGTCAAGGAGATTCACCAGCTTGAGCGCCGCGTAAGAGACGGGCGGCAGATTTTTTGCCTTGGCAACCAGTTCATGGGCGGTCATAGGATATAAATGTCAGTACTGGGGGTACCGGTGATGTTGCCGGTCGTGGAATCTATCCGCAACGTGCGCGAGGACAACCCGCCGACATCCCAGGCGTGAACCGCATAAACCCACCACCAGCGTTTTCCGGGGCGGCGCGATGATCCATTTTCCGATCGGCATCATACATCAAAACAACACAGCTCGGACGGTGGGCGGCCTTCGGTTGAATGACACTGTTGTCGTCTGCGGTCATTTATCATCAATGGTCGTCGGAAACGCAGCGAACCAGATTACACCCGGACATTCCGGTTGTTTCCACGGGTTCAAATTTTCCCGGACAAAATCATCAAACCCCCATCAGCAGATTGCGATGCCACACGACATGCGCCCATTGCCGCAGCAGAGAGTCTGATCCGATTTGCTATCGGTTTTTTGGAGCCAAACTTGAATCAAAACAATGCAGTTCCGCCGTGTGGCAGAAGAAGATGGATTTCCTGGCTTTTTTTGCATGAACAGCATTCGACTGCCTCCCATGCTGCAACCTTTGGAGAAGCAGCTGCCGCTCAAACTTCCGGATCGGATAATCAAGATTCAGGAATTACCCTCCGCCGGCACATCGAATCCTTCGGGAGCTTCCACGAAGATCGGCTCCTTGATGCCGGAAATACGCTCGAAATTCTGGATTTTCTCCAAGGTCATCTCGCTCAACGGATGCCCGGCGGCAAGAATGAGCGTGCCGTCCTTGGTCTCGATGTTGGAATGCAACACCATGCCCGGGGCGAGATCCATGAAGGCCACCGAGATGCTCGCCCGCCCGTGCTCCCGGGCGGCGGCGGTGATGCCATAGTAGTTTCGCACCGCGTCCAGCAATGACGGATCATACCAGCCCCGGCGGCCCTGCATTTCGTCCAGCGCCGCCGAGCGGTTTTTCCCGCCGGCCTGAAGCTGGGCCATGTCATCCAGAATTTTCAAGAGGCGCGAGCCCAGCGGAACGGAATCGCCCTTGATGGAATCCGGCGGAAACCCGGTTCCGTCATAACGTTTGTGCTGGTAACGGACGACGCGTGCGACGCCTTCCAGGCGCGGGATGTTCGCGAGCAGGCGCGCGGCAGTCTCGGGTAATTGCGCCAGCATCTGTTCTTCGACGCTGGACAGGGCCCCGCCGGCGCGGGCGCGCACGAGCGTTTCGGACGGGATGGTGACGTGGCCGATGGGCGCGAGCATGACGGCCAGATGGATTTCCCAGTCGTTTTCCGTTTTGAATTTCTTCGCGATGCTGGTGATGATGTCGCGCATGGTTTGCGCGCGGCCAAACGATTGCGGTTCCATGATCGAAAGGATGTCGGTCAGCAGCTTGATGCTGCCGCTCAAGGTTTTGTTGAGCAGCTCCTTTTCGGAAATCACCAGCCGATATTGGGCCCGGGCGTCCTCGACCGCCTTGATCAGGATTTCCGGCGGACAGGGCTTGGTGAGGAAGCGGAAGATGTTCCCTTCATTGACGACCTTGATGGCGCCTTCCAGATCGGCATTGCCGGTGAGCATGATGCGCACCGTGTCCGGGGCGCGCTCCTTGACGAGGCTCAGGAGTTGGATGCCGTCCATGCCGGGCATCTGGCGGTCGGACACCACGACGGCATAAGGTCCGTGAGCAGCGATTTTTTTCAGCGCGGCCTCGCCGCCCTCGGCGGTTTCAAGCGGGAAATTGCGGCGGAAGTTGCGTTCACACGACGCGAGCAGGTTCGGATCGTCATCGACAAACAGGATTTTTTCATTCATAAATTTGGTGCGGTTTACGGTTCAAAATTTCTCTTCGCCCAGGCCAACAGTTCGCCAGGTTTCAATCCGGTCGGCCAGGCCCAGCCGGGTGAGGAGGGCCAGATCCATGACCGGGAGCGGAAATTCAGTGTTGGATTTCGATTGTTCGTGTACAAAAACATCGGCCACATGCACGGCGATGACCAGCGAAAATTCCTGGACCACACACTGGGCCGGACAATGATGCAGGGCCACAGCTTCGATGATGGGATTAGGCAAACCCCAAAGGCCAAGCAAATACGCGCCCACGTCGGCATGCGTGGCACCAAAATGCTCCTTTTCCACCTTTCCGACCGGCAGGTTCTGTTCCTTCGCTTTCTGTAACACCATCGCATATTCCTCCGGCAGCCCGGTCGCGAGAATCAGCTGCCCCACGTCGTGCAGCAGCCCGGCCAGAAAACATTGGTCGCGCATTTTCATTTCCCTCCGTTCTGCCTGGGCCAGCCGGCCGGCCACCACCCCGGTCATCCAGCAATGCTGCGCCAGTACGTCGAGGGAAAAACCGTGGAAGAGCCGCGCGTCAAACTGGGAAAAAACCTGCAAGGACAGCACCAATGAACGCACCGTGGTCAACCCCAGATACATGACGGCATCGGCGGGCCGGTTGATCGGCTGGGGCAGGCCGAAAAAAGCGGAGTTCACCAGTTGCAAAATTTTGGTGGTCATGCCGATGTCGCGCGAAATAATTTCGCCGATCCGTTCCATGGACGGCTCGTTCTTCTGGAATTCCTCCGTCAACTGGTGATGCAGGGCGGGCAGGCTGGGCAGACACTTGACCCGGGTGGCCAGTTGTTTGAGCTGTTCATTGCACAGCAGTTCCCGCAAGGAGAAGGCACGGGCGATGGCGTTGCGCAACTCCTCGGCGTCACAGGGCTTGGCGAGGTATTGATGGGCGGGACCGACCAGACGCATGACCGCTTCGCGCTCGGCGTGGCCGGAAAGCACGATGCGCACCGTGTTGGAATGACGCTTGGCCACCTCGGTGAGGAGTTGGGAACCGTCCATCCCCGGCATCGTCATGTCCGTGACAATCACGTCCACAGGTTGGGCCGCCATGAAATCGAGCGCCTGCTGTCCGGCCCCGACAAAATTCATGTTCCATTCGTTGCGCATGGCATGCAGCTGGCGCTGCAGGCCCTGCAACACCCTGGGTTCATCGTCAACAAAGAGAAGATTTTTCATGGGGTGGAAGCGATTTCCGCCGGCGTCACCGGCGATTTTTCACCGGCCGGGTTCGGGGGCGTGATGGGCAGGCGGATGATAAAGGTGGTGCCTTTGCCCATCTCGGTTTCAAACGAGGCCGTCCCCCCGTGTTTTTTGACAATGCTGTTATAGATCAGGGCCAACCCCTGGCCCGTGCCCTTGCCGACATCCTTGGTGGTGAAGAACGGCTCAAAGATTTTTCCGCGATTGGCCTCCGCGATGCCGGTGCCGGTGTCGGAAACGCGCATCGCGACATGATCGCCGTCTCGCCGCGTCTGGATGGTGATGACGCCCATGGTGCCGGGATTTTTTTTCACCACGTCGCCGATGGCGTGCGCGGCGTTGACAATGAGGTTGAGAACCACCTGGTTGAATTCGCCGAGGAAACAGGGAACCAACGGCAGCTCGGGATCCAAATCCAGCTTCAAGTCGGCGACATATTTCCACTCGTTGCGGGCGACCACGGTAGTGCCCTCGATGGCCTTGTTGAGGTCGGCCGCGGACTTTTCCTTGCCGCCGGGATGGGAAAACTCCTTCATCGCGCGGACAATTTTGCTGACCCGGTCCACGCCTTCGAGCGTCTCCTGGATGGCGGCAGGAATCTGGGCAAAAAGATATTCGATGTCGCGGCTGACCAGGGCGGCCTCAATGTTCGCAACCTGTTCCGGCGGGATGGTGCCGGCCTTGGCGGCCGCCAACAGGCTGCCATAATCCTGCATCATGCCGATAATGCTGCCAAAGGCGTCCTTGAGAAACCGTGTATTGTCACCAACATATTGGGTCGGCGTGTTGATTTCGTGGGCGATGCCGGCGGCAAGCTGGCCGATGGATTCGAGCTTTTGGGACTGGCGCATCTGGAGTTCCATCATCTGCCGTTCCTTCTCGATTTTCCGTTCTTCCGTGATGTCGCGGGTCAGCCCCAGCACAAATTGAACTTTGCCGGCCTGGGAGCGCTCCGGCACAAGACGCACCTCAAAATGACGGATGCCGGCGGGGAATTCAGTTTGAAATTCGAAGGTGATGATCTGCCCGGTTTCAAACACCCGCCGGGTGGCGCCGTTCCATTGTTCCTGCGCCGGCAAATTCAATTCATGGTTCGTGCGGCCAAGGAACTGTTCCGCCGGCCGGTCAAAGATTTTTCCCAGCACCTGGTTGACATAGACGAAACGGAGATCGCGGTCAATGCGGGCAATCGCATCCGGCGCGTTGTCGGTGAGCGCGCGGAATGATTCCTGTTGCGCGCGGAGCTCCTCCTCATACTGTTTCTGCTGGGTGATATCGCGGGAAACCCCGACCAGCCCGGTGGTTTTGCCGGATGCATCATGGAGCGGGACCTTTGTCGAGGACACCCATCGGGTTCCATTGATCGTGTCCGATTTTTCAACCAGGCCAAGCACGGGGCTGCCGGTGGCGAGCAGGCATTGTTCATCCACCAATTTCTGCCGCGCCTGATGCATGGGGAAAAAATCCGCGTCGGACTTGCCGACGGCCTCCTCCGGCCGCTGCAGTCCCAGATGCTTGGCCTGGGCCAGATTGATGCGGGTGAAACAACTGCTGGCATCCTTGAAATAAATGTGATCCGGCAGATTGTCCATGAGCGCCTGCAGCAGGTCCCGTTCGCGGGCCAGATCTTTTGCAAACTGGATGCGCGCGGAAATATCCTGCTTGATGGCGACAAAATTCTGGATATTGCCGGCTTCGTCGCGCACCGGCGTGATGCTCATCTCCTCGTGATACACGGTGCCGTCCTTGCGGCGGTTGACGAGTTCGCCGTGCCAGACATTGCCGGCGAGGATGGTCTGCCACATGGTCTCGTAGAAAGACTGGTCCTGGGCCCCGGATTTCAAAAGCGCCGGGGTTTTGCCGGCGGTTTCCTCGGCGGAGTAACCCGTGAGCTGGGTGAAGGCGGCGTTGACCGAGAGGATATGCCCCTTGCGATCCGTGATGAGGATGCCGTTGGCGGCCGCCTGCAGGGCGGAGGTCCGCACGCGGAGCAATTCCTCAGCCCGCTGGCGCTCGGTGACGTCGGTGAAAACGACTACGGAGCCGCCGGAACGTCCGTCTTTTTCGTAAGCCGGCGTGCAGAGGTATTCGACGGGAAAACTCGTGCCGTCCTTGCGCCAGAAAACCTCGTCCGTCACCCGGCGAGCCTTCCCGTCCTGTAACGTCGCGTAAATGCCGCATTCGGCCTGCGGGAACGGGGTGCCATCCGCCCGTGTATGGTGCATGGTGACATGCGCCGACTTGCCGATCAATTCATCGACCTCATAGCCCAGCATTTTTGCCGCGGCGGGATTTTCAAATTTGATCCGCCCTTCGATGTCAATCCAATGCACGCCCTCCCCAAGGGAATTTAAAACCACCGCGTATTCACTGCGCAAACGCTCCATTTGTTCGTCCAACACCTTGCGATCGGTGATGTTGTCAAACATGGCGACGAAATGTCCTTTTTGCTGGCTATACGCCGCCACGGAAAACCAGCGGCCCAGCGGTTTCACATGGATTTCAAATTTTTCCGACTTTCCGGTTGCAACCACCCGACCGAAAACTTCAAACAGTTCCGGGTTGCTTTCCCGGATTCCCGGAATGACCTCCGTGACTTTTTTCCCGACGACTTGTTTCAACCCGGTCAGCGTTTCAAAAGCCTTGTTCACGTCGAGGTACTCAAAGTCTTGCGCCCGGTCCTGTTCAAAAATGATCCGGCAGAAGGCAAATCCCTCACTCATGTTCTCAAACAGCGAGTGATAGCGCTCTTCGCTCTCTCGCAGCGCCGCTTCACTCTTGCGATGTTCAGTGATGTCCCGGGCGATGCCAGCCGCGCCGACAATTTCACCGTGTTCATTCAAAACCGGGGTTTCGATCGTGTCGAACCACCGGTCATGGCCTTCCGCATCGGGAATGAAGTCTTCCCGGCGGACCACAATGCTGGAAATGGCAGCCTGGTTGCCAGGTTGCACCGGGGCGGCGGCAGGTTTGGTGAACCCCTTCAAGTCCGTTTTGCCCACGATTTCTTCCAAGCGGCATTTGCAAACCTCGGCCAGCGACTTGTTGCCGACCAGATAACGGCCCTGGGCATCTTTGAGCCAGGCCGGGTCGGGGATATTGTCCAGAATCGCCTTCAGCAAACGCTGGCTCTCCCGCAAGGCCCGTTCCGCCAGCTTGCGCTGGGTGATATCCGTGAACACCATGAAGGATCCGCAAAACAGACCGGCGGGATTCAACCGGGGTGAACTGGTGATCAGAATCTGCCGCGTTGCCCCGGCACTGGTGAGAATATCGATTTCGTAACTGGATCTTTGACCCGCCATGCGCAGTTTGAGCTGCTCATCAATGATCGACTGCCCTTTTTCATCCACATAGTCATCCAGCTTTTTACCGACCAGCTGGCCCGGCCACACCCCCAGGATGGTTTCCGCCGCCGGATTGGCAAAGGTGAAGCACCGGTCGGCGTCCGTGATCACCACCCCCTCGCTTTGGGACTCGATGAGATTCCGGTAATGTTCCCGGCTTTCATTCAAGGCCTGCTCCGCCTGTTTGCGTTCGATGATTTCGGTCCGCAACGATTCATTGGTACTCGTCAATTCAACGGTGCGTTCCTGCACCCGCTTTTCGAGATCGTCCATTTTTTGGCGGATCTGTTGCGTGAGCCGCCACTTGTGGGTCATGGCCTCGGCCAATTGTGACACCTCGATGTTGTCAAAGGGCTTTTTAAGAATGACGAGCTGGTCCGACTGGCCCAGTTTGGACACCAGCTCGTCCCAGGAATAATCCGAGTAGGCCGTGCAGATGACGATTTGCAGGTCGGGATCCTCCTTCCAGATTCGCTCGGTGGTTTCAACACCGTCCCAGCCCGGCGGCATCCGCACGTCAACGAAGACCAGCGCATACGGCCGGCCGGCGGCCACGGCCTGCTGCACGCGCGCCAAACCCTCCGCGCCCTGAAATGCGGAATCAATTTCAAAACCTGCCAGCGTCGGAACATCGGCCGCATCGCCAAAGAGGGCGGCTTCGGCTGCGGCCATGCCGTCGTCCCCGGCGGCGCGACGACCAAGAATTTTACGGAAATCATCATGGATGGCCGGATTGTCATCAATGATCAGCAGGCGACGGTTTATCGTGTCATTCATGGGTTGAGGAATCGGTTGACCCGGTCAGGGTCGGTGGCGGATTGTCAAGACAACGACGCACCGTCTGTGCCAGATGGTCGGGATGATAAGGCTTTGCCAAAAAATTCAATCCTTCTTCCAGTGCGAGGTCGTGACCGATGGCGTCACGGCTATAGCCGGTGGTGTAGGTCACTTTCAGACCGGCCTTTTTACTCAGGAGCGTTGTGGCCAGCTCCCGCCCCGACATGCCTCCGGGCATGACCATGTCCGTCAGGAGCAGGTCGATTTCCGCTCCGTGTTCATTCCAAACCAGCAGCGCATCCTCACCCGAGCCGGCCTCGAGCACGCGATACCCCTGGCGTTGAAGAACCCGCAGCGCCATGCGACGCACGATCTGCTCGTCCTCGACCAGCAAAATGGTTTCTTTTCCGCCCACAATTTTGGTTTTCGGCAAAGGCACGGTGGGCAGCACAGGCCGAGGAGAAGCGAGGGGAAGAATGATCATGAAGCTGGCGCCCTGACCGGGTTCGGTTTCAACTTCAATCCAACCCTCATGCTGCTTGACTATGCCATAGACGGTTGCCAGGCCAAGACCAGTGCCTTTGCCCTGTTCCTTGGTCGTAAAAAATGGTTCAAAAAGGTGCGGCATGGCTTCCGGGTTGATGCCGGAACCGGTGTCGGAAACGCTGATGCGGACAAACTGTCCCGGTCGCGCCTTGGGAATATGCCGGGCCTTCTCATCCGTTATGTCCATCTTGTCGGTGAAAATCCGCAGCCGTCCGCCCCGCGGCATGGCATCACGCGCGTTCACGGCAAGATTCAAGACCACTTGCTCAATCATGACCGGGTCGGCGTAAACGGCCAATGACGTGCCCTCACTCTGAATCTCAAGGGTGATGTCCTCGCCCAGGATCTGATTCAGCATCTTGCCAAATTGCGTCAGCGTCTGGCTCAAATCCAAATGCTGACGCTCCATCCGTTTTTTGCGACCGAACATGAGCATTTGCGAAGTCAGTTTGGCGGCCCGTTCCGCCGCAGCATCAATCTGCTGCAGGGTTTCTAGCACGGCGGGCGTCTGCGGTCCTTCCAAAACCAGGCATTGGGCCTGGCCCCGGATCACGGTGAGCAGGTTGTTGAAATCATGGGCGATGCCGCCGGCCAGCTGGCCCAGGGCATCCATTTTTTGGGACTGGCGCAAGGCCTCTTCCGTTCGCGCGTGTTCGGCCATTTCGGTGCGGAGCTTTTCGTTTGCCTGCTGAAGATCCCACGTTCTTGCGGCAACCATTTTTTCCAATCCTTCCATCTGCGCCCGGTTCTGCTTTCGCAGACGCCATTTTTCGGTCAACGCATGGGCCAGTTGCACCACCTCCACGTTATCAAAGGGCTTCTTTAAAATGACGAGTCGGTCAGAAACCCCCAGTTTGGCGGTCATTTCGTCCCACGAATAATCGGCGTAGGCGGTGCAGATGACAATTTGGAGATCCGGATCAATTTCCCAGATCTTTGAGGTGGTTTCGATGCCGTCCCAGCCGGGAGGCATCCGCACATCCATGAAAATCATGGCGTAGGGTTGGCCGGCCGCGATGGATTGCTGGACGAGCGCATAACCCTCCTGTCCTTGAAAAGCCGAATCCAACTGAAAGGAAATGAACTTCTCGGCAGGTTTTTTCTCGCCAAAAACCTTCGCTTCCATGGTATCCAGATTGGATTTGCCGGTGGACGCCGGGTTCAGGATTTTTTTGAAATCAGCGTGAATCGCCGGATTGTCATCAACCACCAGAATGCGCCGGTTTTGTTTTACCAAGGGGTCGTTCATAAATTTGAAGGTGGTTGCAAGGGCAGTTCGAGGACGAAGCTGGCCCCGGTGTCCGGGCCGTCGCTGTGCACGTTCAAGGTGCCCCCCATCTCTTTGGCCGCCAGCGCCCCGCTGTGCAGCCCAAAGCCATGCCCGTCTTCGCGCGTCGTGAACCCATGGTTGAAGATCCGCGTCAGGTTCTCCGCCGGTATCCCCACCCCGTTGTCCACCACCCCGATTTGCACCCGGCCCCCCGCCTGCCGCACCCGCATCGTCAACCGCTTCTCCTGCCGCCCAGATTCGTCACACGCGTATTTCGCGTTGCGAATCAAATTCACCAGCACCTGCAGCACTTTCTGCCGTTCCACGCTGATTTCGATGGCCGCCGCCGGATAATCCCGGATGACCTCCACGCCGTGACGCTCCAAAGACCCGCCGTTCATCCGCAGCGCGTCCTCCACCAGATCCTCCACCTTCACTTTTTCCGTCACCCCTGACACCTTCGCGTAGCTCTGCTGCATCGCCACGATGTCCTTGATGTGTTCCACGTTCTTCCGCGTCAGCTCCGCCTCTTTCAGCAGCTCCGTCTGCTCCTGGGCCAGATGCTCCGCCAGCTGTGTCAGATAGTCCGGCAGCTGCGTGCCGTTCGGGTCGCTCGTGAAGTACGCCGCCAGATGCTCCCGGTGCTCATTGATCTTGGCCGCCAGCCGCCCCAGGTGGTTGATCCGCGATTTCTTGATCGTCTCGTACACCAGCGTCGTCGACACGTTCACGCTGTTGAGCACGTTCCCCACGTTGTGCAGCACGCTCGTCGCCACCTCCGCCATCCCCGCCTGCCGCGACGCGTCCACCAGCTGCCGGTGCGCCGCCTCAAGCTTGGCCTCCGCCTCCTTGATCGTCGTGATGTCCTTCGAAATCCCAAACGTGCCGACGATTTTTCCGGTCTTGTCCCGGAATGGCATTTTAGTCGTAAGCACCCAGGATTCCCCGCGTCCGTCTTTCCATGATTCGCGTTCTATTTTGCCGATGACCGGACGACTCGTGCGGATGATCTCCTGTTCGTCCTCAAAGGCCGGCCGCGCGTGTTCTTCCGAGAAGAAATCGAAGTCCGTTTTGCCGATGGCCTCCTGCTGGGTTAAGCCCACCCGTTCGGAAACGGATTTGCTGCAACGGACAAACCTCGAATTCGCGTCCTTGAAATAGATGTGATCCGACGCATTGTCCAACAGGGCGCGCAACAAATCACGTTCGTAGGCCAGCTCCTCCGTGCGACGGCTCACTTCGGCTTCCAGCATTTCGCGCGCGGTTTGTGACTCTTGCTCTTTAAGCTTCGCCCGCCGGACGTAAACGCGATAGCCCCCGGCTAACGCGACGAGCAACAACCCGCCGCACCCGGAATAAAACCAGCCCGTCTGATAAAAGTGCGGGCGCAATTCGATGTTGACGGCATCGCCGTCCTGGTTCCAGACGCCATCCGCATTGGCGGCGATGACACAGAAGGTGTAACGCCCCGGTTTGAGGTTGGTGTAAAAAGCCATGCGCCGGACACCGGCTTCCACCCAGTCCTTGTCGTAACCTTCCAACCGATACCGGAATTGCGCCTTTTGCGGCGCAATGAAACTCAACGCATTGTAATGAAATTCCAATTCACCTTTGCCTGGTGGTACGACCTCATGCAGGTTCCGCCCGACTTCCTTTCCGTCCGCTAGAATGAGATCAATGTGGACCGGTGGCGGAACGCGATTAATCGGAATGTGTGCGGGATCTATCATCACCACGCCGCGCGGACTGGGATACCAGATGCGCCCATCGGCGGTTTTGCAACCAACACGCTGCTGCTCCGTCTTGTCCGCGACCTTGACGGATTCGATGCCGTCAAACACTGTGCATTCCACGCGGTTGGTTTTGCCGTCGGCAAAATCATTCATGCCTTTCCGGGTGACTCGAAAAATGCCGCGACCGGAATCCACCCAGAGATTTCCCAGATCGTCAGGGACAATGGAATAAATGTTGCCATCGAACAACCCGTCCTTCCGATTGATGAGCCGGATCTGGTTGTCTTTCAGCCGCGCGATTCCTGACAACAGACCCGCCCACACCACGCCGTCACGATCCTCACAAATCCAAACCACGCGAGCACTAGAAGGGATGCCTTCTGCCGCCGCCCAATGCTGGCAAACACCGTCTTTGACCCGGAAAATTCCGTTGACGCAGGCAACCCAGATGACACCGTCCCGACCAGAGGCGAGATTGAGAACCCACCAAAACGGCGGCGGCTCGCCATTTTTGAAAGTGTAGGGCCGGAAATAATTGGTTCCCGCGCGGTAAAGTTCTCCGCCGACGGATACCACGACACCCTGTTCATCCTCTGCCATGCCCACTACCATGCTGGGCGCGGCATAGGTGGCCACGACTTTCCCTCCGGAAAAGACCACCAAATCAGTATCCCCGCTGACGACATAGAGATCGCCATTGCTCGCTTCAAACACGCGTTTGGCATAGGAATTCGTCAGACCATTTTGCGTCGTGTAGGTTCTGGTGTGTGGGTCGAAATAAGTGACGCCACCGCCGCTGGCAATCCAAACGCCGCCGCGTGACGACGCCCCCACCGAAAGCGCATCCTTGATCTTCAGGTCTTCGGCGGCGGGCTGAATGGGAAATTTCAGGTCGGAAATCTGGCTGATGCCGGAGCGCGTGCCCACCCACAAACTGCCCTCGAGGTCTTCCGCTATGGCCCTCACATAATCATTTGCCAGACCGTCCGCGTTCTGGAAAAAGCCATACGCTCCCTTCTGATAACGAACGAGTCCGCGTCCGCTCGTTCCAATCCACAAAACACCCTGACGATCCACAAGCAAGGCGCGGACCTCCTCCGTCAGTCGTGGAATCTTCCGCCGTTGAAAATGGGAATCGTAGCAATACAACCCGCTCCTCGTGCCAACCCAGATTTGTCCATCCCCATCTTCCACGATGCAATAAACCACCCTGCCATCCAGTTCCGGGTCGGGCAGCTTCGTGGTTTTTCCGTCCTGCCAGCAATATACTCCCTGACCGGCCGTTCCAAACCAAAGCCGGCCCTGCCGGTCTTCATAACCGCACATCGCATTCAAGGTTTGATTCGTAATCGAACTCACCGTTATGATTGGCTCCAATTCTCCGGAACGGTTCAGCCGGGCGATCTGGCCTTGCGCCGCCAGCCACGGCATTCCATCCTTGTCTTCCAGAATTGACCGGACATTCAATACCGCCGTGTCTGCATTCGTTCCGCCGCGGAATGAAAAAGTCTGACCGTCATAAAAACCAAACGCACTATTCTCCAGCCCCACCCACAAGCCGCCAGAACGAGCACCCTTGAGACTTGTCACAATGCAGTTCTGCAAGTTAGTCATGGAGTGAAAATCAAGCAGCTTGAATTCGATCCCGTCAAAACGAATTAGCCCGACTGACGAGCCAAACCACATGTAACCGTCCTTGGTTTGGGCGATGGCATTGATACCGCTGACTGGCAGACCGCTCTGCCGGCTCCAGGTCTGGCAGTTGTATTGCGCAAGTTCCTTGGCTGGATCCAAGGCCAACCCGCTGGAAAGCAGGAGCAGGTGAAGCAAGCCGATGACGGCCGGCAAAGTCTGGCGTAGCCAGCGGCATCCCCGTCGCCGATGTGTGGTACCTGGACTCATTTCTTCCCGGAGCTATTTGTTTTTGCGACGGACGCAGATTCAGGTTGCAAAGGCAGTTCGAGGACGAAGCTGGCCCCGGTGTCCGGGCCGTCGCTGTGCACGTTCAAGGTGCCCCCCATCTCTTTGGCCGCCAGCGCCCCGCTGTGCAGCCCAAAGCCATGCCCGTCTTCGCGCGTCGTGAACCCATGGTTGAAGATCCGCGTCAGGTTCTCCGCCGGTATCCCCACCCCGTTGTCCACCACCCCGATTTGCACCCGGCCCCCCGCCTGCCGCACCCGCATCGTCAACCGCTTCTCCTGCCGCCCAGATTCGTCACACGCGTATTTCGCGTTGCGAATCAAATTCACCAGCACCTGCAGCACTTTCTGCCGTTCCACGCTGATTTCGATGGCCGCCGCCGGATAATCCCGGATGACCTCCACGCCGTGACGCTCCAAAGACCCGCCGTTCATCCGCAGCGCGTCCTCCACCAGATCCTCCACCTTCACTTTTTCCGTCACCCCTGACACCTTCGCGTAGCTCTGCTGCATCGCCACGATGTCCTTGATGTGTTCCACGTTCTTCCGCGTCAGCTCCGCCTCTTTCAGCAGCTCCGTCTGCTCCTGGGCCAGATGCTCCGCCAGCTGTGTCAGATAGTCCGGCAGCTGCGTGCCGTTCGGGTCGCTCGTGAAGTACGCCGCCAGATGCTCCCGGTGCTCATTGATCTTGGCCGCCAGCCGCCCCAGGTGGTTGATCCGCGATTTCTTGATCGTCTCGTACACCAGCGTCGTCGACACGTTCACGCTGTTGAGCACGTTCCCCACGTTGTGCAGCACGCTCGTCGCCACCTCCGCCATCCCCGCCTGCCGCGACGCGTCCACCAGCTGCCGGTGCGCCGCCTCAAGCTTGGCCTCCGCCTCCTTGATCGTCGTGATGTCCTTCGAAATCCCAAACGTGCCGACCACCTCCCCGCGCACGTTCCGCAACGGCATTTTGTTGCTGATCGCCCAAGTCACCCGCCCGTCATTCTGCACTTCCTTTTCAACCTTGCCGATGATGGGGCGACCCGTGCGGATGATCTCCTGTTCGTCCTCAAAGGCCGGCCGCGCGTGTTCATCCGTGAAGAAATCAAAGTCCGTTTTGCCCACTATTTCGTCCACGGACTT
>Ga0302320_10006069_pt1 | contig 26927 bp, 20 predicted proteins | sample Bog_T0_3_FD_202130 | JGI IMG/M metagenome (GOLD analysis project Ga0302320, IMG submission 202130) | Peat permafrost microbial communities from Stordalen Mire near Abisko, Sweden - Bog_T0_3 | ecosystem: Environmental > Terrestrial > Soil > Wetlands > Peat | place: Sweden: Abisko, Stordalen Mire...
CAAAATGCGCTCCCTCTCCCGCTCGCGGAGGAGGGCTGGGGTGGGGGTGTCTCCGCCAGCGCAGATCCCGGCAAGAGCAGCACAGCCGGCGCCACATCATGACCACCCGCATCGACACCCGCTTCGCCGAGCTGAAAAAAGAAGGCCGCGCCGCCTTTATCACCTTCCTGATGGCGGGCGATCCCGATCCCGCGACCTCGCTCGACATCATCAAGGCGCTGCCGAAGGCCGGCGCCGACATCATCGAGATCGGGATGCCCTTCACCGATCCGATGGCGGACGGTCCGGCGATCCAGGCGGCAGGATTGCGCGCGCTCAAGGCCGGCATGACGCTGAAGAAGACGTTGGCGCTGGTGCGCGCATTTCGCAAGGACGACACTGCGACGCCGCTGGTGCTGATGGGCTACTACAATCCGATCTACATCTACGGCGTCGACAGGTTTCTCATTGATGCGAAATCCGCCGGGGTCGATGGCTTGATCATCGTCGACCTGCCACCGGAGGAAGATGAGGAATTGTGCCTGCCGGCGATGCAGGCCGGGCTGAATTTCATCCGGCTGGCGACACCGACCACCGACGACAAGCGCCTGCCCGCGGTGCTCGCCAATACTTCCGGCTTTGTCTATTACGTTTCCATTACCGGCATCACCGGTGCCGCCAGTGCCGATACCGCCGTCGTAGGTCACGCGGTCGCGCGTATCAAGCGGCATACCCAATTGCCGGTGTGTGTCGGCTTCGGTATCCGGACGCCGGAAGCGGCCCGCGGCATCGCCCAAAAAGCCGATGGGGTGGTGGTCGGAACCGCGCTGGTGGATGCGTTGCGCGCCAGCCTCGATCCCGGCAACCGCGCCACGGCCACAACCGTCGGCGCGGTCGCCGAGCTGGCGGTCTCGTTGGCGCAGGGCGTCCGGGGCGCCAAACAGGCTGCGGAATAAGCCACAATTGCAGTGGAGATAGGCGGCTTGCCGGGCCCTGCCCCAGCCGCCATATGATTTGAGAGCGATCGGAGCTTGATCGCGATCCGGAGCGAACCATGAACTGGCTCACCAATGTCGTCCGGCCCAAGATCCGCAGCATCCTGCGCCGCGAAACGCCGGAGAATTTGTGGATCAAGTGTCCGGATTCGGGGCAACTGGTGTTCTACAAGGATGTCGAGGCCAACCAGTTCGTCATCCCCGGCTCGAATTACCATATGCGCATCGGCGCGGAGGCGCGGCTGAAGTCGATTTTCGACAACGCGACCTGGTACGACGTGGCGCTGCCGGCCGTGACCGCCGATCCCCTGAAATTCCGCGACGAGCGCCGCTATGCCGACCGCATCAAGGATGCGCGCGCCAAAACCGGCCTCAACGACGCCATCAAGGTCGGCTACGGCAAGCTCGAGGGTGCCGCCGTCGTTGTCGCGGTACAGGATTTCGATTTCATGGGCGGTTCGCTCGGCATGGCGGCGGGCGAAGCCATCGTGCGCGGGCTGGAACTCGCGCTCGAGAAAAAATCGCCGTTCATCGTGTTCGCAGCTTCCGGCGGCGCCCGCATGCAGGAAGGCATTTTGTCACTGATGCAGATGCCGCGCACGACCGTCGCCGTGCAAATGCTGCGAGAAGCCAAATTGCCCTATATCGTGGTGCTGACCAATCCGACCACCGGCGGCGTCACCGCTTCCTACGCCATGCTCGGCGATGTGCAGATCGCCGAGCCCGGCGCGCTGATCGGCTTTGCCGGCGCGCGCGTGATCGAGCAGACCATCCGCGAGAAATTGCCGGAAGGCTTTCAGCGCGCGGAATACCTCAAAGAACACGGCATGGTCGATATGGTCGTGCATCGCCACGAACTGCGGCCGACGCTGGCGCGTATTTGCCGGCTCTTGACCAAATCGCCGGCAGTAGAAGCCGCATCGAAGCCCGCGCCGCAGATCGCCGTTCCGGCGCAGGTCCACTCCGGCGCGGACGTAGCGCCGGCAGCGCCCCCCGCGTGAACGCGCCTGCTGCCGAACCATCGCCACCGCTCGGCGAAATGATTGCGCGGCTGTCCGGCCTGCATCCCAAGCAGATCGATCTCGGTCTCGAGCGGATGCTGGCGTTGCTGGCGCGGCTCGATCATCCCGAACGCAAATTGCCGCCGGTCATCCACGTCGCCGGCACCAATGGCAAGGGCTCGACGATCGCCTATTTGCGCGCGATTCTGGAAGCGGCCGGCCTGCGCGTCCATTGCTTTACTTCGCCCTATCTGGTGCGGATCAACGAATGCTTCAGGCTCGGCAGGATCGGCGGCGGGGTTCTGGCCGGCGATGAAGAACTTCACGCGGCGTTGGAGCTTTGCGAGCGTGCCAATGCCGGCTCGCCGATCACCATTTTCGAGATCGAAACCGCGGCGGCGCTCTCGCTGTTCGCGCAGCATCCGGCCGATGTGACGTTGCTGGAAACAGGCCTCGGCGGCCGGCTCGATGCGACCAACGTGATCGAGGCGCCACTGGCGAGCGTGATCGCGCCGGTTGGTATGGATCACACGGAATTTCTAGGGGACACGCTGATGGCGATCGCCCGCGAAAAAGCGGGGATCATCAAGGCCGGCGTACCGGTGGTCTGCGCCGAGCAAGTCCCTGAGGCGATCGCCGTCATCGAACAACAGGCCAGGCGCATGCGGGCGCCGATGCATAGGGCCGGGCAGGAGTGGCACGTCAATGTCGAGCGCGGACGGCTGGTCTATCAGGACGATCGCGGCCTGATGGACCTGGCGGCGCCAAGACTGTTCGGCCGCCATCAGTTCGACAATGCCGGTCTCGCGATTGCGACGCTGCGGGCGCAAAACCTGTTTCGGATCGAAGCGTCCGCCTTCGAGACAGGAATCGTCAACGCCGAATGGCCGGCCCGGATGCAGCGTCTGGCGTCAGGCGCGCTGGTGGACCAGGCGCCGCACGGCAGCGAGGTCTGGCTCGATGGCGGCCACAATGCCGATGGCGGCCGGGTCGTGGCGGCAGCTCTCGGCGATCTCGAAGAGCGGGTGTCGCGTCCGCTGGTCGTGATCGTCGGCATGATGGACAACAAGGATGCCAAGGGGTTTCTCGCCAATTTTGCCGGGTTGACCCGCCATATCATCGCGGTGCAGATACCCGGCCGCGACAACGCGATGCCGCCGGACGTGCTGGCCGACGCCGCACGCACCCTCGGGATGCGGGTGGAGACCTCCGGCAGCATCGACGCGGCGCTGCGCTCGCTGGCGCGCCTCGCTTACGAGGTGCCGCCGCGCATCCTGATCACGGGCTCGCTGTACCTCGCCGGCCATGTGCTGTCAGCTAACGGTACGCCGCCGAGGTAGTCTTCAAGATGCGCTTTGCCGCGATTGCCGACGTGCACGGAAATTATCTCGCGCTCGAGGCTGTGATCGCCGACATCCGCGCGCAAGGCATTGGCGAGATCGTCAATCTCGGCGACATGGCGAGCGGCCCGCTCGACGCGCGGCGGACCATGGACGCACTGATGGCGCTTGATGCCATACACGTGCGCGGCAACCACGACCGCTATCTGATCGACCGGCCGCCGGAAAAGATGGGCTCGTGGGACCGACCTGCGCATGCGCAACTCGGGCCGGCGCAACTCGGCTGGCTCCGCGCACAGCCAATGACGCGTGTTTTCCGCGGAGAAGTCTTTCTCTGCCACGCTATGCCTGAAAGCGACGAGGTCTACTGGCTGGAGACCGTCTCGCCCGACGGCACGGTGCAGATGGCCACGCTGGCGGCGATCGAGGCGGCCGCCCGCGGCATACCGCAGTCGCTCATTCTTTGCGGCCACAGCCATCTTGCGCGCGCCGTCCGGCTGGGTGACGGACGCCTGATCGTCAACCCCGGCAGCGTCGGCTCACCCGGCTATCGCGATATCCATCCGTTTCCACATGTCATCGAGGCAGGCACCCCGGACGCGCGCTACGCCATCCTGGAACGGGTTGACGACGTCTGGCACGCGAGCTTTCGGCAGGTGCCGTACGATCACGACGCGATGGCGGCGCTGGCGCGCCGCAACGGGCAGTCTGAGCTCGCGGCTGCGTTGGCGACGGGGTGGATCAGGTAGTGCTGAAACAAAACGGCCGGCATTTCGCCGGCCGTCAGAACCAAATTGTCGCGCGGATCAGATCACACCGCAGCGGTGATCCACTGCTGCAGCTTCTGCTTCGGCGCGGCGCCGACCTGGCGGGAGGCCATCTCGCCGCCCTTGAAGATCATCAGGGTCGGGATCGACATCACGCCGTATTTCGAAGCCGTCTTCGGGCTCTCGTCGACGTTGAGCTTGACGATCTTGACCTTGTCGCCCATCGCGCCGGAAATCTCGTCGAGCGCGGGCGCGATCATACGGCACGGACCGCACCATTCGGCCCAGAAATCGACCACGACCGGGCCGGTCGCCTTGAGCACTTCGGTTTCGAAATCGGCGTCGGAAACCTTGCCAACGGCCATGGGAAATACCTCGTTCGGTTCGGGAAAGACGCGGCTTCAGAGAATCGCCGCCGGGATCATGCGATCAACCTATGAACGGGAGGTTGCCGGGTCAAGCTTGGTCACGCCGAGATGATGCGGATGCCAGCCCGGCGTCCAGCGCGGGAGCGGAAATCTCCATCAATTCAGCGCTTTCGGTCCAAAGCAGCGCGGCGCGGACCGGCAGCTGGGGATAAAGCTTAAGCAGCACCGCGCGGTAGAGCGCAAGCTGGCGAACATAGGCCGCGGGCGCTTCGGCCGGCGCCGTGGGCGGGGCGTGGTTGGTCTTGAAATCGACGATCAGGACCTCGTTTGGCGTCACCACCAGCCGGTCGATCTGCCCGAAAACCAGCGGCCGCCCGGGCCGGTCCAGGCGGCCAACGATCGAGACCTCGGCACGGCTGCCGGCGCCGAATACGGCTGCGAACCTGGCATCAGCGATCAGCGCCAGTACCCGTTCCGCCAGCGCCGCGCGCTCGTCGTCGCTCCAGCCATCGGCATTGCGGGCGAGGTATTTTTGCGCTGCGGCAGGGCGGCGGTCGGCTTCGAGCTCGGGCAGGGATTGCAGCAGCCGGTGCACCAGCGTGCCGCGCTGCAACGCGCGGGCGCGCAGTGCGGGCGATTCGCCGGTGCGGAAGGTTTTGCCTTCATCCGGGCCGGGATCGGACGGGCGCAGCCGGCGGTCGATGATTGGCTCCGGCGCAGCCGGGGTGTGCAGCCATTCCGGCAGCGATGGATGCGTGCTCGCTGCGGCGGCGAGCGCGATGTCGGTCTCGGGCGTTGCATCTCCTGCGCGCCTGTAGCTTTTCACCACACCGTCGCCAGCCGGGATTTCTTGGAAAACCAGCTCTGAATTCGCCAGGCCTCGCTTGATCAAATCGTACCAGGAATTCTCACGGACACTGCTCCTGTTGCCGGACATGCAACCGGCGACGATCAGCCGGTCAGCCGCGCGCGTCATCGCAACATAAAGCAGGCGGCGATATTCGTGCTCGGTCTCCTCCAGCATGGCGTTGCGCGCATCGGTCACGCCAGGCGGATCCTCGGCCTTGCGCCCGGCCCAGACCACGGCCTTGCCACCGTTACCTTGCGGCAAATGGATGAGGCGGACGCGCTGGGTGTCCGATGGCGATGTCGTGGTGTCGGCCATGATCACCACAGGGGCCTCCAGCCCCTTGGCGCCGTGCACGGTCATGACGCGCACTTCGTTGCGCGAGATTTCCATGTCGCGCTTGACCTCGGTGTCGGCGGCGCGCAGCCACGCCATGAAACCCTGAAGCGAGGCCGGCGCCTTCCTTTCATAGGACAGCGCCAGCTCGAGGAATTCGTCCAGCGCATCGTTTGCTTCGTGCCCAAGCCGGCGCAGGATACGCGCGCGGCCGTTGTCGCCGCCGAGCAGCCACGCATAGAAGGCAAACGGTGTTTCGATGCGAAAGCGCTGATCGCACTCGGTGAGCCGGTCGAGCGCACCCCTGAATTTGCCGCTCCCGGCGGCATGAGCAGTCAGCGCGTCGCGCAGCGATCCCCTGCGATTCCAGGCCAGCGTGAACAACTCGTCCTCGGTGAGGTTGAACAACGGGCTCTTCAACGCGACGGCGAGCGCGAGATCGTCCTGCGGCAGCAACAAGGCGTCGGCGAGGTTCATCAGATCGATGATCGCAATATGTTCGGTAAGTTTCAGCCGGTCGGCGCCGGCCACGGGAATGCCGGCGTGCTTCAGGGCCTGGATGACGGCGTCGAACAGGTTGCCGCGGCGGCGCACCAGCACCAGCACATCGCCATAGGCAAGGCGGCGGCGGTTGCCGATGCGTCCGGTCATGGTGACGCCGTCAACGAGCCGTCTGATCTCGCCCTGGATGCGTTTCGACAATTTGACCTCGGCGCTGGTCAGCGGCACGCCGTCGAACGGCGCACGCCAGCCCTCGATGTCCTGCTTCTCATCGGCGACCGTAAGCTCCCAGAGGTCGATCTGGCTTGGACCCGCATCGGGCAACGCTTCGTGCTGCGGATAGGCCTTTTCAGCGTGGATACTCCGATAGATCGCCTCGTCGCGAAAGACATGATCGACGGACTGCAGGATCGCCCGCCCGGACCGGAAGGAATAGGTGAACGGGATGGACTCGAATCTAAGCTTGGCGTCCTCGAACTTCCTTTTCAATTCCCACCGGCGTGCATCGAATTCCCGGGGTGCGGCTCCCTGAAAGGAGAAGATCGACTGCTTCTCGTCCCCGACAGCGAACACGGTACGCATCACGCCGTCACGCGCGCCCGCGCCGGCGGTGAATTCCGAAATGATATGCGTGATGATGTCCCACTGCCGGGGGCTGGTGTCCTGCGCCTCGTCGATCAACACGTGATCGACGCCGCGGTCGAGCTTGTAGTGCACCCAGCCGGACGCTCCGCTTGCCAGCAGGGCCAGCGTCTTGTCTATAAGATCGTCGTAATCGAGCAGGCCGCGCTCTGTCTTTTCGCGCCGGTAGTTCGCGGCGACCGCGATGGCAATATGCAGCAAGGCCTCCGTGCGGTCGCGCATCGTGACGGCGCGGCGCTTTTCGATCAACGGACCCAACCGGCTCGCTTCGGCGTCGAAGCGGCTTCCAATCGCCGGATTGTCCCGAACGAAATTCTTCGTCAACACCGATTTGCGGGGAGTGCGGTCGACCTCGGTCAGGAATACGCCGAGATATTCTTCGACCTGGGCCGCGCCGGCGGCGGGTAGCGCTCCGCGTAACCGGTCGGCGTTGTCGCGCTCGGTCCTGGCTCCGGTCTCGAGTGCACGCGCGATCTCCTCCCAGCGCGATCGCGGCAAATGGGGGCCCTCGACAATCTCGCGCTCGACGTCTTCGATGCTTTCATGGGCGGCGACCCCAAGCCGTGCCGAAACCTGCGCGGAGCAGGATTCGGCGCTGCCCGCCGCGTCGGTCCAGGCCATGAAATGATCACGGCTGAGGCAGGCCTCGCGCACGACATCCTTGAAAGTGACGTCGGCAGCGTTCGCCATCGCGGCCAGCAGCGCGCGCCCGATCGCGCTGTCGGGCGTCCGCGAGGCGTCGAGCATCACGGCGAGGCTGGCGCGCTCCATCATCTCGGTCTGGTCGCGGTCATCGAGCACGGTGAAGCGGGCCGGCACGTTGGCTTCGAAGGGAAATTGCTGCAACAGGCGAGTGCACAGCGCGTGGATGGTCTGAACCTTCAGCCCGCCCGGTGTTTCCAGCGCCGAAGCAAACAGCTCGCGTGCCGATTTGCGCAGCGCTTTAGTCGATTGCGCCACACCGGCGTCGCGGATAGCGTCATCGAGCGCGTCATCATCGAGCGTTACCCAGTGGCCGAGCGTCGTGAACACGCGCTCGGCCATGTTGGCGGCCGCTGCCTTGGTGAAGGTGAGGCACAGGATCTTTTCCGGCGGCACACCGGCGAGCAGCAGACGGATCACGCGCTGCACCAGCACATGGGTCTTGCCGGAGCCGGCGTTGGCCGACACGAACGCGGATGCCGCGGGATCGGATGCGCGGGCCTGCGCGTCACGGACGGGCGGAGGAATGGTGCGGGGCGTCTTCACCACTCCTCCAGCGCAACGCCGCCGGCGGCGGACCATTCCTTGACGCGGGCGAGGTTGTCGTAGTCGCCGTAGCGGGCGGTCCACATCGACAGGACCAGCGATCGATACGGCTCGTCCGGATTCTCGAACCGGCGGATCAAAGCCTCGAGCTCCGCACGCGCATAATCGGCCGCATCATCGGGCAGCTGCGGCGTGTCGTTTTGCTTGATCTTCAAATCCACCGTTTTGTGTTCGCCCGGCGGATTGTTGCCGCTCAATCTGACATAGGCGAGTTCGCCGACGGAGGCGCCCGCATCGATATCGGCGAAGCCTCCCTCACGCAGGATCGCTGCTTCCAGCGTGAGCTGCGGCGATAATCCCATCCGTACCTGCTTGCCGGTCGGCGGCTGACCGGTCTTGTAGTCGAGAATGGCATAGCTGGCGTCGAGACGGCGCTCGATCCGGTCGGCGCGTGCGGACAGCGTGAATATCCTGGCATTGTCGAGGGGTATCTTGATTTCGCCCCTGATCTCGGCAGCGATAGCGGCGATGCCGCCGCGGCGCGCGGCCTCCCATTCGGCGAACCAGCGAGCGATCCGCTGGAAGCGCGGCCACCACAGCGCGCGAGCCTCCGGTTTCTGCATCAGCGGCGCGAAATGCCTTTCGCCGATGCGGCGCAACACGCCGACGGGGTCGTCCGGCAGTGCGTTGGCGTATTCCCGGGTGAATTCACCGAGCGCTTCGTGGATCGCAGAGCCGCGGTCGGCCGCCGACAGCGGCATGTCGACGGGATCAAGCGGGTCGAGCTTGAGAATGTGGCGGGCATAGATGGTGTAGGGATCGCGCAGCCAGTCCTCGATCGCGGTGACCGAGAGCTTGGAGGGACGGGTCTCACGCGGTGGCTTCGGCTGTGGCTGCTCGATCGGCTTGACCTCCGCGGGCTGGTCGAGCGCGCCGGCGTAACGGACATACTTGTCGCCCGCCGCCGTCGCCGCCTTCCAGCGCGCCTCGCCTGCGACGGCCTCCAGCCGGTGCAAGAAGCGCGAGGCCACGGCCGGAGCCCCGCCGACCTTCGCCGAATGGGTGAGGATCACGTCCTCGTGGCCGAGCAGCTGAGCGAAGTCGTGCGCCGAAAGCCCGATGCGGCGCTCTGGAAGATCGAGACCAAGTTCGTGGCGCATAGGGCGGCTCAGCCAGGGGTCAACGCGCGGCGCCGGCGGCCACACGGTCTCGACCAGCCCGCCCAGGATGATGCGGTCGGACTCGGTCAGCCGCGCTTCCAACTGCCCCAGGATGTGGAGTTGCGCGCCCGGCAACTCCCGCCGCCGCACCAGACGGTCCGCAAAGGTGGCCTGAAACACCTCGGCATAGTCGCCGGCTTCGACCATCAGGCCGATCTTCTCCTGCCGACCGAGCAAATCGTCGAACGCGGATACGAGCGCGAGCCCGTCCGGCCCCTCGAACGCCGTGGCGATACCGTGTTCGTCGACGGAGAGATTCACCAGCGTCTCGCGATGGCGCTGCGCGAGTTCCGCGAAATCATGCGGTCCGGGGCCGGGAAAGCCTTCCAGCGGCGTCAGCGCCTTGCGGAGTGCGGCGATCAGCGACTGCGCGCGGTCGAGTTCCTGGTCTCTCAGCCGCGCACGCGGCTCGGCACGGTGCAGCGATGAGGTTTCGCCGCCGTGCAACTTGCGCAGTTCATCGCGGAAGCGCGCGAAATCGGCGGCCAAACCGCTGCAGCCGGCCTGCGGTCGAGTGCCGCGCAGCAGCGCAAGCTCGAGCGCTTCAATGCCGCGCTTCATCGCGTCATGCGTGCCGCCAAGCCGGAACAGCGGATGTTTGAGCAGTGCCAGGAGGGTCGGCGGCTCCAATCCTCTTGTCGCGGCTTCCGCCGCCAGCCGCGCAAAGATGCCGGCTGATGTTTCCATCAGCGCATCGCCGCCGGATTCATTGAATTCGAGATTCCAGCGGCCGAGCGCCGCTGTCACCCGCCGCGCCAGCGCCCGGTCGGGTGTAACCAGCGCCGCTGATTTGCCCAGATGCCGCGCCTCGCGCATGGCGACCGCAATCGCGAGCGCCTCCATCTCCGGATTTGGGGCCGCCACCACGGCGAGCTCATCCATGCCGGCGGCGATCTGCGCCTCGATATCCGGTCGTTTCAGCCGATCGTGCCATTCCGAGGTCGCGTTCGATGGCCGCATCGCTTCGGATGCCAGCACCTCGCGGCCGCCCTGTGCAGGCTTCCCGAGAGTTTCGACATCGCCGCGCTTTATGCCGAGGCGCGTCAACAGCCCGTGCATCGCATATTGTGGATGGTTGGAGGCAGGTGGCGTCGCAAAGCCGCCTTTGGCATCCCTGGCGCCGCCGATTGATCGCCAGGCGTCTTCATCGAGGTCGGTATCGAGGCCCGGCAGCACCACCGCGCCGTGCGGCAGCCTGGCGACCGCTTGCAGGAATTTCGCCGTTGACGGCATTGATCCGGTGGAGCCGGCGGCGATCACGGGACCGTCGGATAGCATTGCGAGGCGCTCGGCTTGAGCATCGATCAAACGGTCGCGTCGCGCGGCGGGCTCGATCCTGTTGGTCTCGGCAAGAAACGCCGGCCAGAAGTCACGGGCTATCTTCAGGAAATCCAGCGTGTGTTGCCAGTATTTGTCGAACTGGTCAGGCACGAGACGGTCAAGCGCGCTCCAGTCGACGCCGCGCGTCACCATGTCGTCGATCAGCCGCGCAAGGTCGCCGGCCAGCGTAAGCGTGGAGGCGGGACCACCGACCACCAGCGGCGACAGCATTGGCTGTTTGGCCCAGGCGGCGATAAGTCTCGCCAGCACCAGCCGACGTTCGAGCTCGCCGAGTTTGGCTGGAATGTCGAGCGGGGTAACGCCACCCGGCTCGGAATCTTCCGAGAAGGCCAACTCGTCCTCGTCGATGTCGCCGAGTGCGACGATGTGCGGCAAGATCGCCGCATCCTTGCCGAGCACATCGAGGAAGATGCCATGCGCGAGACGGCCCGCGCGCCGGGTCGGCAGATAGAGCGTCGCCCCCGCCAGTCGTTCCGGATGCGACCGCGCGTTGAAGCCATCGACCAGCCGCCCATCGACCAAGGCCGCGATGACGGTACGCAGAAACGGCGCCGATATGGGAACGCTGAAAACGCGCATGGGCTTCCTGATTCGGGATCAGGCTGCATCATGGCATGGGCGGTGGCGGGTAGGGAGTCGCGGATCACGCCACGCTTTGCAGAAACGCCTCGTCCGCCGCGCCAACCGCGTCGGGGGTTCCGACATGCATCCACACCCCGTCCAGCCGCAGGCCGAACAGCCGTTCCTGTTCGTTGGCGGCGTCGAACATTTTCGTCAGCGAAAATTCGCCCCTGGGCGCCCCGGCGAAAACGGACGGCGACATGATCGCGGCACCCGCATAGACAAACGGGACCACCTGATGTTCCCTGCGCTTGCGCAGCGCGCCATCGGGCAGCATGGCGTAGTCGCCACGGCCGCCATAGCCGATGCTGCTCGTGGTTGGCGCCATCAATAGCAGAATATCCATGCGCTCGGGATCGAAGGCCTCCGACAGCCGCGCCAGATTGGGCCGCACGCCATCGATCCACAGGGTGTCGGCATTGACATGGAAGAACGGCGCGGAGCCAAGCAAGGGCAGCGCCTTGACGACGCCACCGCCGGTGCCGAGCACCTGGTCGCGCTCATCGGAGATGATGACGCGGGGACGGGTGCGCGCGGCGACGTGATCGATGATCTGGTCGGGCAGATAATGCACATTGACGACGGCCTCGGCGACGCCGGCGTCGCCGAGCTTGTCGAGCACATGATCGAGCAGCGTGCGACCTGCGACCCGCACCAGCGGTTTGGGCATGCTGTCGGTCAGCGGGCGCATGCGCACGCCGAGGCCGGCGGCGAGGACCATGGCTTTGGCGGGTTTGACGGACATTTCAGCAATTTCTCGAAGGGTGTTCTCGAGTTCCACGAATCATATCACGGCGGTTCGCCGATGACAGCGACGTCGTTGCCATAACTGCGCCCCGTGACGGTTGTGCGACCGTTCAGACTTCCTCGGCCTGGGTTGCGCCGCGCCTGGCCGGCTTTTTCTTCTTCTCGCCGGGCTTGAGGAAATTGACCCCGATCTGGTCGCCATTGACCCAGCTCAGCTCGCAGCGGCGATAGGCGAGGCCGGTGGACGACAGCAACAGGAAGAATTCCTTGAGATGCAGCCCTTCGACGGAGCCTTCGACGGTCAATTTCGCGCCGGACTCCGAAATGTCTTCCATCGCGCAATTGCGCCGCCAGGTGCCGTCGATCCCCATCATCTGCGCAGGAATACCGCGTTCGAATGTGACGCGCTCGCCCTTGCGCCGTTCTGTCGCCATTGAATTCGCTCCCGGTCAAGCAGCCGCGCGCCCCGCGCTGGGCAGGGTCTGGTGCCAGATTAAAGGCGGTTGGCTAACATCCGGTAAACTACGGAACCGGTGGTGGCACGTTGGCCAAATACCACTCCTGGGCGTACGCAAGCACGGGATGGGCCAGCGACCGGTTGAGATAGGCCCAGATCCGCGGTTGATGGCGCAGATATTGCGGCTTGCCGTCGCGCCGGTTGAGGCGGGCAAAGGTGCCGAGCAGCCGGGTGTTACGCTGCGCCGACATGATGGCGTAGAGCTCGGCGAAGCCGGCCGGATCGAAGCTGCCGTCCGATTCGCGCCGTAGCTTGATGTAGCGCGTCAGCAGCGCCAGTTCGAGTTGTTCCGGCACGTCGATCCGCGCGTCCTGCAACAGCGACACCAGATCGTAGGCGGCTGGCCCCAGCACGGCGTCCTGGAAGTCGATGATGCCCACTTTCGCCGTGCCTTGCCGCTGGTCGAGCCAGATCAGGTTGGGCGAATGAAAATCCCGCAGCACCCAGGTCCTGGCCGCAGCGGCGGGCTTGCCCAGCAGATCGCGCCACATGGCGACAAATTCGCCGCGCATGGTGCCGGTCGGCTCGACGCCACGGTCCGGCAGGTACCATTCGGGCATCAGCCCGACCTCGACCAGCAGCGCCTCGGTGTCGAAGACCGGGATGGTGTAGGTGATCTGCGGCGCCAAGGGCAGAACTTCGGGCAGGGGGTCGCGGTGCAGCGCCGCCAGCGTGTCGACCGCGGTCTCATAACGCTCGGCGATCGGCCGCGGCGGATCGCCCTCGATGAACCCCGTGCTGCCGAAATCCTCGGTGATCAGGAATCCGGCGTCGAGGTCGGCGTGGCGAATGGCCGGCGCCGAGAAGCCGCGCTCGCGCAGGCCGCCTGCGATGGCGACGAACGGCTTGACGTCTTCGGCAAGGTGCACCGCGGCGCTATACGACTGGCCGTCATAGATCGCCGGCCCGTCGGGCCGCCGCGGCGAATTCATCAGGATGACGACGCCGTCGTCGCGAATGAGCCGTGCATAGGAACGGATCGAGGCGTCGCCGGCCATGCGCTGGCGCCTTGCCTCCATAAAGCCGGCGCCGTCGAGAAACTGCCGCAACGCCTTGAGCCTTGCGACTTGCGCCGAAGCCGCGCCGAAGCCGGTGATTTCGGCGGCGCGGGCGGTCGATCCCAGCGCCGGACGATGGCTCAGCGCGATGTCGATCCGGTCGGCGGGAAGGCCGCCTCCGGCGCGCTCGGGCCATTCGATCAACGCCACCGTGCCTTCCGGCAACGGCGACAGCCCGATCTCTTCCAGCTCAGAGGGGTCGTTGACGCGGTAGAGATCGGCGTGAAGCAGCGGAAACGGCGGCAAGTCATAGATCTGGGCCAGCGTGAAGGTCGGGCTGGGAACCTCGATCGTATCGTCGCCGGCGAGATAGCGGATCATGGCGCGCGCGGCGGCGGTCTTGCCGGCGCCGAGATCGCCCGAAAGCGTGATGACGTCGCCGGGGCCGATCAGCAGCGCCAGATCGGCCATCAAATGCGCGGTCGCGGTCTCGTTCGCCAGCGCCAGCGAAAATGTCGTGGGGACGCTCATTCCGCGGCGTTGCGATGCACAGCCTGATCGATCGGGAAGTCGCACATCACGGTCGTGCCCTTGCCGACGATCGAATCGACGCGCACCTTGCCTCCGTGCAGTTCGACAAAGGAGCGCACCAGCGACAGGCCGAGCCCGGCGCCGCGATGCCGCGAGCCCTGGGAATGACTTTCGAACCAGTCGAAGACCTTGTCCTTGACGTCGGGCGGAATGCCCGGGCCGGAATCGGTCACGGTGAAGATGACGCTGTGTTCGGTGCGCTTCGCGCTGAGGCCGACCGTGGAATCCTGCGGCGAGAATCCGACCGCGTTCGCCAGCAGGTTATAAAGCACCTGCACCACCCGGCGTTCGTCGCCGACGAAATTCCCGATATTGGGGTCGGCGTCGACCTTGAGCTGGATGCGGTCGGTGGCGAGCCGGTCCTGGATGCCTTCGGCCGCGGCCTCGATGGTCTTGCGGATATCGATCGTGCCCAGATTGAGCGACATCGCGCCGGCGTCGATGGTGGCGAGATCGAGGATGTTGTTGATGATGGCGAGCAGCGCGTTGGTCGAGGCGGTGATGTAGCCGAGATACTCGGCCTGTTTCGGCATCAGCGGACCGGTGACGGGGTCGGCCAGGAAATGCGCAAATCCAATGATGGTGGTCAGCGGCGAGCGCAGTTCGTAGGACACGTGGTGGACGAAATCGACCTTCATCTGGTCGGCGGTCTCCAGCGCCTCGTTGCGTTCGCGCAGCGCCCGCTCGACGTTTTCGGTATCGGTGATGTCCTGGAAGGTCAGCATGGTGGCGCCGTCCGGCAGCGGCATGGTCATGGCGTCCAGCACGCTGCCGTCCTTGCGCTCCAGCTTCAGCGGCACCTCGACCCGGTTTTCGATCGCGGTAATCGCCTCGCGGATGGTCTGCCAGGTTTTTGCGTCGTCGAACAGCGGCCGGCACCAGGTCTCCACGGTCTCGATATGCGGCTGCTCCTGCATCGCTTCCGATGACAGCTTCCACATTTTGGCGAATGCCGGATTGAACAATTGGGCGCGGCCATTGCTGCCGAACACCGCGACCGCTTCGGCGAGATTGTCGAGCGTTTCGCGCTGCACCCGGATCAGACCGTCGAACCGCCGCGCCAGCTCCAGGCTCTCGGTGACGTCGTCGAACAGGTAGGTGACGCCGCCTTCCGGATTCGGCGTGGTGACGACGCTCAGGGCGCGGCCATCGGGCAGGTACCAGGTGTCTTTTTCGGGTTCGACCGCGCGATAGGCCTCGTGCAGCGTGGCCTTCCAGGCCCGGAAATCCGGCTGCTCCGGAAGCTTGCGCGCGGCGCGTAGCCGGTCGAGCACGCTCGAATCGTCGGGGTTGCCGTCGAGAAAGACGCGGTCAAGGTCCCACAGCCGGCGATAGGAGTCGTTGTAGAAGGCCAGCCGGCGCTGGCCGTCGAACACGGCAACCCCCGACGACAGTTGATCGAGCGTGCGGCGATGCGCCTCCGCCATCCGCACCAGCGACGCCCGCAGCGCGGTGGCTTCGCTGGCGTCGATCGCGATGCCGCCGCTGCCGCCGCCGACGTTGAGCGCATGCACGTCGTAAATGCGCCGCTCGCCGCCGACCACGATCGGCAGCCGCGCGGTAAAGGCCGCATTGTCGTTGAGCGCCCGGCTCACCTCTTCACGCTGATCGCTTTCGAGCAGATCGAGGTTACGATGGATGGCGTCGGCCACGCCGGCGGCTTCGGTGGCGCGCGCATAGGCGGCGTTGGCATAGCGAAGGTCGCCCTGGGCGCTCTTGGCCCAGATCGGCCACGGCACCGCCGCCGCGAAGTCGCGCAGCAGCTCGGTCTCCTCCAGCAACGTCTTGTAGCGAAGGTTTGATTCGGCCAGTTCGCGGCGGACGCCGCCGAGTTCGCGAATCCGCACCACGGCCTGACCACCGATCGCGCGGCCCATGGCCTCCAGCGAGCGCCCGTTCGAGGTCGCGAGATTGAGCAGGAAACCCTCACCGGCCTCGCGCAGGGCGTCGACCGCATGGTCCATCTGCAGCGCCGGCTCCGGCGGCAGCCAGGTTCCGAAGGCGAGGATGCGCTGCGGCTGATGCACGGCTTCCTGCGGCATCAGCAGCGACGTATCGCCGGTGATCTGCGGACGATTGTCGCCGGCCGCCCACGAGATCAGGATTTGCGGCTCGGCGAACAATAGCGCGTGTAAACGGTCGGCCTGGACTTGCAGCTCGACGATGTCGGAGCGCAGCCGCGCCTCGTTCCGCGCGGCGCGGACCCGCGTGCGCATCAACAGGATCGCCGCCACCACCGAAAAGCCGAGCAGCGCCAGCGCCGTGGTCAGGACCGCGAATTCCTGGTGATTGAAGCCGAGAAAGGTCGAGATCTCCTGCGCGAAGGGGAACTCGGCGGCGTCGGCCGGCGCGATCGACAGCAGTGTGCCAAGTCCGGTCAGGCCGTTACGTGCCAATGATGTGCACGACAGCAAGGTCCGACGCATCGTCACGACTACGCCCGACATGTTTGCCCCAAACCGCACGACTTTACGCCCGGCGCGCCGCTCGCCGTTCGCGAATCGAGTGACAATATCCCCAACGGGAGTCGGCGGGTAAGAGTCCAGACCGTGAACGCAAACCGCATGGCGAAAAAATGCGGTATTAAACTTTAACCGCGCGGTTTTTATGAAAATGGATCCGCACTTCGACGGAACTACGTCAGTTTTTCTACCTACCAGAAGCCGATGATCAATTTTGCGCCTGCGACCGTCTCCCAGGCCGCCGCCGCGGCGACCGCCAACACGATGATGGCGGCCAGCAGGGCGATCGACAGCAATGCGCCATCCTCCTCCAGATAGCCGAGCGAGATCAAGGCAATCACCAGGGCAGGGACGACGTTGCTCAGTGGGATTGGAATGAACACAAGGGTCGCACTGAGCATGATGACGATGCCGCCAACCAGGCGTTTGGTGGCGTCGGGTGGAATATGCCAGCGCGGATGAACCACTTTCTCGAGATATCCGAGTACCGGGATGGATCGTTGCACGACGGCAGCAAATTGCATCGTGGGCAAGGAGCGCATGGCAAGTCGACGCGGGAAGGCCGGGGCAGACTTGCCCGCGATCATCTGAAACGCGGGAATCATGAGCAGCAGGCCCGCTACGATCGAGAGCCCCGGTATGATTGCGACCAGCGCGATCAGGAGCATGATAATTCCAAACGACCGTTTATGCAGGCTGTGCAGGAGCCAACCGAGCGTAAAATGGTCGGCTGGTAGCTCATCGTGCAGTTGCTGCAGCACCACCGAGGCAGCGACAAGCAGTCGGGTGTCGGCCGCCGGTCTTGGCATCAAGCAGGTTCCCGACTTCATGGCCGATAAGGGAGCGATCGATCGCCGCCGTCGCCTTAAACTAGACTAGCGCCCGGTCGAGCCGAAGCCGCCATCACCGCGCTTGGTGGCGGAAAGCGAGCCCACGGCAACCAGTTCCGCGCGCGCCACCGCCGCGATCACGATCTGCGCGATGCGCTCGCCGCGGCGGATCGCAAACGCCGCCTCGCCATGATTGATCAGGAGCACGCCGATCTCGCCGCGATAGTCGGCGTCGATGGTGCCCGGCGTATTCAGCACCGTGACGCCGTGCTTGGCGGCGAGGCCGGAACGTGGCCGAACCTGCGCCTCATAGCCCGGGGGCAGCGCGATCGAAAGCCCGGTCGGCACCAGCGCGCGCGCGCCGGGCAAAAGCACCAGCGGGCTGCCTTCGGGAACCGCCGCCAGCAGGTCGAGGCCTGCAGCGTGCGCGCTCTGATAGGCCGGCAGCGCCAGACCTTCGCCATGCGACAATTGCTGGATGTCGACTTTGATCGAGTTGCTCAAGACGATTTCCCTGTTGTGCCGGCGGTCAGGGTTTTGGCGATGCGCGCCACCAGTTCGGTGGCGACCTGCTCCTTGGTCATCGCCGGCCATGAATCCACGCTGATGCCGCCGGCTTCGCGCATGAGTAGATGTACGGTATTGCGATCACCGCCCATCACGCCGGTCGCCGGCGAGACGTCGTTGGCGACAATCCAGTCGCAGCCCTTGCGCGCGAGTTTTGCCTTGGCATTGTCGATCAGGTTTTCGGTCTCCGCCGCGAATCCAATCACCAGTCCGGGCCGCTTGTCCGGCAATTTCGAGATGGTGGCAAGGATGTCGGGGTTTTCCACCAGTTGCAGCGGCGGCATCCCTGCCGCGGTTTTCTTCAGTTTCTGGTTGCCTTCGCTGGCAACGCGCCAGTCGGCGACGGCGGCGGCGAAGATCGCGATATCGGTCGGCAGCGCGGCCTCTACCCTGAGCAGCATCTCGCGCGCCGATTCCACGCGCTTCACGGTGACCCCTGCGGGGTCATCGAGTTCAACCGGGCCCGAGATCAGGGTGACGTCGGCGCCTGCGGCTTGAGCCGCCGCGGCAATCGCAAAGCCCTGTTTGCCGGAGGAGCGGTTGGCGATGTAGCGCACCGGATCGATCGCCTCGTGGGTCGGTCCTGCTGTGATCAGGACACGCTGGCCCGCCAGTGGGCGCGGTCGCGGCGGCCGCAGTAAACGCTCGGCGGCAACCGCGATTTCCAGTGGTTCCGCCATCCGGCCGACACCGGCTTCGCCCGCTTCGGCCATTTCACCGGCATTGGGTCCGATCATGCCGACGCCGTCGCGTTCGAGCTGGGCGGCGTTGCGGCGGGTCGCGGCATTGTTCCACATCAGCGGGTTCATGGCCGGCGCCAGAAGGACAGCGCGGTTGGTCGCGAGCAAAATGGCGCTGGCGAGATCGTCGGCATGACCATGCGCCATCTTCGCCATCAGATCCGCGGTCGCGGGCGCCACCACGATCAGATCGCAGTCGCGCGCGAGACGAATATGGCCGGCGTCGAATTCGCTCTCCGGGTCGAACAGATCGGTGTAGGCGCGCTCGCTCGACAAGGCGCTGGCCGAAAGCGGCGTGACGAATTGCTGCGCGGCCCTGGTCAGTACACAGCGGACGCGGATGTGCCGCTCCTTGAGGCGCCGGATCAGATCCAGCGCCTTGTAGGCGGCGATGCCGCCGCCGATGATCAGCGTGACGCGGCCCTCCCCGACCGCACCGCCGCGGTCGGGGGCGCGCGATGGGCTCGCTACGGTCGGTGGAGCGGCTTGGGGAAACGCTGCGGAGAATTCGGCTCGACCTTGGATAAGTTCTCCGAGGATCACCCGCACTTCCTCCTCCACGGAGCGGCGGTTGCTCGCGGAGCGCAGCCGCAGATAGGACTTTACCGTCTCATCGAGTTTCCTGATGGTCAGGCTGGCCATGGGTCGATCCGGGAAAATGTGATTTCAATGCTATCATAAAGTGACTGCAGTGCAATCAAATCTGCTTGATGGCGATCAGAATTCCGATAAAGGTGGCTGCAATGATCCAAAGCGCCAGGGTACGCCAGCGGCTCTTGCGGCCCTCGGTCCGGCCCATCGCCGCGATCGTCTCCGGAGATAGCGTCACGCCTTCCCGGGTCATGGTCTCGAGCTGCTCCAGAACCGCGACCGAGCGCGCCGCGATCGCCGGCAGGCCCGCCAGCACGCGGCCGAGATCGCCGGCGCCGGACATCGCGCCCTGAATGCGTCCAACCGGGCCGAGATTGCGCTCGATCCATTCCCGCACCACGGGATCGGCGACCTTCCAGATGTCGAGCTTCGGATCGAAGCTGCGCGCCACGCCCTCGACCACCACCATGGTCTTCTGCAGCAGGATCAGTTCGGGACGGGTCCGCATGTCGAACAGGCCGGTGACCTCCAGCAGAAGCGTCAACAGCTTCGCCATCGAGATTTCCTCGGCGAGGCGGTTGTGGATCGGCTCGCCGATGGCGCGGATCGCCTGCGCGAAATTCTCCACCGAGTGATGGGCCGGCACATAGCCGGCCTCGAAATGCACTTCGGCGACGCGGCGATAGTCGCGGGTGATGAAGCCGAGCAGGATTTCGGCGAGGAAGCGCCGCTCCTTGGCGCCGAGCCGGCCCATGATGCCGAAGTCGACGGCCACCAGCCGGCCGGAGTCGTCGAGGAACAGATTGCCGGGATGCATGTCGGCGTGAAAGAAGCCGTCGCGTAGCGCATGGCGCAGGAAACTCTGGATCACCTTGCGCCCGAGGTCGGGCAGGTCGACCTGCGACTGCTTGAGCCGCGCATGATCGCTGAGCGCAATGCCGTCGATCCATTCCATGGTCAGCACATTGTGCGTCGTGCGATCCCAGTCGACGGTGGGGACGCGAAAATCCGGATCGTCGCGGGTGTTCTCCGCCATCTCGGAGAGCGCGGCCGCCTCCAGCCGCAGATCCATCTCCATCGCCACCGAGCGTGACATCGTGTTGATGACCTCGATCAGCCGCAGCCGGCGGGCTTCCGCCGACCATGCTTCGGCCTTGTGGGCGACAAAGAAGAAATCGGCGAGGTCGCGGCGGAAGCGCGCGGCGACATTGGGCCGCAGGATCTTCACCGCGACCGAGCTGCGAACGCCGTCGCGCTCGGTCTCGCCACGATGCACCTGCGCGATCGAGGCGGCGGCGACCGCCGGGCCGAAGGTCGTAAACGCCTGCGCCACCGGGCGATCCAGCGATTGCGCGATCACGGCTTCGGCCTCGCTTTGCGCAAACGGCGGCAGCCGGTCCTGCAGGCTTTCGAGGTCGCGCGCCATGAAGACGCCGACGACATCGGGCCGGGTGGCGAGAAACTGTCCGAGCTTGAGATAGGCAGGTCCCAGTCGAGTCAACGCGCGGGACAGCCGCGGTCCGGATTTGGCGCCGGGGCGCTCGATCAGCCGGGCGATCTTCAGCGCGAGCTGCCCGGGCGGCGGCACCAGGCTCGGATCGACCACGCCGAACACGCCCTCACGCGCGAAAACGAAACCGGCGCGGCCTAGCCGCGCGATGTGGGTCATTGCGGAGATCACAAACGCCAGCCTGAATGCAGCGCCACGATGCCGCCCGAGAAGCTCTGCCAGTTGACGCGGGAAAAGCCGGCGGCCTTGATCATCTCGGCAAACGCGTTGGGCTTGGGAAATTTCCGGATCGACTCAACCAGGTAGCGATAGGATTCGGCGTCGCCGGTGACCGCGCCGCCGAGCTGCGGGATCACCTTGAATGAAAACAGGTCATAAATCCGGTCGAGGCCGGGGACGTCGACGGTGGAGAATTCCAGGCACAGGAATCTGCCGCCGGGCTTGAGCACGCGAAACGCCTCGGCCAGCGCCAGATCGATCCGCGGCACGTTGCGGATGCCGAAGGCGATGGTGTAGGCATCGAAATGGCGGTCGGGGAAAGCAAGCCGCTCGGCATTGCCTTCGACAAACGACACCCGGTCGTCGAACTGGCGCGCCGCCGCACGCTCGCGGCCGACCGCAAGCATGTCGGAATTGATGTCGCAGACGGTGGCGCGAAAACCCGCGCCTGAGGCCTGGGCGGCGCGGAACGCTACATCGCCGGTGCCGCCGGCGACGTCGAGCAGCGCGAACGCCGCATCACCGCGCGGCGGATTGAGCGCGGTGATCATCAGCTCTTTCCAGACCCGATGCAGGCCCACCGACATCAGATCGTTCATCAGGTCATAGCGCCGCGCCACGCTGTGAAACACATCGTTCACCAGCGTCTGCTTGTCGCCCAGGGGTACGTCCCTGAAGCCGAAATGCGTGGTCTCGACCGGCCGGTCCATCAACTCTTCTCCATCGCCGGACCATAGCGCGCCCGCCGCAATGGCGCTATCACGTCGGCCTCTCAAGGTGAACGCCGATCCATGCCCGAATTACCCGAAGTCGAGACCGTCCGCCGCGGCCTGCAGCCGTTCATGGAGGGGGCTAAAATCCTGAAAATGGAGGTCCGGCGCAAAGACCTGCGCTTTGCCTTCCAGAAGGATTTTGCCGCGCGGCTGACAGGCCAGACCGTGAGCGGGCTCGGCCGCCGCGCCAAATACCTGATGGCCGACCTCGGCTCCGGCGACGTGCTCTTGATGCATCTGGGGATGTCGGGCTCGTTCCGCGTGCTCAACGGGGAGGACGAACAGGTGCCGGGGGAGTTCCAGCATCCGCGCAGCGGCAACCGCGCGCATGATCATGTGGTGTTTCACATGTCGTCGGGCGCGGCCGTGGTGTTCAACGATCCGCGCCGGTTCGGCTACATGAAGATCATCGCCCGCAACGCGCTCGACGACGAACCATTGCTGAAAGGCCTCGGTCCCGAACCGCTCGGCAATGAATTCGACGCTCGGATGCTGGCGCGCGCCTGCGCCAACAAGAAAACCAGCCTGAAGGCGGCGCTGCTCGATCAGCGCGTGGTCGCAGGTCTCGGCAACATCTATGTCTGCGAGGCGCTGTTTCGCGCGCATTTGTCGCCGCGACGATTGGCGGCGACGCTCGCGACCAAGGCCGGCAAGGGCATTGCCGGGGGCGAGCCGACCGATCATGCGAAGCGCCTGGTGGCGGCGATCCACGCGGTGCTGAACCAGGCCATCAAGGCCGGCGGCTCGTCGCTGCGCGACCACCGCCAGACCACGGGCGAGTTGGGTTATTTCCAGCACTCGTTTCAGGTTTACGACCGCGAGGGCGAAAAGTGCCAGACCGCCGACTGCAGCGGCATCGTGCGGCGGTTCACGCAGAACGGCCGTTCGACGTTCTGGTGTCCGAAATGCCAGAAGTGAACGGGGCAGTTGCTTTAGAAACCAAGGCCCGTCATTCCGGGGCGATGCGAAGCATCGAACCCGGAATCTCGAGATTCCGGGTTCGTGCGCTGCACGCCCCGGAATAACGACGGATGGAACTCAGGAAACCAGCGCAGCCGGTTCCGCGGGCGTCTGCAGGAACATCGCCGACAGGATGTCGGGCGATGCCGGGAGTTCGTCGACGATCGGCTGCTCTTCGGCGGTGACGCCACAACCCAGCTTCGCCTCGACCCACTGCCAGAGGCCGCGGATTTCGTCGGCCGATTTGCCTGCGGGGGCGTATTCGCTCACGGCGAGGCCGGCACTCAGCGCATCCTGGTGATCGTTACGCATCACGATCAACGGCTGGGCGAGGACGTCGGCGAGATCGAGCGCGGCTGCATCGCTAAGCGATGTCGCGGCGCTGGCAATGCGCTGGCCGCGGATCGGGGTCTGGTTGAGCACGAAGGCGAAGGGCTTGTTCCAGGCGCGGGCGATTTGAAGCGTCGATGCCGTGGCTTCGATATCGGCGACGCTAGGGCGCGACGGGATCAGAACCAGATCGGCGTAGCGAATGGCGGCCGTCGTTGCGGCGCTGATGCCGCCGGCGGTGTCGACGATGGTCAGCGTTACGCCGCCATGGTCCACCGACTGCAGCCGGTGCTCGACCTCGCCAGCGGTGTAAACCGGCTCGACGATGGGTTCGGCATAGGGGCGGCGGCTTTGCCAGTTCGAAAGCGTGCCTTGTGAATCGGTTTCAATCAGGCGGACGGTATGCCCGGCCTGAATCGCCGCCAGCGCGAGGCCGATGGCAAGCGTGCTTTTTCCACTGCCGCCCTTTTGGGTGGCAAGTACGATCGTATGCATTGTAGATTCCTTTGAAGCGTTGGTTACGGGGTCTGCGGGTACGCACACTGAGTTGCACCGCATTCTGCGACGCCGAGCCATACTCGCTCAGGACGTGCCTGCCCGACCCAAAAGGAATCGCGGCTGTCCGAATCACCATACCTTGCAAAGATACGCGTTATGTACCGGATGGCTATTCCGGGTGAATACGGGTGGCTACGGTCATGCTTGCAGGAGGAGCACGACGTTCGAACTGCTGGCGAATCCGCTGATGTCGGCAGACCCAGCCTGTCGTGCGTCTATTTCCTGACGCAAATGACGCGGACCACCGCGGCCTTTGCATCTGACGACACGCCTGACGCGTTGACGCCGTTGGCTTTCAAGAACTCGCGCACGGTATCGGCTGGCACCAGCGCCGCCTGTGCTGCTGCTGCGGCGTTCGGCGGCCCCGCCACGATCACCGGCTTCAGCAGCGCGACGCCGGCGAATTTGCCGTCGCCATCGAGCGCGGCGGCGCCGGAAAAACCCAGCGCGGGCGCTGGCGACAGCGCGAGATCGCCGTTGCCGCCGACTTGCGTCACCGCGGCCTTGACGCTGCTCGCCGCGCTGCCACCGCCCTGGTTCTGCGGATCGGCGACGCCGCTCACCTCGACGCTTCCTCTGGCGCCATCGCCGGCGAGATTGAGCGGCTTCAATCCGCGCGCGCCATAGATGCGCAGCAGCGCCAGATCGTGGTCGGTGTCTTCGGCGAGCCGGTCGGCGTTGCCGAAACCGGCAATCGCGATCGCGAGGCAGCCATCGGTGATCTGGCGGTCGGCGATAATCGCGCCGTCATCGCTGACGACGATGCCGGTGCCGTATTCGACGGTCTTGCGCGGTGGCGGCCCGGCGATGGGCGCGCCCGACGGAAACGGATTGAACGCGCTCGACATCGCGATCACGACCGGCTCGACGGTATTTTCGGTGGCCTGATCGTACAGGATGGTGAGGATGCGGACCTCGTCGCCTTTGAAGGTTCCGCGCAGGTAGAATTTCTTCAGGCCCTGCAGACCCGACAGCACGAAGAAATCCGGCTTCACCACGGTGTAATCGATCTGGCGTCCGGCCGGCTCCTTCCTTTCCCGCTCGGCGAGTTTTGCCGTGGTCGGGTTGGCTTCCTTGCGCCGCGAAAGCTGAACCTGGATGGTGCCGGTGGGGGAATTCCATTTGGCGCCATTGGCGTCAGCGGATTGCTGCGGCACCAGTTTGGCGGGGATGCCGAGCCGGACGCCGGTGCCGGCGTCGGTGACGATTTTCCATCCCACATTGTCCTGCCGCCGTTTCGCGGTCTCGGCGAGCGCCTGGCGCTCCTGCGGATTGAGCACGCCGGTCTGCTTGCCGCCGCGCCCCTTCTGGAATTCCTTGATGGCGGCGACCATGCGTTCGCTGACTTCGCCCGTGATCGCGCCGTTGTACTGGCCGACCCAGGCGAGGTCCGACTGCAGCGCCAGCCGCTCGCCCTGCGCCATCGAATTGGCGGTTTCGGCCGGGGTTTGCAGTGCCGGGCGGATCGGAACCGTCGCAACCTGCTTCGGCTTGGCGCCCGCCGTCGACGGCGCCGTCAGCTGCGCATTCGCGGGCGCGCCCAGCGCCACCAACATCAATGTTGCCGTCAGCATCGATCTCATGACAAGTCTCTTGTGCCAAGTCTCTTGTGCCAAGTCTCGGGGGTCATTGACGCCGTCGCAATTAAGCACATCTGCTTGGTCGGCAACAACAGGCGGGGGGTTCAGCCGCGACCGCCGGACCGCCGCGCAACCGCAGGACATGACTTAACCGATGCTGAGTGCCGAAGAACTCGAACGCTACGCCCGCCATATCGTGCTGCGCGAGGTCGGCGGTCCCGGCCAGGCCGCGCTCAAGGAAGTCTCGGTGCTGGTGGTCGGCGCCGGCGGCCTCGGCGCGCCGGCACTGATGTATCTGGCGGCGGCCGGCGTCGGTTCACTCGGCGTGGTCGACGACGACATCGTCTCGCTGTCCAACCTGCAGCGGCAGATCATTCACACCACGCCGGATGTCGGCCGCCGCAAGGCCGACACCGCGGCCGAGCGCATCCATGCGCTCAATCCCCATGTCAGGTTTGCCGCCCACGCCAGCCGTCTCGACGCCGGCAATGCGATGTCGCTGATCGGCGGCTATGATCTGGTGCTCGACGGGTCCGACAATTTCGAAACGCGCTATCTGGTTTCGGACGCGTGTTTTCTCGCCGGCAAGCCGCTGATCACCGCGGCGCTCGGCATGTTCGACGGCTCGCTGACCACGATCCGCGGCCATGAGCGAGGTGCCGACGGCGAGTTCAACCCGACCTATCGTTGCCTGTTTCCGGAACCGCCGCCGCCGGGCACGGTGCCGGCCTGCGCCGAGGCCGGCGTGATCGGCGCGCTGGCCGGCGTGCTGGGATCGATGATGGCGCTGGAAGCGATCCGTGAAATCGTCGGTTTCGGCGAGGGTCTGGTCGGACGTCTGCTGATGGTGGACGCCCGCGCGATGCGGTTCGAAACCCTTCGCTACAAGCGCGATCCGCTCAATCCGCTCAACGGCGATGCGCTGGTGATCAGCGATCTCAGCGGGCATCGGTAAGTCGGAGTTTGGCCTGCCCCGGACGCTGCGTAGCGCGCGGTGCGCAGTTGAGCCGGGGTCCACGGCCACAAGGAAGTGTAGCTCCCGGCTCAGCGGAGCAGCGTCAAGAACGCCCGCACCGCCTCCGGGACACGTACTTCTCGGCGCCTCACCCCTGCTTTCGCTTCTCGCTGTCGAGATGCGCCAGCTGCGCTTCCGGATAGCGTGCGCCGGCGGCAGCGCCAGGCGGGAAAGCTTTGGCGAGATCGGCCAGATGCGCCGGCGTCAGCGTCACCTCGAGCGCGCCAAGTGCCTCGCTCAGGCGATCGCGGCGCCGCGCGCCGACCAGCGGCACGATATCGCGTCCCTGTGCCGCCACCCAGGCGATCGCGACCTGCGCCGGCGAGGCGCCGATCTCATGGGAAATAGCGCGCAGCTTTTCGACCAGCGCCAGATTGGTGTCGAGATTCTTGGCCTGGAAACGCGGGCTCAGATGACGGAAGTCCTGGTCGCTGGAACGCTCCTTCGACCAGTGCCCGCTGATCAGGCCGCGCGCCAGCACGCCGTAGGCGGTGATGCCGATGCCGAGTTCGCGGCAGGTAGCGAGAATATCGCCCTCGATGCCGCGCGCGATCAGCGAATATTCGATCTGCAGGTCGGCGATCGGATGCACCGCTTGCGCGCGGCGGATGGTGTCGGAGCCGACTTCCGACAGGCCGATGAATCTGACATGTCCGGCCTTCACCATGTCGGCGATGGCGCCGATGGTGTCCTCGATCGGGACCGCCGGATCGAGGCGGGCTGGGCGGTAGAT
>Ga0302320_10006070_pt1 | contig 26923 bp, 20 predicted proteins | sample Bog_T0_3_FD_202130 | JGI IMG/M metagenome (GOLD analysis project Ga0302320, IMG submission 202130) | Peat permafrost microbial communities from Stordalen Mire near Abisko, Sweden - Bog_T0_3 | ecosystem: Environmental > Terrestrial > Soil > Wetlands > Peat | place: Sweden: Abisko, Stordalen Mire...
TCGAGCGTAGCGGCGATAAGCCACGCGGTTTAGTCGGGCGAAAATACGCTGAGAAGCACAACAACCGGATTCCAGCCCGCGTGCAGCGCATATCCCGGCGCCAATGACCGAAAATATTGGGCCAACAGCGTGGCACCAATCTGCGCTCGTATCGTCGTTCTTGATCAGTCCCATTGGCCGCCGAACAGGGCCACCCCCCTCATCTGCACAGCGCGCGATCTTTCACAGAAAAATTATATTCCAGCAACAAGTTCTTTTCGGCCATGTTACAACTAATAATTGTATAATTTTGTCAAAAATGCGCCTCGGAATTGACCCTGAACCGCCGGTTGCCAAGCCATGGAGTCGCGTCGCCGGGGCGGAGCCCTTAGGGAGCATTCTTTTCAATGACAGAATCCAGCGCACGCCTCAGAACGCCTGACGCGGCTACTGGCGCGAGTAGTCCGTTTTGTTCTGCGTGATCGTCCTCGAACCAACGGACCGGCGTCGGAGACATCGCGGCCAAGTGCCGAGCGTTTTCGAGTGGAACAAGGCCGTCGGTTTTGCTCACGATGAAGGCTACCGGGACCGTGACGTGGCTTAAGGGCAAACCAACGTCAAATCTGTTGTTGGGCCATGGCAGAACTCGGAATGGAGGCCAGCCGATGTGGTCAGCGATCGCGCCGGGCAAGCTCGTGAACGGTGAAACAAGAATAAGTCCGGCGGTCGGCCGGACAGCCGCCAACCACCTGGCCGGTACGTTGCCCAAAGACCGACACAGGACAATAACGCGTGCCGGTAAGGTGCCCTTGGACATCAGCCAGTCATAAGCCGAAAGCGTATCGTCGTTGATCCCTGTCTCGCTTGGATCTCCTTCACTAGAACTTTCATACCGACAGTCTACACCGAGTTCTATTTGCTCAGAAAATTGCAATTCTCGAACAGGTCACGCGGGTCGGCCGCCGAGCCGGGAACCAAATCGCCAACGCCGATCCCAAGCATACGGAACGCACGGCCATTGGCTTCGCGCCCGAGCAGTTTCAGTCCATGTTCAAAGATGACCGCGGCCTTGCAGGTGGGATGAGGCAGCCGCTCCTGACGCGTCAGGCTGCGGAAATCCGAAGTCTTCAATTTCAGGACGACGGTGCTTGCGCCCAGGTCAGATCGTTGCAGCCGCATTGCCAGCCTGTCGACCAGCGCTTTCAGGGCCGCCGCCAGGGGTTCGACTTCGGTGAGGTCGCGCGCAAGTGTGGTTTCCAGCGAAATGCTTTGGGATGGACGATCCGGCACCACCCGACGAGAATCCTCTCCCTGCACGCGCTGCGCCACCGCCCGGCCGAACTTGCCGAATCGTGCAACCAGCGCCGCTTCCGGCAAATTCTGCAACTGGGCCACCATGGTAATCCCATCCTCGGCCAACCGCTTCGCCGTGGCCTCGCCAATCCCGTGGATGGCGAAAACCGGTAGCTGCGCCAGCACTTCCTTGGCCTCCACCCGGCCGATGGCCGCGAAGCCGCGAGGCTTGTCGCGATCGGATGCCAGTTTGGCCAATGACTTGTTGTAACTGAGCCCGACCGATACGGTAACGCCGACACGCTGTTCGACGGCGCGCGCCAACCGTGCCAGCAAAATCGCTGCCGGCCGGTCGATTCGCCTGACCTTGGGTGACAGGTCGAGATAGGCCTCGTCGAGCGACACGGGTTCCACCAAGGGCGTCGCCATCAGGAAAAGTTCATGCATCTCCGCGCTGGCCTTTTTATATTTCGCCATATCCGGCGGAATGACGACCGCATGCGGGCACAATTGCAGCGCTTTGTACATCGGCATTGCCGAGCGCGGACCAAATTTGCGCGCGACATAGCAGGCGGTGGTCACCACGCCCCGTCCGCCGGAATGTCCGACAATCACCGGCCGATCCCGAAGGGAGGGATTGTCGCGTTTTTCGACCGAGGCGTAAAAAGCGTCGCAGTCGATATGGGCGATGTCGAGATCCACCAGTTCGGCATGGGTGACCGTGCGGGAAGAGCCGCAGCCCGGGCAGGACTGGGTCACCGCAGCATAAATATAGGCGCAATCCCGACAGAGCATCGGCATCGCCTTTGATAGGGTAAAACGGCCCTCCCGGCAAATCTTCACGTCTGCCGCGCCACCCGCCGATCGGTACAGCCGGCGAAGCGCAAGGCGCGGATCGCCGGCTGGCCGAAATCGACCGGAGGGTTAAGTCTCAGAAGGTGTAATGCACACCCACCTGAATCTGCCAGACCGAGGCCCGCGGTGATAGGGTCTGGACCGGCGCGGCGAGCGGGCCACTATAGACATACTGGTTGTTGACGATCCTGACCGACGCCGCCTGGACGTTGCCGGGGAAGCCGACCTGTTCCAGCCGGCCCAAACCCGGGAACAACAGATTGCTGAAATTGATGGTGTCCAGCGTCAGCTGCACCTTGTGCCCTTCGAGAAGGGTCGGCAGCTCCTGCAGAATATGCAGATCCAGCGTTTCGAACCAGGGGCCGGTGAAGCCATTGCGCGGCGCGATCTGGCCGCGATAGGGACCGAGCTTGTATTTGTCGATAAAGGCATCGAGTTGGGCCGGCGTGATCGAACTGGTGGCCCAATTGACATGCGGGTCATTGGCGCCGGACGGCACATAGAACAGCTCGCGGCCGATGCCGTTATTGCAGGCCGAATCACCGAATGGATTGCTGCCGCAGGCGAAGGTGAAGCTGTAGGGCAGGCCGGAGCGGGCGGTGCCCAACAGCGTCACCGCGGTCTTGGCGTCGCCCCAGAAATTTTTCGACCAGGTGACGCTGGCGACCAGGCTGTGCTCGGCCTGATAGTTCGAGGTCGCCACCGCGGGATGGTTGGGATCGGAGGTGGTCATATTGTTGAAGGTGGAGGACGCCACCGAACTAGTGCCTGGATTGACGTCGTTGGATTGGGTCCAGGCATAGCCGCCATTGACCTGGACATTGCCGATAAAGGTGTCCCAGCTTTGCTTGGCGCCAAGCGAAACCACCAGCGCGTCGCCGCGCCTTGTGTTGGTCAGCATCAGGTCCTGGCCCGAGCCGGCGCCGCGGGTGTCGGTCGGGCGGTTGCCATAGATCGGCCGTCCGTCCGGCGCGGTGCCAATCTGCACCAGCCGCAGATCCTGATAGAGAATGGCGTCCTGCACCTTGGTGTAAAGCACGTCGCCGGTCACGCTCGGGCCGTCCTCAAAGCTGTGGTCGGCGGCCAGATCGGCGCGCCACGAGGCGGGTATGGCGAAATGCGGGTCGAGCGCATTGACGAAACCGGTATTGGGGGTAAGCAGTGCCTGGGCGCCGGCCGGCACCATCAAATTGTTGGTCTGCAGCAGACTGCCATTGGTGAGCGTCAGCGAACGCTGGGTGAAGCCGTCATTATTATAGTCGTTCGACATCCACACGGCGGGCCCGAGCGTGCTGTATTCGCCGAGCCCACCATGCACGGTGGTGGATGGGTCGACCTGATAGTTGAAGCCGATGCGCGGCAGATAGAGCTCGCGGCCGTCAAGATTGGCGTTGTTGGCAAAACCGTAACGCCCGACGAACGTCGTATTCAGCAGTGGTACCTGCGGGTTTTCGTAACGCTCGTAGCGCAGGCCATATTGCAGGGTGAAGTTTTCATCGACCGCCCAGCGATCCTGCAGATAGAAACTATTCTCGGCATAGTCCCACAGCGCCGCATTGTCGCTGGGATTACCGGTATAGGCATTGGCATATTGGAAGCGGGCGGCCTGGCCGTTGGCGAAATTGGTGAAACTGCTGAAGAAATATTCGCCCAGGCTGCGCTGGATGAAAAGATCGTAATAATGGTTGTCGGCACGCTCATAGCCGGCGGTGAAGGTGTGGTCCGCAACTTCGTATTTGCCTTTCAATTTGTAATTGTTGGTGGCGGTGGTCAGCACGTTCGAATGGCTGCTGAGATCGGGACCGAACACCACCACCCCGCCTTCCGGCGTCACCACGCGGATTTCGCCGATTCCATAGCCATTGAGCGGGGTGCGGGTGGAATCGACTGTCTTGCGGCCCAGTTCCACCTGGGTGGAGAAATGCGGCGTCCAGTCGGCGAACTCCTGCAGCGCGTAATTTTCCAGTGTCTGGCCGAAATTGTAGAAATTCGACGACAGCGACAGTCGCGGCGGCGCAGTGATGCTGGACGCGGCGGAGGTAAAGAGTGGCCCGCTGTTGGTCGACTCGCCGTCAATGATCTGGCTGGTGTCGGAATGTTCATAGGTGAAGGTGGCGCGGTGTTCGTCGGTGATGTTCCAGTCCAGCTTGCCGATCGCGGTGCGGTCATGTTCGGGGGTCGAACTGATGATCGAGCCGGCATTATAGCCATATCTGCTCTTGGCAGTGGCCACCACCTGGGCTACGTCGGCGCTGCTGACGCCGGGGATGGCATTGGCGCCGCCGACATGGTCCGTGGTGCCATAAGTGGCCGGCGCCGAGGTCTGGTAATCCTCGAACGAGCCGAAGAAGAACAGCTTGTCCGGGACGATCGGACCGCCCAGCGAGCCACCGCGGGTCTTGGTCTGGAACCTGGGAATCACGTCGTCGGCGCCGCCGCTGCGATTGCCGGAAAAGCGGTCGCCGGTATAGAAGTCATAGGCGCTGCCATGGAATTCGTTCGTGCCGGACTTGGTGACGATATTGACGATGCCGCCCAGGAACCCGTCATAATCAACATCGAACGGCGCGATCACCACCGCCAGTTGATCGATCGCATCGAGCGGGATCGGTGAATGGTGGGTAGGATAACCATTGTTGTTGAGGCCGAAATCGTCGTTGGTGGGAATGCCGTCGATGGTGATGCTGTTGAAGCGCGGGCTGGTGCCGGCGATCTGGATCGACGAGGAATTGGTCGGATCGATAACCACCTTGGGGTCCTGCTTGATGATGTCCTTGATGTCGCGGTTGACGGTCGGCGATAGCTCGATGAAATTGCGGTTGAAGGTGCTTTGCGCCCCCATTTTTAGCACTTCGCGCTGGGCGTTGACGACGATTTCCTCGCCCTCGAAGGCGGCCGCCGCTGTCGGCTTCAGGGTCACCGCCAGGGCGAAGGGTTGGCCCAGTTGCAGATAGATGTCGGTCACGGTCTGGGTCTGGCCGCCGGCCGGCTCCAGCTTTACCGTGTAGGGCCCGCCAACCCGCAGGCCTTGGGCGCTGAAGCGACCCGAGGCGTCGACCACGCTGATGACGGTGGTGCCGGACGGCAGATGGGTGATCGCCACCTGGGTGCCGGTAGCGGGTCGGCCGCCGGCATCCAGCACCTGGCCGGCGATCGACGACGTAGTCTGCTGCGCCTGTACCGCCAGCGGCGCGCCCAGCGCGGCGAACAGTGCCAAGGGCGCGACGCCCTGTGCCAGAAGTCGTTTGGCCAAAAAGCGGGCGGCCTTGCCGCGCTGCCGATAATGAATCATGACTTTCCCCCCATGCTGATCGGGTTCAGGCGGCATCAGCGTTTGCCGAACTAACGGGAAACTAAAGGCGGCCCCTGTAACGCACAATTGCCGAAATGTGATAAATTTGTTACGTGTAACATTTTTGACGTAACACAATGTAACAGTCGTTACAAGCTTTTTGAATAATGGTGACAGTGCATTTTTTTAAGGAATAATTGTGACAGTGCATTTTTTAAGAAAACTATCCCCGGTGCTTTGGCAACGGATGACTCTCTCGGCGTCTTTCAAATAAATGCACTGCCACCTTTATGCTTCGGCGGGCGGAAGCTTGACCTGAACGAGGGAAATTCCTAGTCTATTCGTAAGGAAAATCCTTACTTTGGTGCTCATATGATTACCAGCAAATTGACCAGCAAGGCGCAGACGACGATCCCACAGCCGGTTCGTACGGCCCTGCATCTGAGGGCGGGCGATGAAATCGCCTACCACATCGAAGGAGATCGGGTCGTATTGACGCGGCTCTCGACAGAATCGATTGAAGACCCCTTTGGCACATTCAGCGAATGGCACAGTGATGCCGACAGGCGGGCATATGCCGGCCTTTGAAGCGTGGGACGTCATCAAGGTGCCTTTTCCATACACCGATCGACCTGTCCGCCAACGCCGGCCGGCACTCGTAGTGTCTGCGAACGACCTGCAGACTGCACACGGACTCCTCTGGGTGGTCATGGTCACGAGTGCGGAAAACCGAGGATGGCTCGGCGATGTCGGCGTGTCCGATCTGGCTCATGCAGGGCTACCGGCCCAATCCGTGGTACGAACGGCAAAAATCGCGACCATTGAAGCGAAAGATGCCGAACGGCTCGGCAGCCTGCCACTTGCTGACCGACTGGCGGTCGAGAATTGTATCCTTGGCGAATTGGCCCGAGCAAAGCAGGAATTATTGTGACAGAGCATTTTATAAAAATGCCAACGACAACGCTTTGGTAATGGCTGACCCCCACGGCGACCTTCAATTAAATGCACTGTCACCTTAATTCTGGCGACCTTCAATTAAATGCACTGTCACCTTAATTCTGCACAGCAACGGCCGACCCCCTTGGCAACGCCGGGCGGATTGGTCAGACTAGACTTCGGCCTTGCCCATGATCCAGCGGTAGCTGGCCAGGCACAGCACCAGGAAGGTGATCCCGCCCAACCACTCCGCCGTCGGCTGGAAGGAATCGCCGACCAGCGCCAGCGGCTCCTGGCTGCCCGTCACGGTGATCAGCAGGGCCTGGCCGACGCCGAACAGACTTTCGCCGACGATCAGGCCGGACCCCAGCAGCATGGCGCGCCGGCGTGGCAGTTCCGCGACCCGGTCGAGCGGCGCGCCCCTGGCCCGGGCGCGCCGCGCCAGGGCATAAACGGCAATCAGCACCACCACTGCGCCGATCGACACCGGCACGGTCGACACCACCGGCAGATAGATGCCGATGCCGACCGCCAGCGGTGGCAGGCGCAGGCGGCGCGTGCTGCGCTTCAAAGTTTCGTCGACCAGCACCAATGTTATGCCGACCAGCGCGCCGACGCCCAGCATCGACCAGTCCAATTGGCCGGCCAGGATGCCGGTCGCCAAGGTCGCCATCAGCACCGCCTGGGGTGCTCCCAGCGTCTTGTCGGGATCCATGCCGGCCGCCAGGGGAGCGCCGGCGAAGCCGTAAGCATGTTGCAGCAGATCGAGCACCGGCGGGATCACCAGCGCGCCGACCAGGCAGCCGATCACCAGCGCCACCTGTTGGCGCCAGGGTGTGGCGCCCACCAGCTGGCCGGTCTTGAGATCCTGCAGATTGTCGTTGGCCACGGTCGCCACCGCCAGCACCACCGAGGTGGCGAACAAGGCGAGCGCAATGGCGGCCGAACGTATCGCTGCGTCGGTCAGCGCGCCGCGCCCGAGCAGGGCCACCAGCAGCAGGGCGGAACACAAGGTCGACAGAATGCTCATGCTGGAAACCGGGCTGTTGGAACTGCCGATCAAGCCGGCCATATAGCCCGACGCCGCGGCGACGATGAAGCCGACGATGGCGGCGAACAGTGCGCTGCCGATCGCCAGGGTGACGATACTGCCCGAAAGCGACGTTCCGGTCAGGAAGTCGGCGAACAGAATGCCGAGCGGCAGCAGCAGCGCCAGAGAGGCGGCGATCACATAATTAAACGGGATATCACGCTCGACCCTGGGCAGGCCGCCGCCAAGACGGCGATCCGACATGGCAGCGATCGAGGCCTTGATGCCGTCCCACATCGGCCGCGACAGCAGGATGAGCGTCCAGATCGCCGCCACTGCGATCGACCCGGCGCCGATCAGCCTGACCTGTTTGCGCCACAGCACATCGGCGGCATAGCGGATCAGATCGGCACCTTCGGGCGGCGGTTGCAGCAAAGTGAGGATCGGCACGGCGCCGATCCAGCCGATCAGCACGCCGACGAACATGGCGGCGCCGACCGTGATGCCGACCAGATAGCCGACTCCCAGCAGGGCCATCGACAGGCCGGTGCCCAGGCTAGTGGTGACCGGACCGATGCGGAACCAATGCACGAAGCTGTCGGTGAACAGGCGGAAGCTGGTCATCAGGAAAAATCCCATCGACACCAGGGTGCCGACCAACAAATCGAGGATGCCGACACCGGCGGCCGACGCACCCGCCGCGCTGTCGGCGCCGACCCGCAGCACGGCGGCGGCGGCCACCCCTTCCGGGTAAGGCAGATTGCCCTGGACCACCATGGCGCGCCGCAGCGGCACCGTGTACATCACCCCCAAGATTCCGCCGATCGCGCAGACGGCAGCCGATTGCCAGAACGGAAATCCGCTCCAATAGCCGACGATCACCAAACCGGGCAGCACGAAGATCACACTCGACAGGGTTCCGGCCGACGAGGCGATGGTCTGCACGATGTTGTTTTCCCGCATGTTGGCGCCGCGCACGGTGCGCAGCACCGCCATCGAGATCACCGCCGCCGGGATCGATGACGCTACCGTCAACCCGACCCGCAGCCCGAGATAGACATTGGCGGCAGTGAACACCACCGTGATCAAGGCGCCGAGGATCACGCCCCGGACGGTCAGTTCGGGCAGTGAATCGTTGTCATCGGGGATCATCGGCGGGCTCCGGCCAGGTTTGGTTGGCTGAATTGTTGGACTGCTTGCCAAGATTTAGCGGCAATCGCGGGCGGGGTCATCCTCCAATCGGACCTAGGCACCCGTTCGGTTTTTTAGCCCCCATGCTTGCCAGCACCTATGCGATGTGCTAGTTAACCCACGCCTTGCTTGGGCGAGCGCCGGGCGGCAGGCGTTTTTCTATTTAAAATCAATAAGTTCTATCGTGCGCGCGGAAACCTGCCGTTTTATCTGGGGATCAATTTACGGTGTCGTCTCAAGACCATGACGCCTTAGCCGAGCGATATTCCGCCGCCCTTTTCGATCTGGCGGAACAGGATACCGCCTTGCCGGCGGTCGAGGCCGACCTCAAAGCGCTGAAGGCGATGATCGCGCAGTCCGCCGATTTGCGCCGCATGTTGCGCAGTCCGGCGCTGTCGCGGCACTCCCAGGAGGCAGCATTGCTGGCATTGGCGGAACTGGCCGGCTGGAGTGTTTTGACCCGCAATTTTCTTGGCGTGGTCGCCGACAACCGGCGGCTGTTCTCGCTTGCCGCCGTGATCGACGCCTTTCTCGGCCGCCTGGCCGCCCATCGCGGCGAAGTGACGGCGCAGGTGGTTTCCGCCGTCCGACTGTCCGCCACGCAACGGAAATCGATTGCCGCGGCGCTGAAAAAGGCGGTCGGCCAGGATGTCGGACTCGATCTCGCGGTTGATTCCGGGCTGCTGGGCGGAATGGTAATCTCGGTCGGATCGACGCGAATTGACGCCTCGCTCGCGACCAAACTGCAACAACTGGCGCTTGCGTTGAAAGGGGTCCGGTGATGGATATCCGCGCTGCGGAAATCTCCGCTATCCTGAAGCAACAGATCGAGAATTTCGGTACCGAAGCAGACGTGGCCGAGGTCGGTCAGGTGCTTTCGGTCGGTGACGGTATCGCCCGCATCTACGGTCTCGACAAGGTCCAGGCCGGCGAGATGGTGGAATTCCAGGGCGGCATACGCGGCATGGCGCTCAATCTGGAAACCGACAATGTCGGCGTCGTGATTTTCGGCGACGACCGCACCATCAAGGAAGGCGACATCGTCAAGCGTACCGGCGCCATCGTCGAGGTGCCGGTCGGCAAAGGATTGCTGGGGCGCGTGGTCGATGCGCTGGGTGCGCCGATCGACGGCAAGGGACCGGTGGCGTCGGACCACAAAATGCGCGTCGACGTGAAAGCGCCCGGCATCATTCCGCGCAAATCGGTGCATGAACCGATGTCGACCGGTATCAAGGCGATCGATGCGCTGATACCGATCGGTCGCGGCCAGCGCGAACTGGTGATCGGCGATCGCCAGACCGGCAAGACCGCAATCCTGGTCGATACCATTCTCAATCAAAAGAAGCTCAATCAGGGCGACGACGAAAGCAAGAAGCTCTATTGCATTTATGTCGCGGTCGGCCAGAAGCGCTCGTCGGTAGCACAGCTGGTCAAGACCCTGACCGAGGCCGGCGCCATGGACTATTCGATCGTGGTCGCGGCGACCGCATCGGATCCGGCCCCGCTGCAATTCCTGGCGCCCTATGCCGGCTGCACCATGGGGGAATATTTCCGCGACAACGGCATGCATGCGCTGATCATGTTCGACGATCTGTCGAAGCAGGCGGTCGCCTATCGCCAGATGTCGCTGCTGTTGCGCCGTCCGCCCGGCCGCGAGGCCTATCCCGGCGACGTGTTCTACCTGCATTCGCGTCTGTTGGAGCGCGCCGCCAAGATGGGCGACGCCGCCGGTGCCGGGTCGCTCACCGCTTTGCCGGTAATCGAGACTCAGGCCAATGACGTGTCGGCCTATATCCCGACCAATGTCATTTCGATCACCGACGGGCAGATCTTCCTGGAAACCGAGCTGTTCTACAAAGGCATCAGACCGGCGGTGAATGTCGGTCTGTCGGTGTCGCGCGTCGGCTCGGCGGCGCAAATCAAGGCCATGAAGCAGGTGGCCGGCTCGATCAAGCTGGAACTGGCGCAATACCGGGAAATGGCCGCCTTCGCCCAATTCGCCTCCGACCTCGATCCCGCCACCCAGCGACTGCTCAATCGCGGCGCGCGGCTGACCGAATTGTTGAAGCAGCCGCAATTCTCGCCTTTGTCGACCGAAGAAGAAGTGGTGTCGATCTTCACCGGCGTGCGCGGTTATCTCGACAAATTGGCGGTGACCGACGTAGGCCGCTTCGAACAGGGCCTGTTGTCGCATCTCAAGACCGCGCATCCCGACATTCTGCAAACCATCGCCAGCGAAAAGCAGCTGACGCCGGCCACCGAAGAGAAGCTCAAATCCGCCATCGAAGCTTACCTCAAGACGTTCGCCTGAGCGGCTGAAGGAAGCGTCCGGCGATGCCCAGCCTCAAGGATCTCAGGCTCAGAATTACGTCGGTCAAATCGACGCGCAAGATCACCTCGGCGATGAAGATGGTGGCGGCGTCGAAATTGCGCCGTGCCCAGAGCACTGCCGAACAGGCGCGCCCCTATGCCCTGCAGATGGAGCGCATGCTTGGCGCGCTGGCCGGCAGCCTGGCCGGGCAAAGCGGCGCGCCAAAAATGCTGATCGGCACCGGGCGCGACCAAAGCCATCTGGTGATCGCGGTGACCGGCGATCGCGGTCTGTGCGGCGGCTTCAACAGCTCCATCGTGCGGGCCGTCCGGCAGCTGGTGCAATCGCTGCAGGCCGAGGGCAAGACCTTGGCGATCCTGCCGGTCGGCCGCAAGGGGCGCGATCAGCTGAGGCGGGATTTCAGCGCCATCATGCTGGACTCTTTCGAGGATATCGGCAAAAAAGGTGGTGTCGCCTTCACCGAGGCCGATCGGGTTGCGCAACGCGTGACCCTGCTGTTCGAGCAAGGCGCGTTCGACGTCTGTACCGTCGTCTATAACCGGTTTCAGTCGGTGATCTCCCAGATCGTGACTCGCCAGACCCTGATCCCATTGCCGGTGCCGCCGCTCGACCCGTCCGGCCCGCCTTTTGAATTCGAGCCGACGGAGGAGGTGATCCTGGCGGAACTGCTGCCTCGCAATCTTGCCACCCAGCTGTTTCGCGCGCTGCTGGAAAGCAGCGCTTCCGAACAGGGCGCCCGCATGACGGCGATGGACAATGCCACGCGCAATGCCGGCGACATGCTGAACAAGCTGACCATCAAATATAACCGGTCGCGCCAGGCGCAGATCACCAAGGAACTGATCGAAATCATCTCCGGCGCCGAGGCGCTGTGACGGTCGCAAAGGAGCGCATTGATGGCCACCAATAACATCGGCACCATTACCCAGGTCCTGGGCGCGGTAATCGACGTGCAGTTCGAAAAGATCCTGCCGGCGATGCTGTCGGCGCTGACCACCGACAACCATGGCAAGACCGTGGTGCTGGAAGTGGCGCAGCATCTCGGCGAAAACACCGTCCGGACGATCGCCATGGACTCCACCGACGGCCTGACCCGCGGCCAGGCGGTGGCCGACAGCGGGGCGCCGATCTCGGTGCCGGTTGGGCCCGAGACCTTGGGTCGTATCATCAATGTGATCGGCGAGCCGATCGACGAGCGTGGCCCGATCAACGCCAAGAGGACCCGGAGCATCCATCAGCCGGCGCCCGCTTTCATCGATCAGTCGACCGACACTGAAATTCTGGTGACCGGCATCAAGGTGATCGATCTGCTGGCACCCTACGCCAAAGGCGGCAAGATCGGCCTGTTCGGCGGCGCCGGGGTCGGCAAGACCGTGCTGATCATGGAACTGATCAACAATATCGCCAAGGCGCATGGTGGCTATTCGGTGTTCGCCGGCGTCGGCGAACGCACCCGCGAAGGCAATGACCTCTACCACGAGATGATCGAATCCAACGTCATCAAACTGGACGGTCCCGGCTCCAAGGTGGCGCTGGTCTATGGCCAGATGAACGAGCCGCCGGGCGCGCGCGCCCGGGTTGCCCTGACCGGCGTGACCCTGGCCGAATATTTTCGCGACGAAGAAGGCCAGGACGTGCTGTTCTTCGTCGACAACATCTTCCGCTTCACCCAGGCCGGCTCGGAAGTGTCGGCGCTGCTGGGCCGCATTCCATCGGCGGTCGGCTATCAGCCAACGCTCGCCACTGAAATGGGCAATCTGCAGGAACGCATCACCTCGACCACCAAGGGGTCGATCACTTCGGTGCAAGCGATCTATGTGCCGGCCGACGATTTGACCGATCCGGCGCCGGCGGCCTCGTTCGCCCATCTCGACGCTACCACCACCCTGAACCGGCAAATCGCCGAATTGGGCATCTATCCGGCGGTCGATCCGCTCGATTCGACCTCGCGCGTGCTCGATCCCAAGGTTGTCGGCGAGGTGCATTACAAGACCGCGCGCGATGTGCAACGCATCCTGCAGACCTATAAGTCGCTGCAAGACATTATCGCCATTCTCGGCATGGACGAACTGTCGGAAGAAGACAAACTGGTGGTGGCGCGCGCCCGCAAAATTCAGCGTTTCCTGTCGCAACCGTTCCATGTTGCCGAAGTCTTTACCGGCAGCCCCGGCAAACTGGTGTCGCTGGAAGACACCGTCAAGGGCTTTGCCGGCATTGTTGCCGGCCAATACGACCATTTGCCGGAATCGGCCTTCTACATGGTCGGCGCTATCGAGGAAGCCGTCGAGAAGGCCAAGAAAATGGCGGCAGAAGCCGCCTGACAGCGCGAGGATCGAGCCATGGCCGAGACGACCGAATTCGAGCTGCTGTCCCCCGAAAAGCGCGTGCTGCTTGAAGCCACCGAAATGGCGGTATTGCCGGGGACCGAGGGCGATATCGGCGCCATGCCACGGCACTCCCCGCTGATCACCGGTCTGCGTCCCGGCGTCATCTCGCTCTATAGCGACGGTCGGGTCGGCACCAGGCTGTTCGTCGCCGGCGGTTTCGCCGAAATCACCGCAACACGCGTCACGGTGCTGGCAGAGGAGGCCGTCTTGCTGACCGACCTCAGCGTCGAACTGGTGCAATCCCGCCTTGCCGCCGCCGAAGCCGAAGCGCTTGCCGCCGACAGCGACCACGCCCGCAGCATGGCGGAGCGTGCGCTGGCGATCGCGAAGGCGATGCAAATCGCGCAAGGCTGAGCTGCCTCTCGGCTATCCCTCTGTGATCAGGACAGAATTTCTCCTTGCGCGGCGGCCCTGGCCTGCCGATAGTAGGAAGCCGGGCTGCAGAGAACCCAAAGGCGGGGAAAGGGCAAACGAATGCCACGTTGGTCGGCCGACGACATTGCTTGGGGTGCATTTGACCGCAATAAGATCGATCGCGACCTGCTGTCGGTGATCAAGGCCGCCAGCCTGACCGAATACAATGCCGCTCACTATACCCACTACCTGAAGAATATCTTCGCGGACGACCTTGTCTTCCATGCAGCCTTGTCGGAGTGGCAAAGCGAGGAGGAACAGCATGGCCGCATGCTGGCCCGCTATGCCCGCATGGCCGATCCCCAATTCGATTTCGCCGGCGCCTTCCAAAGTTTTACCGACGGCTATCAGATCCCACTCGACGCGCGGGAATCGGTGCGCGGTTCGAAAGTCGGCGAGCTGGTGGCGCGCTGCATCGTCGAAACCGGCACCAGCTCATTTTATACGGCTTTGTCGGAGGCAACCCGGGAGCCGGTCCTCAAGCAGCTGTGCCGGCGCATCGCCGCCGATGAGTTCCGCCATTATCGTACCTTCCTCGGCGGCCTTCAACGCTATCAGGCGCTGCAGCCGGTCTCGATTTTGACGCGCTTGAAAGTGGTGATCGGCCGGCTGCGGGAAACCGAAGATGACGAACTGGCCTTCGCTTATCATTGCGCCAACGAAGCCGGTCTCGCCTATGACCGCGCCCGCTGCATCCGGGTCTATGGCAAGCGGGCCTACAGCGTCTATCGACCGCGCCATGCCGAACAGGTGGTGCGCATGACCTTTCGCGCCAGCGGCTTGAAGCCGCAAGGCTGGCTGCCGATGCTGGTGGGTAAATGGGCCTGGCGCAAACTGCGCCAGCGCGCCAACGCCTCGATGCATTAGGGCGCGCCACCGGCCGTTTCCGGCCGGCGGGCTGTCCCTCTTTAAAAAAACTGACTGAAGCGCAATCCGATGGTCCTCGGCCGGATGGTCACCGCATAGGCCGTGGGCGTCAACTTGACGAGCGTTTTGGCAAAGCGACCATTCACCCCATTCGCGTCGGTGAGGTTCATCGCATAGAGTTCAAGATTGCTGTTGCCCCAATTAACCCCGCCGGCGATATCCTCCTGGAAATAGGCGTCGTTGCGCCCGGTGACGGTGCGCGGATCCAAGGGTTGGCCATAGGCTGTGATCAGGGTCTGCATATAGTTATAGGAACCGCCTTGGAAGCGCGTCGATGACTGGGCATAGGCATCGAGATCTTTGCCCACCAGAAAACTGTAGCGGGCGGTCAAATTGCTCTTGAAATAGGGAGAATTCGGCAATTGGGTGCCAACCGGCGCCTGCGGAACCGCGCAGGTCTCGTTGGGGGTACCGTCCGGGTTCAATTTTCCGCAATAGGGTTGGGACAAATGGGCGTTGATCAGACTGGCGGCGGCATTGATCGTCAACCCGCTCGTCACCTTAAAAGCAAGGTCGGTTTCCACACCCTCGCTGAGCGCCTGGCCGGCATTCACCGTCTCCGAAACGCCGTTGGGTCCCTGGAAGGCGAACTGGAAGTTGTTCCACGGATCATAGAACAAATCGCCGTTCCAGCGGATCCGGTTGTCGAGCCATGAAGTTTTCCAGCCGACTTCGTAATTGATCAGGCTGTCCGAGGAAAAGGGCGGGATTCGCTGATTGCCGTTGAAGCCGCCAGGACGGAAACCATCCGATGTAGTGAAATAGACCAATGCCTGATCGGTGATCTTGTAGCTCACCGAGCCGCGATAGAGGCCGCCACTTTGCAGAAGATGCTGGTGCTGATCCACGCAGGGCGAACCAAGCACCCCAGTGGAACCCGGAATGCAGCCGAGATATCCCAAATTGCCGACGAAGGCATATCCAGGGCCGCCGCCCGCAAACCGATCGAGCTCCTGGTTATAGTGAAAGCCCCGCCCTCCGCCTTCGACCGTAAGATTCGGCAGGATATCGTAGGCAACATTGGTAAACACCGCCTCGTCGACCTCGCCTGTGATCGATCGGGTCTGCCATACCGAATTGGCGTCGCCGGGCACCCACTCGGCCGGGTCGATGCCGGCAATGAATTGATCGTAGTAGCGCTTGTCGGTTTGGTTCTCGTAGAACAGGCCCGCCGAGACACGCAGCGGGTTGGTCGTCGGCGAGGCAACGCGAAGTTCCGTCGACTCCTTGGTGGCGTGAAAGACTGACTTGTTATCCTGGCCGGGATCGATCGCCTTGCCGGCGGCATTATGGGCATAGGCGGCGGCAAACCCCGAGGCGATGTCGTAGAAGAAGGAATAGTCGGTATAGTCCTGTAACTGGTAGAGATTATGTTTCAGATAGCTGCCCACCAGGGTGACGTCGAAATCAGCGATCTTGCCGGTGATCGTCAGCGACGGCGCGTAATAGCTGTCATGGGTCTTTTCCGGCAAATGTTCACCAGATTGGTCGACGCCGATATTCGGGTCATAACCGAAGAAGCCGGACGTCCATTGATCCTGCCCCATCACGGTCGCGAGAACCGTCCACTCTTCATTGAGGTCGATCTTGAACGCGGCACGGCCGCCCTCGGTTTCCGTCGGGTTGAAGTTTTTCTTGAGCAGCGAGGCATTGTTGGAGGTGTAGCCGTTTGATGGATAGGTGAGGGTGTGGAACACATTGTCGATATAGCCGGAATCATGTTCGTGGAAGCCGACCAGGCGGATCGCCATGTTTTCGGACAAGGGCACGTTGACGAACCCCTCGGCGGTATGGCTCACACCGGCGCCGCGGCCGACATTGGCGTCGAGGTCATAGCCCGCCGAGAATTTACTCGGATCGGGCGGATTGGTGACGATCTTGAGCGTTCCCGCTTCCGAACTCGAGCCATAGACGGTGCCTTGCGGTCCGGCCAGAGCCTCGACCCGGGCTACGTCGTATATATGAAAATCGATGGTACCGTTGGCCTGGGTGGTCGGGATCTCATTGATATAGGTGGCGACCGTCGGCTGGCCGAGTTGCGCCGAGGGGCCGGAGGCGCCGGAACTGATGCCGCGCATGAAGATTGCGGCATGGCCCGGGGCTCCCGCCGCTTGGCCAAAGCTCACGCTGGGTAATAAGCCGATGTAATTGTCCAGCGATTTTACGTTGAGGTTGTCCAAAGTCTGCTGCCCCAATGCCTGCACGGCGGATGGGATGCTTTGCAGATTTTCCGAGCGCTTTTGCGCCGTGACGATGACTTCGTCAAGGCCCCCGGTTGAGCTTGCTATCTCCTCCGCCATCACGCCCGGTGATCCGGCCAGAATTGTCGACGCCAGCAGCGTGCGCACCCACAAGGATTCGCGTCCGCCTGCGACCGCTTTTTTCGATTCCATTGATTGCTCCCCCAATCTTACAAGTTAATACAGCTTGGGCGGCTCCCCGTTTCTTTTGTCTGGTAAGGGTATTGTTCGACGATCTGGCCCAATGCCGCCTTGAGCGGTCCCAGCCATGGATCAAAATGGCGCCAGTGATCGAGCCCGTCAGTGAAGATCGGCTGGCGTACCTGCTCGGAGCTGGCGGTGCGGACGGATCGTTCGGTTTGCCAGAAGGACAGGCAAGCCGGCTCGAATTCGAGACCGCAATAGGCCAGCAGCCGGTCGATCTCGGCTTCGGTGTCGGTCACCATCGCCTCGTAATGGACGCGATGAATGCGCCCCGGCAGCACCGCATCGAAATGCGCCATCAGCCGGACATAGTCGGCGTAATAGCGGCCGACATCGGCAAGGTCATAGGAAAACGACTGGCCACGGGCGAAATGCTGCTTAAAGGCCGAAAAGCAGGAACCCATCGGATGCCGCCGCGCATCGATGATCTTGGCGTTGGGCAGCATCAGATGGATCAGCCCGGCATGGAGGAAATTGTTCGGCATCTTGTCGATGAAGAACGGCCGATCGGTCTTGCGCTGGATGCGGGTGCGGCGGAGATAGTCCTCCCCCATTTCGCGCAGTCGCGCACCCTCCATTTCCGCCAGCACCGCTGGATACAGGCTGGGGTCGCCGCGCTTTTTCCGACCGTTCAGCGATTTCACGATGGCGTGCAGGTCGGGCAGTTCCATCGTGCCTTCGACCTGCGAATGGCTGGCCAGGATCTGTTCGATCAAGGTCGAGCCGGAGCGCGGCAGGCCGACGACAAAAATGGGGTCAGGATCCTGGCAGCCGGTTTCCTGATGGCGGGCAAGGAAGGGGCAGTCGAACAGAGCAATGGTCCGGTCGATCTTGCCGGCAGTGTCGAGGGCGTCAAAGCCGATTTGTTTCCGCCGCAACGCATTGCCGCGCTGATAATGGTCGAACGAGAGTTCAAAGCGACCCTGATCCTCGAACGCCTTGCCCAGCGCGAAATGAAAATGCAGCCGGTCGTCACCCTGCAGATCGGCGCGCGCCAATTGCGCCTCCATCGCCGCTATGTCCGCTTGGTCGAACCGGAAGGTCTTGAGGTTTGCCAGACTCCAATAGGATTCGCCCAGAGTGGGCAGCTGATCGATGCTGCGGCGATAGGCCGCGATCGCGGTTTTGCTTCGGTTTTCGGTCTTCAGTGCATGACCGTAGCTCATCCATAATCTCGGCTGATCGGGATATTGGCGGAGCACGCCGTCATAGAGCGCGATCGCCTCGGCATAATTGCCGATCTGCACCATGGCTGCGGCCTTGGTCACCCGCAGGTTGGGGTCGTCGGGTTGCTGCGCCAAAGGCCCTTCAAGAACCGCCAAAGCCTCCAAAGGCTTATTCTGGCGCTGTAAAACGAACGCATAATTCTGCAGCGCGGGCCGAAAATTAGGCGCGAGCTCCAGGCACCGCGCCAGCAGCGTCTCGGAGTCCTCGGAACGACCGAGGCGTGCCGCCAACTCGGCGAGCATTCGGATGGCAACAAAGTCGGTGGCGTGACGCTTGAGATAGTCCTTCAGCGCCCGTTCGGCCAATCCGAGCTGGTTCTTACACAACAAATCGGCAGCGGCGAGCAGCTCGGGGTTTTGCACGGAAGCCCGGATCTGCCGATCGTTGCAATATGCCGCCTCTTGGGCCAGACCCATCAACCGGCAATGGTCGCCGAGAGCCTGCCAGCCGTCATTTTGGTCTGGTGCTGCCAGGGCTGCCCGGCGCAAAGCGTGAAGCGCCGGCAATGCCTTGCCGGCGGCGGCCAGGCTTCGCCCCAATTGCGACTGGGCGACCCACCAGCCGGGAACCTGGCTGATCAGCCTTCGCAGGCAGGCTTCCGCCGCCTCGAATCGGCCGCCGCGGCGCAGGGCCGCCGCCAGGATGATCATCGCCTGCGGCTGGCCCGGCAGGATCCGCAGGATCTCTTCGGCCTGTTGGCGGGCCAAGGCGGGATTGCGCTCGAGCAGACGACCGGCGTGGTCGAGCGCAACGGAGACATCCCCGGTCTGGTCCGCCGTTTTCCGGCTAGCCAAGCTCGTGTTGATATCAGCCCCCGTTGCTGCTGCCGCCGTTTAATTCGCCGGGCCGACCAAGGCCCCCGTCGAACAGTGATAGACCTGCGACGACGTGCCGAAGCACCAGATGACATGATTGTCGAGCTGGGTCCGGTAGGAGGGCAGCGCGCCGTCCTCGCCGTCGCAGACGCAGTCGCGCTCGGCCTGACAGGCTGATTTTCCGCAACAATCGCGATAGGCGATGATATAGGACTTCGCGTTCTCCGGATTGCGGCAGGTGCCGATCCAGGAAATCGGCGAGGGTTCGGTGCCGGGCGGGCAGGTGTTGTGGCCGCCGCCGCAACAGCTGCACAGAACACCCGACGACGCACAATATTTCCAATAGTCGCAGCGTTTGTCGTCGGTCGCCTGCGCATAGCGGTCGAAATCAGTCTCCGGCGCCGCCGCCGCGCTGGCGCGGGAGATGGGCAGCAGCGGCAGCGCCGCGCCGGCAGTCACCGCCGCGCCGACTCTTGAGAGGAAGCTTCGGCGCGAGGTGTAGCCCGCCAGCCGGCGGACGAAACGCTCGCTGGCCTTGTCGAATGTGGTTCTTGCTTTGCTCATTCTATCCCCCGTCCTCACATGCCAGACACATAGGCTGCGCCGCCTGACGCCGCCTCGATCTTGCGCAGCAATTTGCCTGTCGTGGCGTCCAGTACCATGTCGTTGCCTTCCGTATTGAGCAGGAAAATCACCGGATGCTGGTCCTGCGAGACCTGCAGATTGCGGTAATAGACCGGCTTGTCCTTGACGATGGCGCCGCTGGTGGGGACCGCCCAGAGTGGGAAACGCGAGACCAGACTGTGCTTCTTGGTGTCGAGCACCCAGATCTCCGAACCGCCTGCATCCTGGGTCCAGTAATTCCCCATATGCATGATGACGAACAGCTTGCCGCTTGCCTTGTGGTAGGCCACCAATTGGTGGCCGCCGGGGCGCCAGGTCAGTTCCTTGACGCCGGTTCCCGCCACCGGCAATCCGGCGGCCTGCTGGATCGACCAGGGCTTCTCGATGACCGGCGTCGCACCCAGCTTGGTCTCGTAGACGAGACCGGTAAAGGAGACGAAGAACGCCTTGCCGCTGGCCGTATCGGAAATGCTGTCGTCGAAGATCGGATCCCTGTTGGCGTCGAAGAAGGGTTTGCTGTGGGTCATCGTGACCTTCCCCTGGTCCGACACCAGGACGGTGGCCAGTGAGCCGTCGCCGCACAGCGAGGTGAATCCTTCATCGCCCACCGGGTAGATCATCGAACAGCCGGGCAGGTCGATGGTGCCGCCGGCCGTCTGATTCTTGAGGTCGAGCCAGATCACCGACGAGGCCGGCTGCATTGCGTAGACATAGCCGCGATGGCCCGACAGGCTCAGGCCAAAATTGTGCAACTGATTGACCAGGGCGCGACTCGGGATCGGGATCTCTTTTTCGGCACTGAGGGTCTTGGCGTCATAGACCGTCACCATGTCCTGGCGAGCCCCGCGCGTGCCATGGACCCAATAGGTCTCAGACACATAGAAATGGCTGCCGTCGGGTGACTCGCCGAAATTGGGGACATATCCCGCCGAGATGTTTCCCTCCATCTTGCCGGTGTCTCCGTCAAACACCGTGAAAGTGGAGGTGCCAAAGCCGTTCGCGGTAATGAAACGGTGCGGCGGCGCGGGAAGCTTGAGGGTGGCGACCCCATAAGTTTCCGGGGTGGTGTCGTCCTCGGCCCGGGCGCTCTCCGTGACCTGTATCAGAAAAAGAAAACTCGATGCCAATAAGGCCTTGCCCAATCTTCCGCCCGTCATCGTCTCGTCCTCCTGTCAGGAACGCGGGAATGTCATGTCCGATCGTCTTTTCATCTTCTGTCGGCCGAGCCGACGCCGTAATTGTCGCGCCCATAGAGGCGCAGTGTCTCGGCAGCGCCGTAATCACGGATCAGCCGCTCCACCAAGCCGGCACGATAGGCGCGCAAGGGGGCGCCTGTCAGCGGCGTGCGCCGCAAACTCGCCACTTCGGCCGCCTGGTAGGGTTTGGCGCCTTGGGGTACGCTGCCCTCTCCGATCACGAACACCATGTAATTCAAGGCATCGGCGAGTTCCTGATCGGTCAGGGTCGAGAAAGCGACGTTCGGCAGCCGCGACAGATAGGCTCGACCTTCCGGGAAATTCAGGAAATAGCCGACCTGATGTTTGAGGTCGGGGACGGCTTCGGCGTTGGTGGTACCGTCCACCCCGTGGCAGCCACCGCAATGGAGGACGAAATTAGCCTGCGCCGGGCTCATCGCGCCAGTGGCGTTGTGCGCCATCGCGACTGGAACAGCCGCAAAAAGCACAGTCAGCGCTTGCAAAATCCTGAGCGGCAGCGTTTGCGCGCGCACGCAGTTTCCCCCCGACCGATAGACCATTTGCTGAATTGAACAATCGCCATTTGTGGCAACCAGGCACGAAAGACGCAGAACTCATAACGGTGATCTGACCAACAGCGTAAGGGGGCAAGTGGCGGCTTGTCAATTCGCTTTGAAACATAAATGTGCAGATTCCGAGTATGCACAAAAAATAGTCAGACCTGCACGGTATTGTTCCCGGAAATTTCACGAGCAATATGTAAGATGTTGAAATAGATAAATATATTGATGCAAGCGGCAAGGCGTGGGCACGTCTCGATGAGATGACTCTGATGATCGCCTGACGGCAAGGGCCTGCCCTCGCGCTCCCGTTGCGCCCTTGAGGCGTCGAATGGGACGTTCGACGCCTCAAGGGCGCCTGAGGCGTGGCTTGACCCGAAGAATGAAGAATCTTCAGGCCGCTTCTCTTTTTGTTGAATTCATTCAACAAAAAGAGAAGCGGAACGGGAGCGCGAGGGCAGGCCCTTGCTCGCCGTCAGGCGATCGCCGAGTCGTATTGCCAGACCGGGCGCGAACCCGGCACCCCCGAACAAACCTTACCCAACGCGCGCGCTCTGTCATCAACCGTCAAATCGGCAGCAGGCTGGCGGCCACCGCCACCATGCACAGCCCGATCAGAACTTCGAGCAGGCGCCAGGCCGAAGGCTTCGCCAGGACTGGCCGCAGCAGCGCCGCGCCATAGCCGAGTGAAAAAAAGAACAGGCAGGAGGCCAGCATCGCCCCGGCCGCGAAACTGAGCCGCCGGCCCGGATATTGTTGCGCGACCGAACCGATCAGCAGCACGGTGTCGAGATAGACATGCGGATTGAGCCAGGTCAGGGCCAGGCATAGCAGCAAAGTCGGCGCCAGCTTTTGGCCCTGACCTTGTTGCGGCACCAGGCTGTCGGCCTTTGACCAGGCCCGCCAAAAGCTTCGGCCGCCATAAGCCAGCAGAAACAGCACACCGAACAATTTGAGGCCGCGCAGCAGCAGAGGGTGACCGCCGACCACCACGCTCAAGCCGGATATGCCGGCGATCATCAGCACGGCGTCGGACAGGGCGCACAGCAGACAGACGAAAAACACATGGTCGCGTCTCAATCCCTGGCGCAGCACGAAGGCATTTTGCGCGCCGATCGGCAGGATCAGCGACAGGCCGAGGGCAAAACCCGACAGCAGCGCCGCAGTCATTTCTGCTCCCGCAGTCTTGCCGCCAGACCGGCGAATTCAGCGGTGACGCGTTGGTAGAGGGTGCGCTTGAACGGCACCACCAGAGGCACCAACTGGTCGAACGCGAGCCAGCGCCAGGCGCCGAATTCGGCATGGGGCGTCTTGATGTCGATATCCGAGTCGCGCCCCCGGAAGGCGAGTGCAAACCATTTCTGCATTTGCCCGCGATAGCGGCCCTGCCAGGCAATTCCCAGCAATTCGGGCGGCAATTCATAGCTCATCCAGCCGCTGCTTTCGGCGATGATCTCGGCCTTGTCGGTGCCGGTTTCCTCGGCCAGTTCGCGCAGAGCCGCCACCCTTGGCGTTTCCCCCGCGTCGATGCCGCCTTGCGGCATCTGCCAGCCGCCGGCCTGCTGGTCGATTCGGCGGCCAACCCAAACCTGCCCGGCGGGATTGAACAGCATCAGACCGACGCCCGGACGATAGGGCAATGAAGGCGCCGCCGGCGTCATGGTGGCGATTTGGCCAGCGCGCTGACCGGCACCAGGGTGACGCCGTTTTCCGGCAGGCTGGCGAGGAAGGCGAGCAATCTTTCGAAACTGACCGGCCGCGCCGACAGGGTGACGATGGCACTGCCGTCGCGTTTGGCGGCCAGCAGCAGGCGGGCCAGTTTGGCATCGATCGCGCTGCGGTAGGGTGTATCGTCGGCCACCAACGTCACCGCCGCCGCCGCCGGCATTACCTGATCCTCGACGCCGACCAGCCCGTCGCCGATCAACAGCAGGCCGCGATCCTTGAGATCATGCAGCATCAAGGCCCAGCTATCGGTGGCGGTCACCGGCGAACGCAGGGACGCCGCCACCCCGACATAGCCGGTCGCCTTGGCCAGCAAGACGTCGAGGCGGGTGATCGCCTCGCCGGGCGAATGGCTGGCCAGAATGGCCAAGGGACCGGCGTCGTGCTGGGGGAAATCCGGCGGCTCCAAGGGCAAATCGAGCAGCGCCTCGTGTCCGGTGTCGCGGGCTCGCTTGATCCAGCCATCCAGCGTGCTGCCATAGGGACTGAAGGAAAGGCTCACATCGGCTGGCAATTTGGCGATCGCGGCGCTGGTGGCGTCGCGTGAAAGTCCCAGTCCCATTACGACGACGGCGATCTTGGGGCCCGGCTTGCTTTGCCCCGCTCCGATCGGACGGGCATAGACCTTCCACGCTTCGAGACCGGCGGCGCGAATCGGTAGCAGGCCGTTCGGGCTCTGGTGCAACAGCTCAGGCAGCGGCGCCGGCGGCAGAGGTGCTGCGACCGGGGACGGAGTCGGCAATTGTGCAAAAGCGGGGGGCGCCAGCGACTCGCCAGCCGGCGGCGCCGACGGCTCTGCCAGCGGCGGTGGCGGAGGCGGCGCCACGAAACTGGACACCGGCTTGGCGGGGGCAGCCGGCTGGGCCGGTTTCTCGGCTGGTTGCTCAGCCGGCTGTTCGGCCGGTTTCTCGGTCGTTGTCTGCGCGGGTTTCTCGGTCCGCTGTTCGGCCGGTTTCTCGGCCGGCTTCTCCGGCTGGGCAGACGGCGTCTTATCGGGCGCGTCGGTCGGCGGCGAAGTCTCCGTCACCACTGCCGCGGGCGGACGCAACAAGGCTTCGGCCGGCTTTTCCGCGCCCGGCCGAGGCGGCATCGCCATCGAGATGCGCGGTCCCTGCAGCAGCCGTTCGGCCAGCGCGGTCGGTGTTTCGCCGGTCGCGATGTACCAGCCTGCCAAGCCTGACGCCACCACCGTCAGCGGTATGACGAGGGCATAAACCAGCAGGGGCAGCCAAGCGCTCGGCTCCCGGTGCCGTCGGTCCTGGATCCGGCGGGCTTCGGACGCGGACGACAGTTTCACCGGCCGCTCACCCTGTCCTGCCCCTTCAGTTGTTCTTGGCCACGCCCTTATAGAGCGACAGCCCGTGCAGCAGATCGATGGCGCGCGATAATTGGTAGTCGTTGGCGGGGTCGCCGAAATGCGTCAATGCGTCGATCGGACTCTCGGTCGGTGCCGGCTTTTCGTCCGCAGCAGCCTTAGCGTCGGCTCCGGCCTTAGCCTCGGGGACCGCCGGTGCCGCGGCCTCAGGTTTGGCCGCATCCTTGCTTTTGTCCTTGGCCTTGCCGCCGTCTTTGATCGTGTCGTTGCGCAACGCCCCCTTCAATGCCGCCTCGCTGCGCAGCTGGCCGGCCGCCGGTTCAAGCGGTTCGAGTTTGGCTTGCGCCACCTTGATGTCGGGCTCGATACCGAGCGCCTGGATCGAACGCCCGGATGGCGTGTAATAGCGCGCCGTGGTCAGTCGGATCGCGCCGTAGGAGCCGTTCTGCGGAAACGGAATGATGGTTTGCACCGACCCCTTGCCGAAGGATTTGGTTCCCAGCAGGATGGCACGGCGATGATCCTGCAGCGCGCCGGCGACGATTTCCGAAGCCGAGGCCGAGCCGTCATTGATCAGCACCACCAGCGGCAGTCCGTCCGTCAGGTCCTTGCCATGGGCGTCATAGCGCTGGGTTTCTTCCGCACGGCGGGCGCGGGTCGATACAACCTCGCCCTTGTCGAGAAAATCCGACGAGACCGCCACCGCCTGGTCGAGCAATCCGCCCGGATTGTTGCGCAAATCGAGCACCACGCCCTGCAGGTGACCTTGCCCGTCCTTGCGAAGCTGTTCGATCGCCTTTTTCAAATTGCCGTCGGTGGAGGCGACGAACTGGCTGATGCGAATATAGCCGACATTGTCGACCAGTTTGGCTTTGACGGTCTGAATTTTGACGACGGCACGGGTCAGGGTGACGTCGAAAGGCGCCTGACTGTCGCGGCGGATGGTGATCTTGATGTCGGTATTGACCGGCCCTCGCATATGCTCGACGGCGTCGTTGAGCGTCATGCCCTGCACAGGTTCGCCGTTGAGATGGGTGATGTAATCATTGGGCCGGATGCCGGCGCGGGCCGCCGGGGTGTCGTCGATCGGCGAGATCACCTTGACAAAGCCGTTGTCCATGGTGACCTCGATGCCAAGACCACCGAATTCGCCCTGGATCTGCACCTGCATGTCTTTGTAATTCTTGGGATTCATATAGTTGGAATGGGGATCGAGCGAGGTGAGCATGCCATTCAGCGCCGCTTCAACCAGCTGCTCGTCGGTCACCGGTTCGACGTAATCATTGCGCACCCGCTCGAACACATCGCCGAACAGGCTCAGCAGGCGGTAGGTTTCCGGGCTGTTGCCGCTTTTGTCTGCAGCGGACGCCGAGATTGACGGCAGCACCAGCGAAGCGCCGAGAACGGCCGTTATCAAAAATTTCCGTATCATCCAGAGACCTTCGCTTTGCGTGCCGTGAGCCATGGCAACGGGTTGACCGGCTGACCATCGTGGCGGAATTCAACATAGAGAAGCGGTTTCGCTTCCGGCTGTCCCATTACGCCAACCGGCTCGCCGGTGGCAAGATGTTGGCCGACCGAACCGTCGATACGGGCCATGCCGGCAAGGAGCGTATGATATCCCTCGCCATGCTCGATGATCAAGAGGAGCCCATAGCCGCGAAAAGGGCCGGCGAACACGATTTGCCCGTCATAGGGGGCGATCACCTGGGCGCCCGGACGGGTTTCGATGCTGATGCCTTTGGACGGGCCCTGCTGGTTGGCGTTCTGGCCGAAACGCACGACCACCGCGCCGCGCGCCGGAAACGGCATCTCGCCCTGAGCCCGGCTGAACGGCCGATTGGCGCGCTGCAGCGCCTGACGCTGGTCGAACGCGGTGCGCTCTGCGGCCCGGCTGGTCTCGCGTGCGGCGGCGGCGGCCTTCGCTTCTGCCGCCTCAGCCACTTGGCGGGCCAGGCGTTCGGCCTGCTGGGCAGTGCGCATCTCGGCCAGTTGGGTCTCTTGCCGCTGCTTGGCGGCGCGGGCCACCGCGCGTTCCGCTTCGCGTTCCGCCTGCTGCGCCAGAGCGCGCGCCTCGAGGGCAGCGCGGGCGGCGACCAGCTCGGCGGCGCGGGCCGCCTTTTCCGCCGCCAGGCGCAGCACCGCGTCTTGTTGCTGGCGCCTGTTCTCTTCGTCCAGCCGCCGCAACAGATCGCGCAGATCTTCGGCCTCTGTCGCCATGGTCTGCTGCTGCCGCTCCGCCGATTGCTGTTCCTCCTCGGTTTGCTCCTGAATCCGCTGCTTTTTTTCGTAGAGTTCGCGCAGCAGGCGATGCTGCACGTCGAGGCGGGCGGCAACCAGAGCGATGCGCTCCTGCTGATGGGCGATGTCGGTCCTGACCG
>Ga0302320_10006071_pt1 | contig 26921 bp, 22 predicted proteins | sample Bog_T0_3_FD_202130 | JGI IMG/M metagenome (GOLD analysis project Ga0302320, IMG submission 202130) | Peat permafrost microbial communities from Stordalen Mire near Abisko, Sweden - Bog_T0_3 | ecosystem: Environmental > Terrestrial > Soil > Wetlands > Peat | place: Sweden: Abisko, Stordalen Mire...
GCCCAGAGCCGTTGAACCCGCGTGCGTCGAAGAGCCGGACGTGATCCTCTTGTCGAGCGCCTCGGCTGCCCACTCAGTCGCTGCCGGCCTGAGAGCCTCTGCCTACGCCCATTGGATCGTCGATAAGCCCTGTTTTGTCCTTGGAACTCAGACACTGGCTGCCGCAACCCAAGAAGGTATGTTGATAGGCGGCGTCGCCGCACAACCCACTCTTGAGAGCCTGATCGAGGCGGTCCTTCACCGCCAGGACCCATCTGATGTTTGAAAATCTCAGCCGCCTTCGCAAGTCACGCACGTTGCGCGCTATCTTCTCGGAGGCGCGTGTCTCACCTGACCAGCTCATATTTCCCATCTTTGTCAGCGAATTGGTCACCTCACCCCAGGCGATCGTATCGATGCCCGGCCAGTTTCAGTGGCCAGTTGAGGCCCTCCCCAAATTGGCCGAGCAAGTGCTTGCCTCGGGGGTTCGCAGCGTCCTCCTTTTCGGCCTGCCGGCGAACAAGGACGCCAAGGGAAGCGGAGCGACCGCCCCAAACGGAGTGGTGCCGGAGGCGATCCGCGTTCTCAAGGGTGCGGTACCTGACTTGGCGGTCATCACCGATGTTTGCGCCTGCGAATACACCGACCACGGCCACTGCGGAATCATGAGTGGCTCGACCCTCGACCAGGCGGGGACCCTTGAGTTGCTCGCCGAGATTGCTGCGGTCAATGTGGCTGCCGGGGCCGACATCGTCGGTCCGTCCTCTATGGTAGATGGACAGGTCGGCGCGATTCGAGAGCGCCTGGATGCCGACGGGTTTCCGGATATCCCGATCATGGCCTACTCGGCAAAGTTCGCTTCAGCGTTCTATGGCCCCTTCCGCGAGGCCGCCGATTCGGCGCCCGCCTTCGGAGACCGGTCCGCCTACCAACACGACCCCTCTCGGGTGAGGCATTCCCTACGAGAGATGCAGGCCGACATCGAGGAAGGGGCCGATATCCTCATGGTGAAGCCAGGCCTGCCCTACCTCGATGTCCTCGCCCGCGCCAAGGAGGTATTCGACCTACCGCTTGCGAGCTACTGGGTCAGCGGCGAGTACTCCATGGTCAAGGCGGCCGCCGCCAATGGCTGGATCGACGAGAAACGCATCGTGCTGGAAAGCCTCACCGCCTTTCGAAGGGCCGGCGCCGACGCCATCATCACCTACCACGCCCTTGAGGCGGCCCGTTGGCTGCGAGGAGACTAAGTAGGAGCGTGGCGGCTGTCTAGAGTACGCCGCTGGCGGCCCAACGGGCCAAAAAGCGACTAGCCAGGGGTGAAGCGTAGCGCAACCCCTGGTGGGGCCACCGCGAAACCAAGCCCCAAAGGAGCGATAGGCGTTTCGCCCAGCCGATTATCGCTCATCCGAATCCCCACAGCAAGAACGCGGAATGCGGCCATAAGCGAGTGCCATTATGGGAACTATGCATAACCGAGTTGCCCTTGTCACCGGCGCTTCCACCGGAATCGGAAAGGCTATCGCCCTTCGCCTCCTGAACGAGGAATGGGTGGTGTATGCGGGGGCGCGGCGGCTCCCACTCATGGAAGACCTGAAGGCCAAAGGCGCGAAGGTGCTCTGCCTGGACGTCACCCTTGAAGAGAGCATGGTCGCGGCGGTCAACCAGGTTCTCGAGACCGAGGGACACATCGACGCCCTCATCAATAACGCCGGGTACGGCGCCTACGGCGCCATCGAGAACGTCGCCATCGACGAGGTGAGACGGCAGTTCGAGGTCAACGTTTTCGGCCTGGCCCGCATGTCTCAACTTGTGTTGCCTGCCATGCGCGAGGCGCACTCGGGGACGATCGTGAACATCGGTTCAATGGGCGGGAAGTTCTGGATGCCGATCGGCGGCTGGTACCACGCGACCAAGCACGTTGTGGAGGTGATCTCTGACGCGATGCGTTACGAATGCGCCCCTTTCGGGGTGCACGTCGTGGTTGTGGAGCCGGGTTCCATCAAGACCGAGTGGGCCGGCATCTCCGCCCAGGGGGCCAGGACCGCCAAGCTCGATTCGGCCTATCGGGAGTTGGAGGATAAGATGGCTAACCTGCTGGAGAGCGATGGCCACCCTGCCGACCCCGACGTCATCGCCAAGGTCGTCTCCGTGGCTCTCAACAGCCCCCACCCCCGCCGGCGCTACGCCGCCCCCCTCGACGCCAAGATCCTCATCTTCGTTCACTGGCTGCTGCCGGCTCCAGCTTGGGAGGCGCTGATCCGCATGGCCATCCGTCGCGCGAATTCGAAGAAGTCCGGCTGACCGCAAGGCGTTGAGGCCACAAAGGTAGAATTCCGCAAGCCAGGACGCTCCAAGACGTCTTCGAGGCTGAGGTAACACAAACATATGGAGGTCGAAGGTGCAGCCCTTTTGTACACATTAGCTGGCCTGATGATCACGTTCGCGGGGTTTTCCGCGCTCCTCTTGGGGCTCCGACCGGCCGCCGGGGCAAAGCTTTCCCTCCTCGACCGTTACCTTGCCAAGACGGTCATGACCTACATTTTCGTGTTGACAGCGGGTGCCCTGATGCCCGCGCTGCTTGCGCTCTATGACACGCCAGCAACTTGGATTTGGCGAGGTTCGGCCGTGCTTTTCGCACTGCCGATGCTTTCTCTACAGACCACCTACCCAATCAGACGCCGCAACGCGGTCGGCAAGGGACCACCGTTCGCGGTGTACGCCGTCTTCGTCGTGTTCGGATCGGCGGTGACCCTGGTGATGCTCGTTTACGTCTTAGCGGGTTCCAAATACAGTGCTGCCGGCTACATCACCGCGCTGACGATTGACTTCTTTACCGTCATCTACTCCTACCTGGTCGCCCTCGAAGTCATCATGCAGCAACCGTTCGAACCGGCCGGAACCAAGGCTGAAATTGCCAATCGCGAGCGAGCATAGTTGCCCGAGTTTCTGAGCGAGCCTGTGTTTGAAATTGTGGGAGCCACTAATCGCCGACACCCGGGAGAAATTCGCCGCCTCCCGATGAGCCTTGGGGGTCGGGAGTGCCCCCAACCACCCCGCCCGTCGCGGCCTCTGGAAAGGGCATGGCAATGTCCAGCTCCCAACGATTCCTGCCGGGGCAAAGTTGGAGATGCCGGGCCGCTACTCACGCGACCGGACAGCACACACGGAGGTGTTCATCTCCCACCGAGTTGCGATGGTATCGAATACCCCGGTCAGCTTCGGTCGACAAGTTTGGATTTCACCGCTTTCATGGCAGCTTCCGTCCTGCTGTTGACCTGGAGGGCTTTTAGGATATTGCTGACGTGGTTCTTGACCGTCTTCTCGGCGATCTTTAGGCGCCCGGCGATTTCTTTGTTCCGGAGGCCCTGCGTCACAAGATCAAGAATCTCCTGCTCGCGGTCGCTCAGGACGAACAGTTCGCCCTCGTCTTCCTCGTCCTCGTCACGCACGCGACGGAAGTCTTCCAATACCTTGGCAGCGATTCGAGGGGTGATCTTCGCCTCACCCTTGGCCGCGCATCGGATACCCTCCACGACGTCCTGGGGGGTGCTCGTCTTGAGGAGGTAGCCGGTGGCGCCCGCCTTGAACGCCTGGAAAACCGTGTCATCGTCCTCTCGCACAGTAAGCACGACACAATAGACCTGCTTTTCTTGCCGCAGCAGCCGTCGCATCAGCTCGATGCCGTCCAAGCGGGGCATGTTGACGTCGGTCAATAGCACATCCGGGGGATCGGCCAGGCAAGCGTCCAAGGCCTCTTGCCCATCCTTGCATAAAGCGATCACTTCGCACTCCTCGCTCACCAATGCGAGGGTGCGCTGCAGCGCATTCCTGTACGCCGGCTCGTCATCAGCGATGACGACTCGAATCTTCCCTGCCATATGGGGAGTATACATGTGGCACGGCTCGCAGGTTGCAGAGGGCCATGCCAGCGGGTAGCCTTCAACAACGATGGCTCAGGTGAAGATTTATGGCCTCAAGTCCTCGCTGACTGTTCACGGCGCCGCATTATCTGCCGCGATTCACGGGGCGGTGGTGGAGGCGCTTGAATATCCGCCGGAAAAGAAGTTCCACCGCCTGATTGGATTGGATCGACAAGACTTCGTCTTTCCTGAAGATCGCACCGACCATTACACGATCATCGAAATCGCGATGTTTGAGGGCCGCTCGGTGGATGCGAAGAAAGCACTGATCCGGCTGATCTTCGCAAACATCGAGCGTGAGGTGGGCATTGCCTCCAACGATGTAGAGATCACGATCACCGAAACACCGCGACACAACTGGGGAGTTCGCGGAGTGTGCGGAGACGAACTGTCGCTCGGCTACAAGGTGAACGTCTGAACCTATTTCAGCCCGGTCATCACGATGCCTTTGATGAAATACCTCTGGCTGAACAAGAAGATCACGAGGAGGGGGATCATCACCAGCACCGAGGCAGCCATGATCTCGTTCCAATGGTCGTTGGCTAGCGTTTTGTAGCTGTTCAACCCCAGCTCGAGGGTCTGCTTATCCTGATCGTTCAAGTACAGCAGCGGACCCAAGAAATCGCGCCAATTGAAGACAAAGGAAAACACGCCGACGGTGGCAAGGGCGGGCCCGGTGAGGGGCAGCAGGATGCGCCAAAAGATGGTGGAGTGTCGAGCGCCATCCAGCCAAGCCGCCTCATCAAGTTCCTTGGGCAGACTCATGAAGAACTGGCGCAGAAGGAAGATGTTAAAGGCGCCGCCCCCCAGGTAGGCCGGTACCACTAGGGGATAGAACGTGTTGATCCAGCCGAAGTATTTGAAGAGCACGTAGGTTGGAATCATCGTCACGATGCCCGGGAGCATCATGGTGCCGATGAGCAGAACGAAAAGCCGGTTCTTCCCCCGAAACTCAAGACGGGCAAATGGGTAAGCGACCATGCTTGCCGTCAGTACCACTCCAAAGGTGCTGAGGATGGAGATCACCAGTGTGTTTTGCAGCAGCAGGCGGAACACCACGTTCGGGTTGGAGAGGACGGTGTGAAAGTTGTCCCAAGTCACCTGATGGGGCCAAGCGGCGGCAGCGGTCACTGCCGATTCCTGGGGGCTCTTCAACGCGATCGCAAGCATGATGTAGAAGGGAGCCATCATAGCGATGGATCCCACCACCAAAAGGGTCCAGACTGCCGCCCTGCCCAGCTTCACCGCGTCACGCATCTACACGCCCTCCGAGTGGACCCATTTGTTCACCTTGAACTGAAGGAACGTCGCAATGGCGATGATCAAGAACAATAGCCAGGCAAGGGCGCTCGCATAGCCCATCCTCAGGCTGGTGAACGCCTGGTCGTACAGGTAGAGCATGTAGAACCGGGTGGCATCTCCAGGACCGCCTTGGGTCATAACGAAGGTTTGGGTAAAGACCTGGAAGCTCCCGATCACGCCGGTGACGAGCACGAAAAAGAGTGAGGGGGTGAGCAACGGCACAGTGACCGCTTTGAACTTCTGCCATGCGCTCGCCCCATCGAGCATCGCCGCCTCATAGTAGTATTCGGGAATCCCTTGAAGGCCGGCCAACAGCACCACCATGCCGCCGCCAATGCCCCACAGAGACATGATGATCATGGCGGCCAGCGCGGTCTTATCGCTGCCAAGCCAGTTCACCTGGCCACCATTGTCGGTGAGCGGTTGCATCATGTGGGCTAGCCCGAGGAAGTTTCCCTTTCCGTCGGCCCCGTAGATGATCATGTTGATGAGGCCCCCCTCCGGTTGAAACAGCTTCTTCCAGATGAGCACGGCCGCCACCGTGCTAGCCAGTGAGGGCAGGTAGAAGAGGGTGCGGAAAAGCGGCATACCCTTGACCTTGGTGTTCAAGAGGGTCGCGAGCAGAAGGCTCCCGATGATCCCGATCGGCACCGAGAAGAGGGTGTAGATCAGGGTGACCCGCAGGGACACGTAAAATCGCGGGTCGTCAAAGATGGCCTCGTGATAGTTTGCCATCCCCCGCCACTTGGCGGGGGTGATGATGTCCCAATCGCTCAGGCTCATCACGAACGAGAAGATCATTGGACCCAGAATGAGGAGCACGGCTCCCACTAACCACGGAGCAATGAATTTGTATGCCGCCGCGTTATCCTGCCGTTGCCGTTCCGAGTACTTGACTCCGCGTTCCGGCCAGTAGACGAACGCCACCAAGCCCACGGTGATCGCAAGGGCCCCCACGAGCCCACCGGTCCAATTGAAATTGGGGAGGGCCGACATGGACTTGAGCCGATCGAGATGGGTTTGCGCGTCGGTATTGGCTTGCGCAAGCGCCGCTTCAGGCGTCTGTTCACCGCTCCATATCAAGTCGAGTCGAGGGTTGATATAGGTCTGGAGGTCCGGCCAGTACTCGGATGATGGCGGAAAGTGGACATAGTTGACGGCGGCATCGGTCAGCTGGCGAGAGGCTGGGTAGCGCATCGCCAAGGGAGTGTCAGGACCAACCTGCCAAGGCTCAGAGAGGGCCAGACGCCGAATGGCGGGTTGGGCCAGACCATCGGCAGCAACCATTTTCATGGTGTAGGGGCCAGCTAGAAACTGCAGAAGTTCCCAGGCTTCCTTCGGATGGCTGGTGCTTGAAAAGATGCAGTACCCGGACCCGCCGCTGGGAAAGCTGCGCACGCCGTTCTTATAGGCGGGAAACAGGGTGATGTCCCAATCAAAGAAACCAGGCGTGCCCGGAATGATCGCCTTGCGAATATTGGGCACTTCCCAGATACCACCCTGCATCATGGCGATCTTCTGTTCGGTAAACAACTTGGTGGAGTTGGACTGCAGCACGCTCGAGATTTCGGTGGGCGAGGGGATCCACTTCTTGGCCAGCATAAGGTCCGCTTCTAGCTTGTAGCAGCGAACGATGTTTGGGTCCGAATAGAGCACCTTGGTGGGGTTTGCCTCGTCATCGAGGAACTTATATCCCGAGCTGTAAACAAAGCTTTGGGCGAGAAGGTCGGGCCAGCCTGGCGAATACGCCCACTGGCTCACCGCACCCGAGGAATCGAACACGGTCATGTGGTGCAGAACCCATAGGAAGTCTTTCTGCTTGAGCTCGGGACGCTCTTGGAAGTCCCACGTCCAACTGCCGTCAGGGTAAGGCATGTGGGCTTGGTCGAATAATCGCTTGTTGTAATAGACAAAGCCCATTGGTGCGATGTCTCGCGGGAGCACGTAGAGCCGACCCTGGTACCGGTGGACGTTTACAATAGCCGGATAGTATTCGTTCAGGCTAAAGCCTGGCGTATGGGCAGCCAGATCATCCAGCGGCATGAGCACGCCACGGCGGGCCAGTGGCTGAAACTTCTCGAAGCCCATCATCGCCACATCAGGCGCCGCGTTCGCCGCGTACTGGGTCAACATCTTCTGCATGTACAGGCCGTTATCGACCTGGTTCAGCTTTACGAAGACGCCCGGATGCAGCCGCTCGAATTCCATGATCGCCGCGCGTTGGATGTCTAGCGCCTCAGCGCCCTCCCAGGTCGCAAGTCGCAATGTGATATCGGCCCGTAGAGGCGTTGTGAGGAAGGCCGCCGCAAACAACAGGACCGCCGAAAGCAGCCGCCGTCTCAGTTCTTCGCCATTGAAGACGCGCTTGATAAGAAACATACTACAACCCAAAGCGGCCTACGGTTCGACCGCAGCTCAGTGGAAGGCTTTGTTCAACTGGCGCTGATCCGTATTCGCCCGAATGTCGATCGAGGTCACCCGCAGGTCCTCTAGTGGATACTCTGGATTGTGAGTTGCGGTCACCCACCCGTCAAGAATCATCGCCTCAAGGGCCATAAGAGTTCGGTGAATGACTCGCGTGCGCACCTCGGGTTCCGGTCGGTATTTCTCGGCGCTTGCATTGATCGATTTGATGATGCCCGGCCAGTGATGCTCCGTCTGCAACAGGTTTAAGACGTAGCCAAATTCCTCGTTGACTGGGAGCCGTCGCTCGCCGCGCTTGTAGGCGCGCATCTTCAGAACCTCGCCATTCTGGTAGCGCGCTTTCTCGATGAACGAGGATCCACCGAGGTTCAAGTGGAATTCGTTTGTCTGCTCCAGAACACCGGGAGGATCAAGTTCGTTCAGGAAGTGGCCAAGGTTCTTGACCTGGAGGAGCGAAAATCCGCTTGAACCGGTTTCCTCGTCCTCGTTGATAAAGCCCCCTTGGGCCAACCAGCGCCAAGCCTTGTCGGGATCAAGGTCAAGGCCTGAATCCTTGGCCAACTCGGAAGTGAAGACCTTGAGATCGCCGAACTGCGCATTTGCGGTGTACCAATATTCAGCAAACCGAATGTGATTGAGGACGCGCTGGCGCTGGCGAAGGGCAAACTGCTCCTTGAGCCAAGCCTCTGTGTACCGTTTTCGGTCCAGTTCCAGAATCGTGCAACACACTTCTCGGGCCGCCAGATGGGCCATGGTCAGGCCGGCAGCAAGAATGGGATCAGCGAATCCGGCGCTTTCGCCGATGAGAAACCAGTTCTCTCCGCCTACCCGCTCGGCTAGGAAACTCCAGTCCTTCGTTGAAGACAACTTCTCTTCGCTAGTTGCATCCTTCATCAGCGACTCGATCATGACCTCGTCCTTCAGGGCCTTCTCGTAGAGCTCCTTCGGGCGCATTCCCGACGCCTTGTAGTAGGCCGCAGGGACGACGAGGCCGACGCTTGTTCGGGTGGGGCCCAAGGGAATAAACCAAATCCAGCCGTAGGGGACGCTGATGACTTGGACCCGGGTACCGCCCACGCCAATCTTGACCGCCCATTCGGCGTTTTGCCAGTAATCCCAAATCGCGATGTTTTGAAGGGTTGTCGGATACTCGGATTGAACACCCATTGAGCGGCGAATCAATCCTGGATGGCCAGATGCATCGATATAGTAGCGCGCAATCACGGAAGCCCCGTCCTGCAGGACCAGCTTCGCGATGCGGTCGCCGTCACGCACCACCTCCCTTACGGTGGCTGGCTGATGAACCTCGACCCCCATTTCTTGGGCATGATCGAGGAGGATCTTGTCGTAAACGGCACGGTCCACTTGGAAGGCGGTGAACCGCCTCTGACCCTCATATTTGGCCGGCCTAGGTTCGTCCTTGAAGACTTCATTCGGAACGAACTCGAAATCCCAGAGTTCGGGGGACTTGCCCCATTTGTAGGTTGCGCCTACTTTGATGGGAAAGTTGGCTGCCTCGACCTTGTCCCAGCAGCCCATTTCATCTAGGACGCCTGATATCGGGGGAAGCTGGCTCTCCCCAACGTGATCGCGCGGAAAGGCCTCCCGCTCAAAGATGGCTACCTTTAGAGAGGGGTTGTACTTCTTCAGCAAAGAAGCGGCGGTGGAACCGGCAGGCCCACCGCCAACGATCGCTACATCAAAGTCCATGCTCATCGAGGTGTCGAATTATGAGGATGTAAAAGTCTAGTTGCTGGCAGGTTGATTGGGCATCCGCGTTGGCATGTTGGGGTTGGCAACGTTCGCCGTCTTCATGAACTTCCATGCCTCTTGAGCGCCTTCCGGCCCCTTACCAACGAGTTGCTCGAATGCCTGCTTGTCAGCAGGACTCAAAGCGTCGTAGTTTCCGTTCGCTTTGTTGTAGTACGAGCGCATACCCAAAGCGATGTTGAGCGTGTGATTGTCGGGAACGACGGGTGAACTGTCGTTGCCACATCCGACGATTGCCATACCGACGACGATAAGCGCCAGTGTTGTGATGAGTTTGATCTTCATTGAATCCTTTACCTCTTGGGACAGAAAGATTTGGGACCAAGCTCGCGCTCGGCCCCAAACACGTGTAGAGGCGTCCTTATTTGAATGCAGCTGGGAGCTGAGCGCAGTTCGTCGCTTCCCAGGTGTAGCCATTGTTGGACGAGGCCAGGTCGGCGCCCGAGATGTTGTAGAAGTCGGGCTGAGTTCCAGTCGGGCCTTCGTTGGTCGAGAAGCAGTCGCGAACGCTGTAGCCTTCGCGCTTGGCATGGCCGTCCATGAAGCCGGCGTTGGCAGCCTTGTCGCTGTAAGCGTCGCCGCTGATATCCCACTTGCCGGTGGCTTCGCTGGGTGCAATGGCTTGCCAAGGGGCCGTCCCGTCACCATAGTCGGACGGGGTCAACTGATACCAGCCTTCGTAGGGTCCGATGTCGGCGTTGCCGTCATGGGTCTCGGTGACCAATCCGGTGGTGGACGGGCTCTGGAAGAGTGTCAACGGCACCGCACTGCTGTTCACGAAGTTGCCGGGTCCGGAGGTCTGCTCATTGACCAGCGAGTAGCTGCGTGCAAAAGTCAGGTTGGCGGGCAAGGTGATCGGCGTCCAGTTGTAAAGGGCTCGGGCGGCAGGATCGGAGTGGAGGTCTGGGAGGTTGTTCAGAGAGTTCTGAGGATCGGAGTACATGCCCACGCTCTTCACGTAAGGGGCGACGAGTTCCTTCCAGCTATGCTCGTCGACGACGGTGCAACCGTTGCCCTGGGCATTGCAGTTTGCCAGATCTTGGCTGACTCGCGGGACTCTATTGTCATCAAAGTCAGAGCCGTACATGATGATGGCTAGATTGATCTGCTTCAGGTTGGATACGCCAACAATCGCCTTGGCAGCTGCCTTCGCCTGAGCGAAGACTGGGAAGAGAATTGCGGCGAGGATCGCAATAATTGCGATAACGACGAGGAGTTCAATTAGTGTGAATGCTTGTTTCTGTGTTTTCATGAGATTGCCGCCATTGGCCTAAATCTGCAAAAGAATAGTGGGGCCCTTCGTTGGCTTATTCGAACGTATGCGTGAAGCTAGATTGCTTGGCGGTTGCTGAACCGCTTCAGTAATATAACACGGATTTTGGATTTTGTGAAAAGAATTTTTATTTTTTTCGATTCCTGACTGAGGTGAGATTCTATACGCTCACCGATTCCATGTAACGCTTAATTTTTGCGGTAAAGCTGTTTGTATTCGAAAGTGTTGTACAATGCTGAATCGGTTCACCGACCGCACCCGATACTTATGTCTACTTCGCTTAAACCGACCGACGCAACGCAGCGCCTGTGTGAGGGGCAATACGGCTACTTCAAAAATGAGGGTCGTACCTTCGTGGTCACCGACCCGAAGACCCCCGCTCCGTGGGTCAACGTGATGGCGAACGATGGCTACGGAGTCGTCGTGAGCCAATCCGGCTCTGGATTCTCTTGGTTCCGCAATTCTCAACTGGAGCGCCTAACGCGCTGGGAGAACGACCTCGTCCAAGATCGCCAAGGTCGCTACATCTACGTACAGGACCTGGAGAACGGGGGTATTTGGTCAACAACCTATCAGCCGACGTTGGTTGAAGCTGCTGAAGATCAGGTGGCGCACTCGCTGGGATACACCATGTTCGAGCGGGTCGTGAACGGAATCCGCAGCCAGCACACTGTCTTTGTTCCCCTCACCGACTCCTGCGAAGTGTGGATGGTCAAGCTGGCCAATCTCAGCGCTCGCCCACGAACATTGAGAATCGCCTCCTTCGTCGAGTGGTACCTCGGCCCAGTGGGGGAACAGAATCGTGAGTTTCATCGCTTGTTCGTCGAGACCCGGCAAGCAGGCAATGTGCAGCTCGCCTGGAAGCACCCCGGACTGCTTGAGGGCAAACGCGGAAAGCCGGAATCAAGCGGTACCGCCTTCCACGGGGTGAGCGGTATCTCTGCCAAACACGTGCTTTCAGACAAACAAGAACTCCTAGGGCGCCCCGCGAGGTTGGACCGCCCACAGGCGCTTCTTCAAGGGGCGTTTACATCGGGAAACGGCCGCTGGGAAGACCCCTGCGGCAGCCTTGTGAGCGAGGTCACCCTCGAACCCGGGCAAACCATCGACTTCGTCTATACCCTTGGTTCGACGGAATCCATGGCCGACGCCCTCGCGCTAGCGGCCAAGTATGACGTTGCCACGAGCCATGCCGAGCTCCAGAGGGTCATTTCCCATTGGGACAAGATGATGGCCGGTACTGAGTTGAAGACCGGCGAAGATGAGATCGACGTCATGGTCAACTGGTGGCTTCCCTACCAGGTGGTGGCCGGCCGCTTGGTCGCGCGTTGTGCGTACTATCAGCAAGGGGGCGCCTTCGGTTTCCGAGACCAACTCCAAGACAGCCTTGCGTTGCTTCCCATGAATCCCGCGCGGACGAAGCAGCAACTGATGACCAATGCTGAAGCCACGTACGATGACGGCGGCGTTCGCCACTGGTGGCACCCTGGAACGCAGATTTTCGCCGAGAGCCGGCACTCGGACACCTGCCTTTGGCTAACTCATGGTGTTCTTGCCTACCTCGACGAGACCAACGACCTCTCCTTTCTCCAGCATGATGCCGCTTACCTGAGCCGCCAGACACAGGTCTTTGGCTTGCGCGGCACCATCTTGGATCACTGCCTCCGCGGCATTCACCGTGCGTTTGATCTGCGCAGCAAACGCGGCCTGCCGCTCATACTGGCTGGCGACTGGAACGACGGATTGAGCCACGCCGGGCTGGATGGAAAGGGCGAAAGCGTTTGGGTAGGCATGTTCCTCTTCGATCTTGCCCGACGCCTGTCTTCCGTGCTCGACGAGTTGGGGGAATCGGCTGAGGCGACGAAGCTTAAAGGGTATGCCGACGAACTTCAAGTCGCGGTCAACGCCTACGGCTGGGATGGCGACTGGTACATCGAAGGAACCAATGACGAAGGAAGGCCGCTGGGTGGAAAGGAATGCAAGTTCGGCCAGATTTACCTAAACCCTCAAACTTGGGCGGTGATCTCCGGTATCGCACCACCCGATCGTGCGCAGCGAGCGATGAAGTCGGCCCATGAGCGACTTGTGAAGCCCTACGGCGCATTGCTCTTGACCCCCGCATATGCCAAGGTGGATCCTTGGGTCGGCTATATCACCCGTTACGCCCCTGGCGCCCGCGAGAATGGCGGAGTCTACAGCCACGCGTCCACCTGGGCAATTCAGGCTTTCGCCCGGATGGGTCGCCACGAGGTGGCCTTGGACATCTTCCGCGGCATGCTTCCTAACGCGAAGCAAGATCAGGAGCACTATGCGGCTGAGCCCTATGTGATGCCCGGAAACGTAGATGGTCCCGATTCACCCAACGAAGGCCGGGCCGGCTGGACTTGGTACACAGGTTCGGCAGCGTGGATGTTCCGCACGGCCCTCGATTACCTATGTGGCATTCGCGCCACTCGTCAGGGCCTCTTCGTTGAACCGAAAACCACCGCTTTCAAGTCATTTTCACTCAACCGTGTGTTCCGAGGCGACGAGTTCGCAATCGAAGTCGTATCCGGTGTTCGAGATCATATGGAATGCGCTACGCAAGGCGTCGTGAATGGTCACATCCTAGAGCCCACCGGCGGCCAGGGGGTCCACAAGGTGAAAGTGACCCGCAAGAACCATTGCATCACTGTCGCGTAGCGTCATGTGTCACACTCCGGTCTCAATGGGATTCACCAAGCGAGCGACCATCACCGACGTTGCGAAGCTCGCGGGCGTCAGCAAAGTGACGGTGAGCTATGTGCTGAATGGGCAAGGCAAGTCTGCCCGCATCAGTCCAGCGACCCAGGCAAAGGTTCAGCGTGCGGCCCTCGATCTTGGATATACGCCAAGCGTGGTCGCGCGCAGCATGGTCACCGGGCGCGCCGAAACGATCGGATTGGTGTTTCAGGACGCCCTCTATTTCGCGGTGCCGTCCGACTTCGTGCGCGAAGTCATGCATGGCGTGAACCTGGCTGCCGTTTCTCTTGGCTATGACATTTTGCTCCACACCAAGCCGGTCGCGAATGCCTTGACCGAGTGTTCGGTCTTGACTGACGGCAGAATCGATGGCGTATTGATCCTCCGGAACCACGACGACGAGACGCTTCAGCTGCTCATCCAACGCGGCTTCCCATGCGTGCTGTTCTTCTCCCGCACCGACCAAGAGCACATCGCCTTCGTCGACGTCGACAACTTTGGTGGGGCAACACTCGCCATCGATCACCTGGTTCAACTTGGTCATGCCCATATTGGCATCGTCGCCGGTCACCCATCCTCCACTAGCTCTGGCGAGCGTGTTGCGGGTTACAAAGCCTCTTTGGTGAAACATGGGATTGGCTTGGATGACCGCTTGATCATTCACCCGGAACCAGGCAACGAAATTCTCGCCATCCAGCGGCTGCTGGACGAGCAGCGTCCCACCGCCGTCTTCTGCGTGTCGGACCTTCTTGGCTTTTACGCCCTCAAGGCCGCAGGAGAAGTGGGCCTAAGCGTTCCTGACGATCTGTCGGTGATTGGATTCGACTCGTTGGAATCCTGCGAGCATTCCAACCCTCCGCTAACCAGCGTTCGACAGCCAGTGCTGGATATTTCGCGCAAGGCGACGGAGATCCTCGTCAGCCTCGCCAAGGGCGAGGATGTCGAGGATCGGCAGATCATTCTGGATGCCGAGTTGGATATCCGCCAGTCCACCTCGGCCCCCAAACTATTGCGGCGCTAAGATCAAGGGGCGGCTCGCGATGGGCCCCTCTTCTGTGGCATGGAAGCCGGCACGGCGCAGACCTTCTTGGTAGATCGGACTCTCCATACTCAGCTTCTGGGGCAGTCCATCTCGGGCCGACTCAATCGCCATCAATTCCATTCCAAGATCGATGCCGATCACGTCGGGCCCAAACCAGTTGTGCGTCGGATTGATCCCGTTGCTGAATCCATAGCGGCCGAGCGTCTCCGGATGGGCGGTCGCCAAGTGATTGGCAACCGAGGTCGCCATATCGCGATCATAGAGAATGCTCGCGATCGCTCCCGTTGGCGAAATCGTTCCATCGTCGGGCCCATCGGGCACGCCATTGCCTTCATAGCCGCTGGGTCCATCTCCAGCGTTCAATCCCCAAAAATCGGCGCCGTACTCTTTGAAGTGATCAGGGTTGGCGATGGCGTAGCGCTTCTGGCCCAAGCACGCGTTTCGGCCCTCAATCCAATAGTCATAGCCGAGCTCGTCTCGCTTACCCTCAAAGTTAAGGAAGCCCTGGCTCATCTGGTGCATAAAGATGCAACCACCAATGATGAAGCTGGTGTCTTGGTAGTTGACCAGTGGTGTCCTCCGCACGGACGGCCAGAGGCTGTCCGGAATCGCTTTACTGCTGCCCAGCGCGATCAGATTAAGGAACATCTCCTCATATTGCCCATCCCAGCGAGCCTTGATAAACCCATCCTCGGGATGCCAGCCCATGCAAATCGTCGTTGCATTCGGCAATAAGCCTCCGTTAGTCAGCATCCAATTCCAATCGACTTGGTTGAACGTGTCTTGGACCATCTGAGTGAGGCGCGGATCGTTGAACTCGTCTTCCGCGATGATCTCTCCCGCGAGGAAGAGACCCGTATCAATGGAAGAGGCCTCGCTATTCCAGACCCTCGATCCATTGCGCCAGTCGATAAAGTGATAGAACCATCCGTGCTCCTTCAATCCATGCTCATTAAGCCAAAGAACCGTTGAGCGACACCGGTCGAGTGCTTCGGCTCGATGCAACCAGCCTCGGTGAGCGCCAATGGAGTAGGCGGCAAGTGCATAGCCGGTCGCAGCGACGCTGGCCACGAAGTATTTGTCGGACTTCTTGAAATTGGCAGCGCGATCCTTGGTAAGCCCGGTCGTCGGATTGGACTGTTCCCAGAAGTATTTAACCGCCCGGCGAGACAGGTCGTCCAACAGCGGTTGACCTTGCAAAGGCGGCGCCATCAGCATTGAAAGCATCACGGGTACTAACATGCGGAACAGTATACAGCGGATTTGATGAAACGATTCAGCAAAACCTGCGTTGACTTCCTGACCGCTCCGACCCGCTAAAATGCCTGAGTGCAAAACCGGTGGTGGAACGGGCTTTCGCGGCGGCAGTGGGCGATTCTCGGCATTGCCTGGCTCGGCTGGATGTTCGACATCGCGGACACCGCACTATTCACCTTCGCCAAGGGGCCGATGCTCACCGAAATGCTCGGCAAGGACGGCTACAAGCTGAGGGGCGCCCAAGTAGAGGGAACGATTCAGATGATCTTCCTCCTTGGATGGTCGATCGGAGGACTCATCTTCGGGGTCGTGGCCGACCGCTGGGGCCGAACCCGAGCCCTCATCTGGACAATTCTCATTTACTGTCTCTTCACCGGACTCACGGTTTTTTGCCACACCCCCGAGCAGGTGGCTGTGGTTAGGTTCCTGACCGCCCTTGGCATCGGCGGAGAGTGGGCAGCGGGAGCTGCGTTGGTGGCCGAAGTCTTCCCCGATCGGTCGCGAGCGCCGGCGGCGGGCCTTCTCCAAAGCTCGGCGGCACTTGGGCCCGCGCTTGCCGCCCTTGCCAGCCTCGGGCTTGCCGGGAGCGGTTGGCGAGCACTCTTTCTCGTCGGAGTCGCGCCGGCGCTGATCACCGTCGGCCTGCGAACTCTGGTCAAAGAGGAGGAGACGTCCGATTCCCGCCCAGTGGTCGAAGCGGAAAGCCATCCCGTGCGCGCGCTCTTTTCAAGTCCGGTCACCGCTCGATATGCATTCGTGGCCCTGGCCATGGGCTTTGCCGGCATCGCCGGGGCGGGGGCGGTCACCTTTTGGCTCCCAAATCTGGTGGCCGCGACCTGCGTGGGGCACCCCGAGTGGCAGGGTCCCCGAACCAGCTACGCAACACTTGCCATGCACGCGGGAACCCTTGCCGGTGTGCTCATCTTTCCGATGCTCTGCGATCGACTCGGCCGCAAGCCCGCATTTGCCTTGTTCTTCCTTGCCAGTCCGTTATCGATACTTCTTGCCACCCACATTGCGGCGGCGGCCAGCTTTGGGAGCCTTCTGCTTGCAGCGCCCATCATGTCCTTCTTCTCGATAGGTGTCTCATCCGGCTTTGGGCTGTATTTCCCCGAACTCTTTCCTACTGCCGTCCGGGCAACGGGCTGCGGGTTTGCCTACAACGTGGGCCGGGTTTTGACCGCCCCGATACCCAAATGGACGGGCGACTATATCAAGGCACAACACAACAATGCCGCAGCCGGCGTAATGGCGGCCGGGATGGTCTATGTGGTGGGCCTTCTTGCGCTGCCTTTTGCGCCAGAAACGCGGGGCCAGAAGCTCAAACGCATGGTTGCAGTAGACTGAAGGCGCCATGCTGAAGCCCTCACTGCCTGCGCCCGGCGCCGAGTTGCGAGCACTGATGGAGAAGGATGCGGTTCTGCTCCCTGGGGTCTTCAACGCCATTTCTGCCCGCGCGGCGATGGCGGCGGGGGCGAAGGCCCTCTACATCAGCGGCGCCGGCGTGACCAATGCCGAACTCGGGGTCCCCGATCATGGACTCCTCACGTTAACCGAGTTGGCTCGGACCGCCGCGAACATCGCTCAGATTGCCTCGTTGCCCATTCTTTGCGATGCCGACACCGGTTTCGGCGACACGATGAACGTCGCTCGCACGGTGCTCGAAATGGAGCGAGCCGGCGTTGCCGGCATTCACCTTGAAGACCAATCCAGCCCGAAGCGGTGCGGACACTTGGACGGCAAGGAGTTGATTACTCCAGAGGCGATGGCGGCAAAAGTCACCGCCGCCGTTGAGAGCAAGCGAGATCCCTCCTTTTTGGTTGTCGCCCGGACGGACGCCTTTTCCGTCGAGGGGCTCGATGCTGCCATTTCCCGGGCAAAGCGCTACGTAGATGCCGGGGCCGACGCTGTATTCCCGGAGGGGTTGCCCTCTGAGCGAGAGTTTGAGGCCTTTCGCAACTCCCTCTCGGTCCCCCTTCTCGCAAACATGACCGAATTCGGAAAGACCGACATCATCCCCTTTGAGCGGTTCAAATTGCTTGGGTACAATCTTGTGATCTTCCCGATGACCGCCTTCCGTGTCATGCTCAAAGCAATCTCGGACACCTACGATGAGCTGCTTGCAACCGGCACCCAAGCCGGAATGCTGAAGAATATGCGAACCCGTGCCGAGTTGTATGAATTGATAGAGTACGACTCGTACACGAAGCGGGATCTGCGTTGGGCAGATGCCGCAATGAAGAAAATCTAACCGGCAAAGAACGGCGCCGTTCCTCACCGGGCATAATTGCGAAGGTAACGACATATGAGCGCCACAACCCATCCGAACTACAGCCCAGGTCTTGAGGGCATCGTCGCTGGCATCACCACGATCAGCGAGATTGACAGCAATCACAGCAGCTTGATTTACCGCGGCATCCACTGCCACGAGATGGCGGGCCAGGCCACATATGAAGAGACTGCCTATCTCCTGATTTACGGAAAGCTTCCCAATGCTGCTGAGTTGAAGAGCTTCAAGCAGACGATTGGTGAAGAGCGGGACGTGCCGGACGCGGTCTACTCCACCCTTGCCGCTTTGCCCAAGGGAACCCACCCCATGGATGCGATTCGTGCCGCCTACGCTGTGTTGGCCCCGTTTGATGCCGATTACAACGCGAACGATCACGACGCGAACGTTCGCAAGGCCGTCCGCATCGTAGCGAAAGCTGGCACGATGGTCGCCAACGGGTACCGCTTGAGCCAGGGCCTGGAGATCATCAAACCCGATCCATCCCTCAGCACCGCCGCAAACTTCCTGTATATGCTGAACGGCGCCAAGCCGGACCATCAGACAGAAAAGACGTTTGATTCCTCGCTGACCCTTTATGCTGAGCACGGATTCAACGCATCTACCTTTGCCTGCCGCGTAACGGTTTCCACCCTGAGCGATCTCTACAGCGGCGTCATCAGTGGCATCGGCACCCTTAAGGGCCCCCTGCATGGCGGCGCCAATGAGGAAGCCATGCGCATGATGCTCGAAATCGGCGAACCCGATAATGCCGAGGCTTGGATTCGAGATGCACTTCTCAATAAGAAGAAGGTGATGGGCTTTGGCCATCGCGAGTACAAAAAGGGCGACAGTCGCGCCTTCTACCTTTCCCCGGTTGCCAAGGACCTTGGCCGAGCCAAGGGAGACACCAAGTGGGGCGAAATTGCCGATGTGCTGGAAGACGTGATGTTGAAGGAGAAGAACCTCTATCCCAACGTCGACTTTCCCGCTGGCTACCTCTACTACCTGCTGGGCATTCCGATCGATCTTTACACGCCGATCTTCGTGGTTGCGCGGGTGGCCGGATGGACCGCCCATGCCATCGAACAGTTGGACCACAACCGTCTCATTCGGCCGACCGTGATTTACGAAGGGCCTCACGACGTTCACCTGACGCCGCTGTCTCGCCGCCCCTGATCAAGGAGCTGAAATGCGGTTCAACGATGATGAGCTGCTGCGTGGCTTTGAGGACTGCAGCCTCCCTGAGGCTGCCTGGGATCACCGCGCCCACATCCGCATCGCATACATCTACCTTCGCAGACTTCCTTATAAGGAGGCTCTGGAAGCGATCCGCGCCGGAATCAAGGCATACAGCGCCGCCCTTGGGGTTCGCGACACCGCGACCACCGGTTACAACGAAACCACGACATGTGCCTTCGTCCAACTCGTCGCCTTCACCCTGAGGCATTACGAAGATCTCTTTCCTACCCACTCGTCAGACCAATTCTGCGATACTCACCCTCAGTTGCTTACCTCAAGAGTGCTGCGCCTGTATTACTCTCCAAGCCGGCGAACAAACGCCGAAGCCAAGCGGCGGTTTCTGGAGCCCGACCTAGCGCCTCTGCCACCTTTACCCGAGTTTTCAGCGCCCACCTCATGACGGAAAATTGGGAGTCTGCCCTTTGGGAGGCCACCGCGTCTGCCGATACTTTTTAGGGCAGGCAATCGCCTTCAACAGGAGTCCGGCGGGGTAGATACAACTTGGAGTCGAGATTTTCAGCACAGACCGACGTGCTCGTCGGGTGGAATCGGCCCCGGGTACTCGTCGTGGAGGACGATCCAGTCTCGGCGATGCTCGTTCGAAAGCTCCTTTTGGGCCATCGCATTGAGAGCGATCACGCCATCAATGGACGCCAAGCGATCGAGATGCATGGGGAACATCCCTATAAGCTGATCGTGTCCGACTGGATGATGCCCGAAATCAGCGGCATCGACCTCTGCCGTTTCCTGCGCAAGTCCGACGGCGACTACCTCTACTTCATTCTGTGTTCGGCCAAAGGGGAGAAGGCCGACCGCCTTGAGGCATTCGAGGCCGGCGTCGATGACTTTCTGAGCAAGCCACTCGACAAGGAGGACCTCGCATCCAGGCTCCTCGTAGCACGGCGCATCCTCGGCTCCGAGGAAACCTTGCGGCTGAAGACGATGGAACTCCAGAAGATCCAAGTCACCCTGCAAGAAACCAACGCGAATCTGGCGATCGCCAGTCGCCGATTTGAAGAGCTCTTCAACGGTTTGCCGGTAGCCTGCTTTACGTTTGACGAAGGCGGCGTCGTCCACGAATGGAACCGGGCCGCCGAAATGGTCTTCGGTATCGAGGCGCATGTCGCCTTCATGAAGCCGATCTGGGATGTCCTTGGTAAGGGGTCAGAATCTAGCCCGGTCTGGACCAAGGAGCAGGTTCGCCGAATCGTCCACAGCGAGGGCCTTCCCGAGATGGACTGGACCTACCCCGCTGCCGATGGCGACCGCCATTTGGTCTGCAACGTTTTCGTCCTCCGCAATACCAACGGCGAGCTGATGGGCGCTATCAGCGCGAATCTCGACATCACCGAGCGCAAAGAAGCAGAGCGGCGCATCGAAGAGCAGATGCGACAGATCAACGATTTCGCCACCCAGCTCGAGGCTCAAAAGATCGCCTTGGAGGACGCCAATACACTGCTGGCACTCCGCGCCGACACCGATGGCCTTACCGGATTGCTCAACCACCGGCGCATGCAGGGCGACCTTGAAGATGCCTTCCACCGTTCCCGGCGATTTGGAAAGCCGCTCTCCGTCATCTTGATGGACGTCGACCACTTCAAGTCTTTTAACGACACCTTTGGCCACCAAGCCGGCGACGACGTTCTGAAGCAGTTTTCACAGCTCCTGCGCGGCACATCGCGCGAGCATGAGTCGGTGGCCCGCTATGGCGGCGAAGAGTTTGCCGTGATCTTGGAAGGCTGCCCGGCCAGAGCGGGCATCGCCGCGGCCGAGCGTTTCCGACAGGCGATCCTGGGCGCGAACTGGCCGCACCGCGAAATGACCGCGAGCTTCGGCGTCGCCACCCTGAACAGTGAGATCAAGTCGCCGCGTGAGCTTCTCCTCCGCGCCGACAAGGCTCTCTATGCTTCCAAGGAAGGCGGCCGCAACCGAGTGAGCCACTGGGACGATTTAGACGCGCCTATTGAAGTCGATAGTGACGACGTGAGAACTCGGCTCCTGAAGGATCTGCAAAAAGAGGCGATTCCTCACGAGAAAGTGAACGCCTTCGTCGAGGGACTTCCCGTGAGTTACCTGCTTGGCGCAACCCCTGAGGCGGCTCGCATTCACCTGCTTCTTGCCGAAAAGGCCCAGGCCGGCGAGCCCTCGGTCGAATGCGCGGCACGACCCGACGTCGGTGGAACTGCGGTGACCGTTTGCTCGAAAGACCGGATCGGTGTCCTCCGAGAAATCCTCGGCGTCCTTTACGCCCTAGATATTTCCCTCCTGTCGATCTCCGCAAACACCACATCGACAGAGCCACCCATCGTGATCGACCAATTCACGGTGGCGCTTGACGGGAGACCGTTATCCGATGCGAAGGAAGCTTTGCTGCATGCTTCATTGCTCAGCGTGCTCAGGGGCGACCGCACGGCGGAAGACGTTTTGAGTGAGCATGGGAAGGATCCTTCAAAGGACCAGCATGTGCTGCTCCACAGCTTCACCGAGGGCGAGCCCGGCATGTTGGAAATCACTGCCGCCCGGGGGCGAGGTATGCCGTACCGCCTGGCGCGCTTCCTTTCCCGCCAGGGATGGAACGTTCTGTCGGCGAGGATTGGCAAGTGGGCCGGCTCCGGCACCGCCGCCTTCCACATCACGGCAAGCGACGGCCGGCGCCTGACCAAGGCAGAGGTTGACGACGCCTTCGGCCCCGATCCCATCGCCAAGTCTGCGTAAGGGCACCGATTCCCTTACTCGACTGCTAAGGCTTTCGATCCGACGTTCGACCGGTTGGGAGGCCGTCCTCACCGTACTAGAATTCCCGGGGTTGCTCGGTTCGAACCCGATTGCTGCACTTGTGACGGGCTGATCTATGAGCGGCCAAACCCCAAATAGGACCACGGGGACGTCATCCCTGCCAAAATGGGCCCGCTGGCGCCTGGCAAACCGGGGCCTCAGGCCGACTTCGCGAAGCCTTCGGCGCCGAAGATTTGCTGGCGGAGCTTGCCAGGATCGACGAGGATCAGGAGCTGTTCCCGACGCGCCTCAGCGTCCGGCTTCACGATCGCCTCAATCCAGCCGGCGTTCTGAACAAGCGATTCGTTCTCCGTGCAGATGCGCTGGCGGTCAATCTCTGGGATCTCGCCCAGTCGATCGACGACCACCCCCATGAGACCCCCTTCCGTATCCATCACGACGATATAGGCGTCGCTCCGCACGTCAGTTGCCGGATCAACCTCCGGTTCGGTGTGGACGACGGGGATCGTTTGGTTCCTGAACGTGGTGATGCCGGCAAAGCCGTTCATCGTTCGCGCGAGAGGAAGTCGAGAAACACCCTCGAATGGGACTGCCTCAACCACTCGCTCAACCGGAACACCAAGCCACTGGTCGCCAATATAGAAGGTCGCAATCTCAACGCTATCCTCGTGATTGCCACGACGGCTTCCCGTCGCTTGGATGGTCAGCGCCTTGCCCGTGCGTTGGCAGCCGCCCGCTTCCGCCACCTCGCCCAAGGGGACAAGAATGATGCTGATCACGTCGTTTCGATAGCTGTCATGCTCGCTCTTGAATTCGCGATAACCTTGACTGGCATGGGCGCCGGCAGCGTAATAACGACCTTCAAACGGCACGATCTTAGAGAGCCCGTGTCCATTCGCAAGCGAGAAAAATTCGGGGGCGATGTCTAGCTGGACGCCCGCTTCCAGACCCTTGTATGTGGAGGAGATGACGCGGCCCTTGCGGTCTGCGAAGACCCCGAACGCACCCTGCACAACCTGACCATTCTCACCACGAGGCATCGAATCCAGAAGCATCGCTTCGAACTGAGGGGTGCTGTCGAAGACAATTCCAATTCCACCAACCACACGCCTGCGCACGTCGGGATCGGTAATCGACGCGCCATAGATGTAAGTCGGCTGGTCGCCGTAGAGGTCGGTGGCGTCGAAAGAGGATACGCTGTAGCGTTGGGAATCGGTGATTTTGAGGGTCTCCCGAGCCCATTCTTCGATGCGCGGCTTGCCGATCATCGAGGCGGTTGGCGAGGACGCAGCAAGCACAACCCCCGAGCGATCGTAAACGAACAGGTTGCTGTAAACCGTGTAGAGCCCATTGATGTACCGAAGAATGCTCTCGATGTGGGCGTGATCGTCCGCAGTTTGTTCCTCCTTGGCGAGGATTCGGCGAAAGGCCGAGGTGAGGGCCCACCACCGGCAGTCGTTGGCCCGCTCATAGAGGTTGCGGTCCATAATATCGATCGCCAAAGAGGCCAGGAATTCGACATCGCTGAGGATTGAGGAGACGACGGTCTCGTGCAAATTGCGTATGGACCGCTCAAAGACGTTCTTCGTGCGCTCGCCGGTCTTGCTGATCTCCCAGAGCAGCACCTTGTTGGCAAGGCCACTTGCAAAGCGGGCAGTGCCCTCTTGCCTGATGTTGCCGTTCCACACCGCCCGGTCAAGTTCACGCTGGATGCGCTCGGCGTCGCGTGGAATCGACTGGACTTGCTGGGAAAAGAGACGCGGATCCTCCATCACCTGTTCAAGGATGCCTTGATCAACGTGGGCGCAACCCTGCTTATCGCTCTTGACGAACGCCTGCTCAAGCGGCAGCATCGCATGGCCGAGCCAGCCGGGCCCCATATATCCCTGGTAGCCCTTCGTCGCGCAGGTCTTGGCCAAGTAGAGCCGCCCGCCAAATTTGGTGATGCGATAGGGTTGATCGACGGCTAGTTCCAGGGGTGCCCCGACCGGAACGTGATACTTGTCACTGCTGGCAATCACCACTCCATCACGATCGAGTAGGGTGATCACCGACCAGGCGTCTTCGCTTGTTAGGTTTGCGAACACTCCCGCCATTTCGTTTTCAAAGCGAAAGCAGAGGCAAAGCACGCCCAAGACCCTGGAATGCGGGTCGTTGGATTCAGTCACCCGGTACGCATAGATCAGCGACCGATCCTTTGCAGGCTCCAGATCGGAGTGGCGGAATACCTCAACGTAGAGCTCGTGCGTTTGGATGGCCTCCTTCACCAAGGGATCTGAGGATTCGGTGGCGCCGGCCGGGTCAATCTGGACCAGGACTTTTCCGGTCGGATCCAACAGGATAATGTTGTCGTACACCGAATACTTTGCGACATATTCCTCGAATCGGCGAACGAGCGCTCCCCCATCCGACGGGTCGCGGAGGAACTCGCGCACGTCGTCGTCAGTAGCCAAGAAGCCAATATCGGCGGTCCGCTCAAAGAGATTGCGGATCACGATATCGACGGCGACCTGGCTCTTGGAACCGAGCTGCTGAAGGGTTTTCTTGAAAGTCTCGATTCCCAGGGTGCCCAGGAGTTGGGTGGTTAGGTCCTTGAAACCCTGCCGCGTCTCGGTCATATCGGTGCCTTCACCCGTCATCTGGCACAAGATGGTGAGCAAATCCCACTGCTGGCCCAAGGTTGTCAGTTCTTCGCGATATGCCTCGACGTCGGACATGTAGCCGATGATCCCGTCCAACTGATCCGGCACTTCGATCTCTTTATAAGTCGCCATTTTCCTCTAACCCGCCAGGCGGCAGGGTACGCAATAGCGAAGGCCCCGGAGAACCTCCGACCAAGGAAAATTATCGGCATCCAGCGGGCTCTACCGAACCCGAACCGGCCAGTTTTTCAGAAGTTGGCCGCCTGAAATAAACTCGCAACATTTTGTTCGATCTTTCAGTACCTTAACTCGAGGACATCACCAAGTGCGGGAGCGCTGCCAAGGGTCGCCTTGGTGTTGGCGCCGACCGTGCTAAGCGAGAAGTCATTGCCTCCTCCCCGCAGCTTCTGACCATTCAGGAAGACATCAAGCAGCATCGGGACGGGCGCCGAGGTTGTGAATCCGGTGGTCGTACCGTCGCCGGTGAAGAGATCCTGCCCAAGACCGTAGACCGCCGCAAACGTCTGATCGCCTCGGAGGAACGTCGTTCCTGAGGCGGCCCCGCCACCTAGGCGGGCAGCGGCGACCATCCCGCTACCGATCTGGCCTGCCCCAATGACGCCAACTTGAAGTTGGCCTCCGCCATTTTCGGTCAGGGTGGCGCCGTCAATGGCCACGCTGAGCGTATTTCCACTCTTGGTCAACCCAAGCCCAGCCACGATTTCGCCGGCACCGCTGAACTGGGTGAAGGCTAGGCCGGTTGCTCCAAGGGTGATGGCGGACGGCGTCGTACAGACCCAACCGGTTCCAGACTGTCCCCCCTCCTCAATGAAAACGAAGGCACCGACGAGATTTGCCCCGAGGTTGGCGTCAGCCGACCGCACCCAAGCACCGGCAGCGGCGAGATAGATCCCATTTTGGGTCGGGTCGGTTTGGTTCTTCACCAGCACGCGATCGCCTGCATTGAGCGCGACGGTATCCACAGTCGCAGTACCGTTCAGAGCGAGATTGCCCGCCGAGGCGGCCCGGCAGGATTCCTTGATCGACAGGCCCTGTACGGAGGCATCCACGTAGTTCTTGGTCGCCGCATCCTGGGGGTTCACCGGATTCGACAGGTTGGTGATGGTGTTTCCACCCGCCCCAAGGCAACCCGACAGGGCCCGCGTGCCATTCGCGAAGAGGTACGCCGACTGCAGGTTCGAATCCAGAACGGTTCCTCCTGCAATCTTGGCGCCGGTCACCGCGCCCGCCGCGATTGAGGGATTCGGATAGGACCCGGTGAGGTCACCCCCCGCTGCCGATCCGGGCGACGTGCCGGTAATGGCCACCGCTGCCACCGAGACGATTTGCCCCTCGGCATTGGCGGAGATCTGAGCCACGTGAGTGGCATCGCCGTAGACCCCGGCCGCGAGGCCGGTGGGCTGTAGCTGAGCGCTTGAGATTTGTGTTCTACTTGGCATGGGGTGGGGTTTGGTTCCTTATCGTTCGGCGACGGTCGTCTCGTTCCAGAAGCTAGGCGCTTCCCATGGTCCAATAGCTCACCCTGACCTTGTCGCCAACCTGCAACGGCGTGCCGAAGACGGCGCTGGCGCCATCAGGGCCAAGGGTGAAATCGGCCCCTGGGTCCTGGGCTAGGCCGTTGAGATAGAGAGTCAGCGACTCAAGGGTCGCGGGCGTCTCCGGAAACGCCCATTGGGTCAGGCTCTCGTCGGGCGTACAGGTTTGCATCGATTTCGGCGTCATCGCCATCGCAAAGTACGTCCAGTCCGATCCCTCGCCCGGGGCAGCCGTTGTCTGAGAGGCTGAACAAAGCCACACTCGACCGTCTGATATCACAATATCGTTCAGCCCGTATGCATCGCCAAATCGATATGGACCGCGAAAAAAGACGCCCGGTGGCTGAAATGCGGCCATTGCGAAGCTGATACGGCGAACGGAGGTGCTTTGGTCGTCCGAACGCTATGCAGCGTCCCCTCCGTCGGGTTGAGAGACGACGCGCATGTGCTCGGCCAACGGGCGGAGGATCAATTCCCCATAGACCCCGATCACACCCCCCTCCCGAACCTGGCCAATCGTCACCGTGGTTCGAGACTGCCGTTCATAGAGAACGGTTCCAGGCCGGAGCGCAGGGTGTTCGGCGCCACCCGTCACAATTTTCATAAATTCAGGCTTCATGTCACCCAACTCCTACGTATGAGATCACTATACTGTGACAAGGATTGAGGACGGTCAATCCACCTTCTCCGCCATGGACATTAAGGAAAAATTCAAACTCGCCCGCAAGTACCAGCGACCTCCATTGACCCAGGAAGGTGTGGCCCAATTGCTAAGCGTCACCCGTGAAGCG
>Ga0302320_10006072_pt1 | contig 26920 bp, 23 predicted proteins | sample Bog_T0_3_FD_202130 | JGI IMG/M metagenome (GOLD analysis project Ga0302320, IMG submission 202130) | Peat permafrost microbial communities from Stordalen Mire near Abisko, Sweden - Bog_T0_3 | ecosystem: Environmental > Terrestrial > Soil > Wetlands > Peat | place: Sweden: Abisko, Stordalen Mire...
GAGCTCGAGTGCGCCAATCGGCGCTTTGCCGCCGACATCCGTCGTGAGGGCGCGGTGGATCGCAATCTCGACACCCGCCTGGTGACCCGGGAACAGAGTATCGCGCAAGCGTATCTCGAAGCGTGTCGAATCCGGATGTCGACGTGGCCCCGGATCGGCCGCGAGTTGAACGAACTGTTGAACGGAACTCACATCGCGTCGCGGGTGGCGCCGTTGCTGCCGCATTGCCGCCGCTACCGCGCGGTCCTCGGCGAGGCGCGCCTGCGGACGGGTGTAGTTTTGAACTTCGCCGAGGAATCGCACCGCGTCACCATCGGCTGCCTGTTGATCCGCCATCTTGAATGATCGGCACGTGATAGTCCTCGAGAATGACATCGATCCGCGGTTGATTGCGCGCGATGCTCGCGTTGATTCGCTCCGCGAGCTCCCGATTGCCGCGTTTGACGCCCATGGAGATCGCAAACGTCATCGGCCAGCGTGGATCGGCGGCAGGAGTGACCGCCTCGGTCCGAAGCGGCGTTTTTGAGCGGCTCGCGAAAAAGCCGGCGAGCGGGCCCCATACCAAAGCGATGTCGATCTGCCGGTGCGCGACCGCATCGATGATGGCCGCGGGCGGATTGTCGCGGCTGTAGTCGCCATACACCATGTACCCACGCACATTGTCGACGATGCCGCGGCTGGCGATGGCGTGGGCCGGCGGCGTGTTCATCGAATCGTTGCCGATCATCTGCACGCCGATCGCGGCACCCTTCAAGCGCGGATCGTCGAGCGTCAAGTGCCCGAGCTTGGCATCGGCGCGGGTGACGAACACGTAGGTCGACCGGTAGTAAGGCCGGGTGGTGGCAGCGATGTCGACGCCGGTGGCCATCCCCGGCCACACATCGCATTTCGAATCGTTGAGCGTGTTTCGAACGTAGCCGCGCCGCTGCGCCCACCAGACGTAACGCACCTGACGCCCGAGGTCCTTCGCCACGAGCTCGATGATTTTGTTTTCGAACCCCTGCCGTGCTCGGTTCGAAAAAGGCAGATTGTTTGGATCCGCACACGCCACGAGATTCCGCGTTGACTCGGCCATCGCCGCCGGCGACCACGAAATCGGCCCCGCGCAAAGGGCGGCGATGACTACGGCGGCGGCCCTCAATCGGGCCCCTTGGTCGTGCTGGTGTAGTCATTCGTGGTCGCCGGCGGCGGCGACCAGCCCGCGTCTTGATCGACCTCGGGCGGCAGCGGCGCGGGGTTCTGCCCCGGCGTATTGTCCGTCTGGGCCGCGAGCGTCTGAGGCAGCGATAGCGATCTCACATACGCGGATATCTGCCACAGTTGCTGGTCAGGCACTTTACCGCCCCAAGAGGGCATGCCGTTTGGCCTGCCCTCGACCAGCGTCTGGTGAATTTGCTCGAGCCGTCCTCCGTAAATCCATACATCGTCCATCAAATCGGGACCCATGCCTCCCCCCCCGTTGGAATGGCACCCCGAGCAATTGTACTGATCGAACAGGCGCTTCCCGGTATTCACGGCGTCCGCGTTGTTGTAGTACGCGGCGGCACGCGGATCGGTGGTGACCAGGCTGTGGTCCACACCGGGATCGAGCGCTGAGCCGATCACACCGGTTTGGTTGGGCTGCTCCGAGGGCCTCGCAGAGGTGTGCGGGTTCCAGTTGCAGCCCGCGAATAAGACGGCTGCGGCGGGGACGACGAGTTTAGTGGGGAAGCGAGAAGACATATAAAGTCCCTCCGGCCGTCGTATATTTCGGCAAGTCCGACATGACGTTCACCATGCCAAGGGCCGCGGTACCGTCGCGCGGATCCACCGGTCCTGAGACCACGGCCCCTGACCACCCGCCGACACCGGACAGCACCGCGACATACTGATGTCCGTCGGGGCCCCGATAGCTGATGGGCTGGCCAATGACGCCGCTGTCCACCTTGTATCGCCAGAGCAAGTCTCCGGTCCGCGCATTTACCGCCTTGAACCACCCGTCCATCGTGCCGTAGAACACCACGTCGCCCGCGGTCACGACCGTGCCCGACCAGATCGGAAAATTCTCCTTCAGCGCCCAGGCGGGACGCCGTTGAACGGGATCCCAAGCCGTCAATTGGCCCCGGTTTCCGCCGGGCCCGGGTTTCATGTGGACCTGCGCGCCGACGTAGGGCGTGCCGGCGATGTAATTGACCTCCGCGCTCATCCAATCCATGCACATGTTTTCGTGCGGAATGTAGATCAGCCCCGTTTGCGGACTGAAGCTGCTCGGGTTCCAGTCCTTTGCGCCCGACGCTGTCGGGCAGATGTTGCGCACGGTCACGCCGAGCTTGGTTTGTTTCTCTTCGTTGATGATCGGACGGCCTGTTTGCAGGTCGATGCCGCGGCTGGTATTCACAGGGCCGTAGGGATCGGCGGACAGCACCGTGCCGGTGTTGCGCTCGATCACATAGAGATAGCCGTTGCGGTCGATGTGCACCAACACTTTCTGCATCTTTCCCGCGAAGGGCATATCGAGGAGGATTTGCTCGTTGACGCCGTCATAGTCGTGCTCGTCGTGGGGCGAATACTGATAGAACCAGCGCGCCGAACCGCTCGCGGGGTCCCGCGAAAAGATGCCCGCCGTCCATTTGTTGTCACCTGGACGCTGTTCGTGATTCCAGGGACCGGGATTGCCGATACCCGTGTAGAGCGAATTCAGTTCTGCATCGAATGTGAGCCAGCCCCAGGCGGCGCCGCCGCCGATTTGCCACGCCTGCGGCGGCCAGCTCGTGACGCCGAGGTTCTTGCCTTGGTCGCCGGCGTAATGCGGCTTGAAGTCCGCGCCGATCAGCACCTGCGCGTCCGTGCCGGTGCTGTACCCCCGCCAAATGAGCTTGCCGGTATTTTCGTCGAGAGCGGCAACCCAGCCGTGCACCCCCATCTCGCCCCCGGAATCGCCGACGAACACGCGGCCCTGAGCGACGGTGGGCGCCATCGTGATGGTCTCACCGCGGTTGATGTCGCCGAGTTGAGTCCGCCACAAGGGCTTGCCCGTCTTCACGTCTACCGCGATCGTCTGGCCATCCAGGGTGTTGAAGATATATTTTCCGTGATCGACGCTGCCGCCGCGGTTCACCACGTCGCAGCAAGCGATTCCCTGGGCCGCCGGCGCCGGTTTCGGCGCGAACGACCATTTGAGCGGCGCGCCGGGCTTGGTCAGATCGAGTGCATAGACGATATTGGGGTACGCGGTGACCACGTAAAGAGTGTTGTCCGCGACGATGGGCGCCGCCTCCTGCCCCTTGTTGACGGCGAGCGAGAAGCTGAAATCGGGTTTGAGAGACTTGACGTTTTCGGTCGTGATCTCCGTGAGGCCCGAGAAGCGCGTCGAAGCGTAGTTCTTCGACGGCATGGTCCACTGGCCGTCATCCTCCGGGGCGTTGGCGGTGCTTGCGGCGGTGTGTCCCGCGTCCGGCGTCGGCCGTGACAACGCATGGCCGATGTCCTCGCGTTTGAAGACCTCATTCTCCGGCACTGGAGAGGGTATTGTCTGCGCAAAGGCTGCGGCGGGAAAAAAGCTTAGGATCAGGGCGGCGGTTCTCATGAGCGCTATTCCAACGTGTATAGGTAATCGACGATCGCCGCGGCTTGGTCCGGCAACAGCCCCATTTCCGGCATCGCGTTGCCGGGCAACAGTTTCTGCGGATGCTCGATCCATTGGGTCAGCATCTGCGGGCTGTTGGCGAAATAACCCGCGATGATCTGCTGGGATCCAATATGCGCCAACGACGGGCCTACCCGGCCGGTTGCGACGGCGACGCCCGGTACCTGGTGGCAGGCGGCGCAATGGGTCGCGATGAGCGATTGGGCCAAGCGCGTGTTCACCCGATCCTCGCGGTGTCCGCACGCCGCGAGCAGCAACAAAGCAATCGCACAAGTCAGCCCGCGCATCGGGGCAACGTCAGGAAGGCCACGCCGGTCATCGCGGTCGCCACGGCGAAAGCGCTGCCGAGCAACACGCCCCACAGGGACAGGAACCGCGTGCGTCCCGCGCCCGATTCCGCCAGATTCGCCGTATCGCCTGCAGCCTCGTCCTGGGTGCGCCGGTAGGCCCGCCAAGACACGAGCAGCGAGAGCAGTGCGATCGCGACCGCCGCGGCCATGGACAGAATCATCGCGGGCAGCGTCCACTGCAGCGCGGGAATCGGCGATTCGACGCGCTCGGCGGCGCGGAAGCATGGCTCGCTCGCCAACGCGTAGCCCGCGCAAAATTGCAGAAACCATGCGATCGGTCCGCCGAACAGGCCGAAGAAGCTCTCATGCAGCCTCACCCGGTGCGCTTGCGGTGCGGCATTCATCGCCCGAACCCCAAATACGGTGTGAGGTAATACGTCGCGAATACGAACAACCAGACAGCATCGACGAAATGCCAGTAGAGCACGCCCGCCGAGACGACCAGCCGACGGCGTGGACTGAAGTAGTCGAGCGCCGTCCAACCGAAAATCGCCAGCAGCACCGCGAGCCCGACGATGACGTGGGCAATGTGAAAGCCGGTGGTGACGAAATACAGCGACGAGTAGCTCGACGTGCCGATCCCAAAGCTTTTGGAACGCCACTCGATTCCTTGGACCGCCACGAACACGGCACCCATCACGAATGCCAGGCCGAAGCCGAACAAGGCGCGCGCACGACCCCGTTTGAGGATCCCCTGTTCTCCGCACCACGCTGCAAGGCTCGACAGCAACAGAAGCACTGTGTTCGGCAATGCGAGTTTCAAAGCCGGTGAGGGTTCGAGCAGCCAGCCGGCAGGGGCGGTGGCGCCGGTGTAGTAATACGCGAACAACAGGTAGGCAAACAAGGCGCCTTCGCTCGCAATCAGCGTTCCCACGCCCCACCAGCCGATGCCGTGCCGCCGGACGGGGCCCACCGGCAGATCGGCCGGCGCGGAGACGATGGTCTCAACCATGAGCGGGCTCCCGCTCGCGCAGATCCGTTGTCGGCCAGAGCCAGAGCAGGATCGCGAATGCCGCGATCGCGCCGCCGATGCCGGTCAACATCCACATTTTCAGCAACAATCCGACGAACAGCGCCGAGAGACCGACTGCGAGTATCAACGGCGCGAAGCTGTCATGCGGCATCTCGAGCACCATGTCCGGCTCCGCATCGAGCGCCGACGTGGCGATGGTTTCCTTGCCGTGATCGAGCATCATTCCACGGTCGAGCGACGACAGGGCGCCGTCGCCGCCGATACGGTTCTCCCACAAGGGGTGGCGCGAGGCGACAGTGGGAATCACCGCAAAGTTGTAGGCGGGCGGCGGCGAGGGGACCGACCACTCGAGCGTGGGGGCGTCCCAGGGATTTTTGCCCGCGATGGCGCCGCTTTTCAGGCTTTTGATCACATTGAAGAAAAGCAGCATTGCGCCCGCGGCGAACACGAAGCTTCCGATCGACGTGATCAAGTTGAGCGCGCCCCACCCGCCATAGTCGGCATAGGTGTAGACGCGGCGGGGCATTCCGAGCAGCCCCGTGAGGTGCATCGGCAAGAACGCGAGATTGAAGCCGATGAACATCGTCCAGAAATTCCAGCGTCCCAGCTTCTCATCGAGGAAGCGGCCGGTCATCTTGGGAAACCAGAAGTATGTCGCGCCGACCACAGGAAAGACGTTGATCCCGATCAGGACGTAGTGCAGATGGGCGACCACAAAATAGGTGTCGGTCAATTGCAAGTCCACCGGCACGCTCGCGGTCATGAAGCCGGACACGCCGCCGATCACGAACAGCAGGATCATCGACGAAAAAAATAGAAACGCGGTGGTGATGACGGGGCGGCCCAGTCGGATCGTGGCGATCCACGCGAATACCGCAACCGCGGAGGGAACGACGATGGCAATGGATGCCCCCGAGAAGAACGCCAATCCCAATCCCGGCAATCCTGTCGCGAACATGTGGTGGACCCACACGCCGAAGCCGAAAATCATGGTGGCGACGGTCGAAAGTGCCACCAGCGAATAACCGACCAGCGGGCGCCGGCAGAAGACCGGGAGGCCATCCGACACCATGCCCATGGCGGGGAGCACGATCGCGTAGACCCACGGATGTCCGAAGATCCAGAATAGATGCTGCCACAATAGCGGCTGGCCCCCGCCCGCCGTGTCGAAGAAATGCGTCCCGAATTGACGGTCCATCCACAGCAGGAAAAACGCCAGGCTCACGGCCGGCACGACGATCAGATTCGCGACGCTGGCCGTCAACGTGCCCCATACCAGGATGGGCAGCCGGTTGATCGACATCCCCGGAGCGCGGGTGCGGAAGGCGGTGACGACGAAATTCGCCGCTCCCACAGTGGTGGAAATACCCAGGAACACCATGCCCAGCGCATAGAAGTCTTCGTTGAGTCCCGGGTTGAAATCGCGCGATGCGTAGGGCACGTAATTGAACCAGCCGTCGTTCGGACCGTTACCGGTGACGAACCCGGCGTAGAGAAATAGCCCCGCGGCGAGGTAGATCCAATAGCTCAGCGCGTTCAGGCGCGGAAAGGCCATGTCGCGGCTGCCGAGCAGCAGCGGCCAGAGGTAATTCGAGAAGCCAGACAGGATCGGCGACGCGTACAGGAAAATCATGGTCATGCCATGAGTCGAAAAAAGCTGGTTGTACTGCTCGGGCGTGAGCAGCGTGAGATTCGGCCCGGCGAGTTGCAGGCGCATCAGCAGCGCCTCGGTACCGCCCAGGGCAAGGAACACGAACGCCGTGATGATGTAGCGGATGCCGATTTCTTTATGGTCGACCGTCGTGAGGAATCCCTTCCACCCGGGTGAAGTGTCCCAGAGCTCATGCAGCCGCGCTTCGTGTTCCACGCCGTCGATGCCCACCGTGGGCGTGCGCACTTGCGGCTGCATCATTTGAGCGTCTCCAGGTAAGCGAGTGCGTCCGACAGTTGTTGCGCCGACAGAAACTGATTGGGCATGAGATTGCCCGGTTTGATGTTTTGCGGATTCTGCACCCAGCCCGCCAGATTTCCGGGGTTGTTGAGCAAAGTGCCGGCGGCCAGTGTCCGGCGGGTCATGAGATGCGTGAGGTCGGGCGCGCTGACCGCGCCGGCCGCCGTCCCGCGCACCCGATGACATAGGCCGCAACGGTACTCGACCAACGACAGGCCGCGCGATGCTTCCGCAGTTGACGGTACGGCGGCGGGCTGTCTCTGCAGTGATTCCCAGCGATCAAAGTCTTCCCGAGGCTCCGCGACCACTTCGAATTGCATGTGGGCGTGTTGCGCGCCGCAAAACTCCGTGCATTGGCCGAGATACCGGCCCGGCTTGTCCGCCTGAATCCAGCTCGTGTTGGTCTGGCCGGGGATCGCGTCGGTTTTCCCGGACAGCTGCGGCACCCAGAAGCTGTGGATCACGTCCGCGCCGTGAAGCCGCACCAAGACCTGCACGCCGACCGGAATGTGGATTTCATTGGCCGTGGCAAACACATCGCTCGGTTGCGACGCGGCGTACTCGACCTGCCACCACCATTGACGTCCGGTGACATCCAGCACCAAACCCGGGTGAGCGGGAGGTCCCGCGATGGCCGCCAGGGTGAGCAGCGTCCAGACGAATGCCACAGCCAGCGGAACCGCGGATACCATCAGGCCGATGCTGATCCAGCGGACGCCGCTCGTGCCGCGCTCGATCGGGACGTCGCGAATCTCGATCGATTGATCCTCGGGTCGCGTGCGTCTCAAAGCCCGCCACAGCAATGCCGAGATGACGAGGCTCACTGCGATCGACACCAGCAGCACGTACCAGGTGAGCGGCACCACCTCCCGTGCCCGCGGGCCCGCGCTCGTGAGATAGCTCAGCGGCCAGTCACTCATGCCGGCCGCGTCCGCTCGAGCGACTTCCACAGCTGACTGAGCGAACGCAATGCGGTCCACAAGAAAAATGCGATTCCTGGCACCCACATGAGGGATCCGCCCAACTGCTGATCCTGCAGCGGCGAAAGGCCCCAGACCTGGGTGCTCGTGAGATGCCATGAAAAGAGAGGCCGCTCCGCCAACGTGAGCACGGCGCCCAACAATCCCATGTGCACGAAAGTCAGCGCGCCCGCCGCCAATGCCTGCCCGGTCCAACGGGGCGGATGATTCAACAGTTCACGCCACAGCAGAATGCCGCTGCCGAACAGCGTGACGTGCATGATCCAGTAGAGCGGTGTGGACACGAACGTGTCGTCGTACGGTATCGGCATGTGCCAATACCACAGCGCCAGGAAAAAGGCCGCGGCGGCAACCCATAGGCGCCAGGGGTGGCGATCTTGCGTCGATCGCGGCAACCCCATCGCAATCAGCGGCGCCGCAACCAGGACGAGGATCATGTGCTGCAGAATTCGCGCCGAAAAAAGCGCCACGGAAAGCGCGCACAGTGGGGAAATGAAGGCCGCAGAGGCGACCAGCCAGCCCGCGCAGCAGAACACCCCGCTCCTGCGTCCGTGGGGCTCACCGCTCCGGTGTAGCGCCCAGAGCTGGATTGCTCCAACGAGAAGGAGCGACACCATGAGAGCCGGGTCGAAATTGAAGCGTGCGAGCAAATCGCCGGGGAGGGGAGCGGATCCGCAGTAAGGCACCTGGGCTGTCACAGGGTGTACCCCTCACGCCGCGGTTATTTCGGGGCGAAGGCTGCCACGGCGGCCTTCGCGACCTCCAAGTCTTGATCGACCGTTCCACCGCTGGCGCCAAGCGCGCCGACCACCGCGTCGCCCAACTTGAGCGGTATGCCGCCGCCGAAAATCACCACCTTTTCGTGATTGGTGCTATCGATGCCGAACAAGGGTTTTCCTGACTGCGCCATCTTCCCGAGCTTCTCTGTCTCCATGTCGAACGCGCGGGCCGTCCATGCCTTGTTGATGGAAATGTCCACACTTCCGAGCCATGCGCCGTCCATACGGGCATGGGCGACCAGCCCGCCGCCCGCATCCACCACCGCAATGTTGTAGGGAATGCCGAGCTCCTGCGCCTTCTTTTCGCCGGCGGCTATGAGGGAGCGGGCGTCAGCTAGCGTCAGAGACGGAATTTGGCGTGGCATGGTGGGGTTCTCATTGGGGTTGGCGCTGCACCTGTCTGAAAGTGGAACGTATGCGCATGTCCCCAGAGTGGATGTCGGACATTGGAGCGGATTTGGCGTCAGCAAAGGCTGACACCGCGCGCATCGAACGTCGGAGATCTCCGACAATGAGAGCCAAGCGGCTCCGAGAGGCTTGGATTCGGCGGCTCGGTAATCTGCCCGCTCATGAAAATACGGTTCGGATACGACTTGATTTACGCGGTGCCGCAGCCTTCACCGATGGTCCTCATGCTCCATTCGCAGCCGAACCGCCTGCAGCGCCTGATCGCGCGCGACGAGATGCGGGTTTCGCCCTCGATTCCGCTTTCGTTCTACACAGACGGTTTCGGCAACACCTGCACCCGATTACAGGCGCCGGCCGGGAATCTGCGCATTACCGCCGACGGTATCCTCGAGGACTGCGGAATGCCCGAAGCTGCGCACTGGTCCGCCTGTGAACACGCGGTCCAGGATCTTCCGCCGGATACCTTGCAGTTTCTGCTGGCGAGCCGTTATTGCGAGACGGACCTGTTGATGACCGAGGCGTGGCGGCTCTTCGGGTACCTCGAACCGGGATGGGCGCGCGTGCAGGCCATCTGCGATTTCGTCAATCGGCACGTGGCATTCGACTACGCATTTGCACGGCCGACCAAGACTGCGCTGGAAACCTTTCGCGAGAGACAGGGCGTGTGCCGGGACTTCGCGCACCTCGCGATCAGCTTTTGCCGCTGCCTGAACATTCCTGCCCGCTATTGCACCACCTACTTGGGTGATATCGGCGTGGCGGCGGTCGACGCTCCCATGGATTTCGCCGGCTGCATGGAAGTGTATCTCGGCGGCGGCTGGCACATGTTCGATCCGCGCAATAACGCCCGACGAATCGGCCGGCTGGTCGTTGCCCGCGGGCGCGATGCGGCAGACGTCGCCATCAGTACGGCGTTCGGGAGTCCCTACCTGCAACAATTCCTCGTTTGGACCGACGAGATCAGTGACGCGCAAGCCGATCAGTTGGCCCGCGATGCCCACGCCCCTACGGCGATCCGCGCTGCGTAGCAGCGGGTCATCTGCAGCCGCCCTCCCGTGCGCAGATCACACAGCGCTTCGGCATCTTGAAATACGGTAGTTGCATGGCCCCACCATTCAAAGTGCCCATGGCGGGCTGCGCCATGGGCGATCGTTTGATTCCTGTCAATTGCCGATTTGAATCCGCCGCGGCATGGCCTTGGGTTGTTTCGGAATGGTGACCGTCAACACCCCGTGAGTGCCGGTCGCCTTGACCTTTTCGCCGTCGACGGTGTCGGGCAATACGAATCGGCGGTGAAACCGGCCGTGACCGCGCTCGACGCGCCGTCCTTGCGCATCGTCGCTCTCATTGCCGGCACTCTGCGGCGAGCGCTCGCCCGACAAGGTCAGGATCCCGCCGTCGAGCGTGAGATCCACGGACGCGGGGTCGACGCCGGGCAGGTCGACGTACAGCTCGAATCGGTCCCCGTATTCATGAATGTCGACCGGGGGAATCCACGTCGCGGTCGCGGAACTGCTGTCGTTCTCCCGGGCGGTTCCGAATAGCCGGTTGATTTCATCCTGCAAGCGCGGCATCACGCCCCAGGGATCTTGTCGCATCACGCTGCTCATGGCACCCCTCCTATTCGATGTTTGATCGGTTAATTGCGGCCCGGCGCACTCGTGCCGGGCGACGACCCGAAACTAGGGATCGGCGATAAATTTTCAAGGGTTCGTAGGTGCGGGGCTACAACAACACGTGGTCTTTCGGATCTGGTGAGCCGCGCCGGCGAGTGCGACGCTGGCGTCCCTTAATCCATCGCACATCGGACAGGCAATAGCCCCTGCTATCGAGCGCCGCCGGGGGCCCGATCTGCGCACCGTCAGTAACAACGAGGAAAACTCATGCCTACGCGAAAGAGCCCGGCGAAAGCGCCTGCGCGCGCACCCGCCGATCGCAAGTCGGTCAAAGCCAGCGAAACGGGAGCTGGAACGACATCCAGCGGCCCCTCCCACCCGCACTCGGCATCGACCGACGTCGCCAAACATGCTGGTGAGCAACAGGCCCTGGCAGCAGCAATGCCCTTCAACGCTGGGAAGCCCGCCGAATATGGTGCTGCCCACGCATCCGATCCCATCGAGGGCGCCCACAACCCGCCCCCCTCCGCCACCACGGGCGCGGGCACGCTGAGCGAAGAAAATGTATCGCCCAAGACCGGTGCTGCCGCGACCGAACCCCGGTCTCTGGACGGATCTCTGGAAGGCAAGCGCGTCAATTCGGAAGGACAGGCCCTCACCACGAATCAGGGCGTTGCGATCTCGAGCAATCAGGACTCGCTCAAGGCCGGACTGCGCGGTCCGACCCTTCTCGAGGACTTCGTGCTGCGCGAGAAGATCACGCACTTCGATCACGAGCGCATTCCGGAGCGCATCGTGCATGCCCGCGGCTCCGCCGCGCATGGATACTTCGAAAGCTATGCGGCGCTCACCGACGTCACCAAAGCCGCACCGTTCACCGAGGCGAAAAAGCAGACGCCCGTGTTCGTGCGTTTCTCGACAGTGGCCGGCGAGCGCGGATCCGCGGACACCGCGCGCGACATCCGCGGCTTTGCGGTCAAATTTTACACCGACGAGGGCAATTGGGATTTGGTCGGCAACAATATTCCGGTGTTCTTCATCCAGGACGCGATGAAATTTCCGGATCTGATCCACGCGGCCAAACCCGAGCCGCATAACGCAATGCCCCAGGCGGCGACCGCTCACGACACGTTCTGGGATTTCGCCTCGCTGATGCCGGAGTCCACCCATGTGCTGATGTGGGCGATGTCGGACCGGGGAATCCCCCGCAGCTATCGGATGATGCAGGGCTTCGGCGTTCACACCTTTCGGTTGATCAATGCGGCGGGCAAGTCGACGTTCTGCAAGTTTCACTGGAAGCCGCTGCTTGGAACCCACTCGCTGGTCTGGGATGAGGCCGTCAAGATCAGCGGCGCCGATCCTGATTTTCACCGCCGCGATCTGTGGGAAGCGATCGAATCGGGCAACTACCCGGAGTGGGAGCTCGGTCTGCAGCTCTTTACGGAGGCGCAGGCGGAAAAATTCAGTTTCGACGTTCTCGATGCGACCAAATTGATTCCCGAGGAGCTGGTGCCCGTGAAGCCCGTCGGCCGCATGGTGCTCAATCGCAATCCCGACAATTTCTTTGCGGAGACCGAACAGGTGGCTTTCTGCACCGCACACGTCGTGCCCGGAATCGACTTCAGCAACGATCCGCTACTGCACGGAAGAATTCACTCCTATGTCGATACGCAAATCACGCGCTTGGGCGGCCCGAATTTTCACGAAATTCCCATCAACGCGCCCATCGCGCCGGTCCACAACAATCAGCGCGACGGCTTGCACCGGCAGGCCATTCCGCGCGGACGGGTCGCGTATGAACCGAACTCGCTCGGCGGCGGCTGCCCTTTCCAAGCGGGCGCGGCGGGATTCGTCTCCTTTCCCAAGGCGATCGAGTCCGACAATTCGCCGGTCGACAAGGTGCGCGGCAGGCCGGAGAAGTTCGCCGAGCATTACGCCCAGGCGAAGCTTTTTTTCGAGAGTCAGACCGCGGCGGAAAGGGCGCATATCATCGGCGCATTCCGCTTTGAGTTGAGCAAGGTGACGGTGCCCGCAATCCGGGTTCGGATGGTCTCATCGCTCGTCAATGTGTCGAAGGAGCTGGCGGCAGCGGTGGCCAAAGGCTTGGGGATCGAGGTTCCGCCCGCGATGCCGAAGGCGGCCAAGACCCCGCAGAAGCCCGAAGTCGCATCCTCTCCTGCGCTGTCGCTGAAAGCGCTTCCGGGCGACGGAGGCATTGCCACCCGCAAGATCGCCGTCCTGTTGGCCGACGGACTCGATGCGGAACCCGTTCAAGATCTGGTTGACGCCTTGAACGACGCCGGTGCGGTGGTGAGGCTGCTCGGCAGCCGGCTGGGGTCGGTGACGTCCGATGGTGGCGAGACGTTCGAAATCGACGGCACGCTCGAGAACTCGCCGTCGGTCTTGTTCGACGCAGTGGTTCTCCCGGGCGGAGCGGAGGCCGTAAAGGCGTTGACGCGCGACGGGCATACCCGGGAGTTCGTGAAGGATCAATACCGTCATTGCAAAACCATTCTCGCGCTCGGCGATTCCGCGCAAATTTTGGAGGGCGCGGGAATCCGGCTCACCTTGCCAAGTGGCGCGGCGGATTCCGGCCTGCTGATCGAGGGGGAACAGAATTCCGCGCAGCTCGCTCAGGCGTTCATTGCCGCAGTCGCGATGCACCGGCATACCGCACGCGACCAGGATCCGCCGTTGGTGTGAGTCGACACCATTCAACCCGTATATCCATTGGAGAACATCTGTCATGGCTACTAGAGAAGTCGATTTCACGCGCCGCGATTTGGTGGGGGCGGTAGGCGTCGGTCTGGCGACGGGGTCCGTGTCCGCCGCCGCGGCGCCTCAGGCGGGCGCCTCACCCCAGGCGAGCGCCGCGCCCCTGGTCGATCCGACGACCAAATATCCGAAACCGCCTTTCCCCGACCAGAAGCAACCCTGGCCGGGTTTGGCGTCGAAGATGGATCCCAAGCCCGATCACGGCGAAACGAGCTACAAGGGGTCCGGCCGTCTCGCCGGACGCCGCGCCCTGATTACCGGCGGCGATTCTGGGATGGGCCGCGGCGCCGCCATCGCCTTCGCGCGCGAGGGTGCTGATGTTGCCATCAGTTACTTTCCGGACGAGGAGCCGGATGCCCAAGAGGTCATCAAGCTGATTCGCGACGCCGGCCGCAAGGCCGTGGCGCTGCCCGGCGATATTCGCAGCGAGTCCCTGTGCAAGGACATCGTGGCCAAGGCAATCAGCGGATTGGGCGGACTCGATATTCTGGTCAGCAACGCCGGCCGCCAGCAGGCCCGCGATTCGATTCTCGATATCTCGACCGAGCAGTTCGACGCGACCATGAAGACCAACATCTACGCGCCCTTCTGGATCATCAAAGCGGCGCTGCCCAGCATGCCGCCCGGCTCCTGCATCATCGCGACGACGTCCGAGCAGGCGTACGACCCGACGCCGGATCTGTACGATTACGCTCAGACCAAAGCGGCCACCATGAACTTCGTCAAATCGCTCGCCAAACAACTCGCCAAGAAGGGCATTCGAGTGAATGGCGTGGCACCGGGCCCGGTGTGGACGCCGTTGCAAGTGTCGGGCGGCGCATCTCCGGAGAAACTCAAGAAATTCGGCGGACAGACGCCGTTCGGCCGGCCCGGCATGCCCGGCGAACTCGCCGGCATCTATGTGCAATTGGCCGACAATCAGGGCAGCTTTGCGACGGGCCAGATCTACGGGTCGTCGGGCGGGGCAGGGCAGCCCTAGCCCGCGGCGGCCCGACCCGGTCAGCACCCTGCGCCTGGTCGCTTGACCCCACGGTGGAAAATCGTGGAGTCTTCAAACGACCAAAAGAAAGTGAGGGATGCATGCGGCCGAGCTGGGTGATTGCCATTTTGCTGGCGCCGGTCGCCGGGGCGCTCGATTTCGAGACTCCGCCGGCGGAGCCGGTTTCGGCGGGTCTGCCGCCGGAGCTCGCCGCCGGTCCCGATTTTCATGTGGTCGATCCGGTCGAATCCGACGGGCTCATGCGCCACTATTCCATCGACAGTCGATTCGGCAGCTTCGCGGCCTATGGGGCGGAGGAGCTCAAAATTCGAGTCAAGGAGATCGCGGCGCTCACGCAGATCTCGAAAAAAACCGACATCGGCGTGGCCGCCAAGGCGGTCGAGCAGCACGTGGAAGGCGATATCAAGACGGTGGCCAGAGTCGTCACCGATCCCGTCGGTATCGTGAGCGGCATTCCCAAGGGCATCTCGCACCTGTTCGGCGGGGCCAAGGCGCAGGCAGGCGAGATCACCGATAGCGTCAAGAAGAGCGGTGGGACCTCCAACGCCAAGGAGGTGCTGCACACCGCGAAAGCGGATGCCGCCAAGTATGCCGACCGGTATCTGGGCGTTTCCGCGGCCGAGCGCCGTTACTTCCAGGAGCTTGGCGTCGATCCCTATACCAACAACCCGGTCCTTCGCAGAGCGGTACGCCATCTCGCGAAGGTTCAAGCGACCGTCAACCTCGGGATGCATTTCGTCGGTGTGCCCGGACTGCCGTATCTCAGTGATGTCCGACGTGCCATGGATGCCATCTACAATGAAGACCCCGCGGTGTTGCGGGCGCGTCAACGCAAGGTTCTGGCGGGATACGGGTTGAGCGCGGCGGAGATCGCGCGCTATGAGAACACGCTGCTGCTGAGCCCGACGCGACAGAGCCTGTTGGCCGAGGACGCGAAAATACTCGAGGGCGTCGAGGGCCGGGACGAGCTGTTTCGCCACGCCATGAGCTTGACCACGGACGAGGAGGTGTTGGTGTTCCTGGAAAGCACGCGATTGCTGGTCCGCACCCATGCCCGCGAACCGATCGAGAGAATCTTGCCCGGCTTGCGCTTGCCCACGGCGCAGACCCGCGACGGACGCATCGCCGCCTTCGGCTCCTTCGATGCCGTGTATTGGACCGAAGAGGTTGCCGGTTACGAGTCGGCGCTCCGTGCCGCCCTGCCGCCGGCCTCCAAGGAAAAAGAGCTGTGGTTGTCCGGCGCGGTCTCCGCGTCGGCCCGCGCGGAGCTGACGACTCGCGGCTGGGTGGTCCACGATCATGCGTGGGACGGCGTGCCGACGACGTGAGCGTCGGCGTCAGTTCGACGGCGCACCGCGCGCCTTCGCCACCGCCTCGCCGCGCGATTGCACGCCGAGTTTCGTCAAGATCGCCGACACGTGCCGATCCACCGTTTTCGTCGACAGGAACAGCCGCTTGGCAATCGCGGAATTGCGCATGCCCTCGGATAACAGCGCCAGGATCTGGGCTTCGCGCTGCGTGAGACCGAGCGGGTTGCGGCGGGTCGAGCTGCGCGAGCCGCGCGGCACGAATTGCACGCCGGTCGCGCGCATCTTCTGGCGCAACGCTTGCGCGGCCGGCGCCGCGCCCATCCGATCGAAGATTGCCAGGGCGTCGCGCTGATCGGCTTCCGTTCCGTACAAGGCGAGCACGCCGGCCTCCTCGTAGGGACAGCCGAGGTCCTTCCACAGCGCCGCCGCCGCGCGCCAGTCGCCGGCGATTTCCGATGCATACGGTTCCGCGATGTCGGTCGGGTGCTCATCGAGCTCACCGGCCCGCCACAGCCAGGTCGCGAGTTCGCCTTTCATCCTCGGGTCTTGCCGTTCCCGCGCCATCTCGTACGCCGCCCGCGCTTCGCGGACGACGCCCTCCCGATCATCGGCGAGCCACGCCGCCTCAGCGCGTATGGCCGCAAGCGTACCGATGCGCTGCAACTCGCGTGCGTGGCCGCCGAGGCGTCGAGCTTCCTCCAGAGGCGGGTTCGCATCGGGGTCACCGCGCCGGATTCTCAAGTGCCCCAAAATCCGCAGAGTCGGAATGCGGGTGATCGACGTCGCGCGGGGATGCCGCAGCACCGCCTCGGCATCCTGGCCCGCCCCGTGCCAATCGCCCTGTTCGAATCGAAGTCGTACCCGGTATGCGAGCATGTACAGGCCGATCGAGTCCAAATCGCGCGCCTCGCAATACGCGAGACCGACGGATAGACAGCGGGTCGCATCTTCGTATCGACGCCGCGATACCGCCATGGCGCCCATGCTCATATAAGCGCGCCCGACGTGCTCCTGCGACCCGGCCGCCGAGGCGAGTTCGAGACTGCGCTCGAGATCCTGCCAGCCTTGGGAGTCGCCCATGATGAGCCGCATGGTGCCGAGCGTGTTCAGCGCCCGGCACACGATCTCGTGATTTCCGCACGTCTCGGCGAGCGCGATCGAGCGCTTCGCCCAGGCAATCGAGCTATCGGCATCGTGGATCTCGAGGTCGAGCTCTGCCTGGTTGCAATACGCCATCGACAGCTCCGGCCCGGGCGGCAAAAGTTCAAGTGTCGCGACCGAGTTGGCGGCGAACTGCCTTGCTTCCGCATCGCGTCCCGCAAACCAGCTGAGCCGCGATATCCAGCAAAGACTGCCGCCTTCCTTGATCGGATCTCCCTGTGCGCGCCAGGTCCGCAGCAACGAGCGCGTAACCTCGAGGGCGTCCTCGTAGCGGGCCGTCAAAAAATATTCGTACGCCAATCGCTCCTGGAGGCGCGCGTAATCCGGCGGCGGGAGCGAGCCCCCGTACCTCAAGGCAATTTGCAAATGTGATACCGCCTCGCGATGTGCCCCCATGAGTGCCGCCTGCGATGCGGCCTGCGGCGCGAATCGCAGCACGCCCTCGGCATCCCGCGCGCCGTCCGCGTGGTAAGCAAGGCGCGCGGCGGGAATGGCAGGCACCGCGGTGAGAACCGCCAACACTTTGGCATGCAGGCCCTGCAGCCGGCTTTGTGACAAAGACTTCTCGATCGCGCGGCGCGCCAGCTCGTGGCGGAACGCCAGGGAGCCGTCCTCATCGCGCACCATGCCGATGCCGAGACATCCTTCGATGCCGGCCTCGTCCATGTGAGCCGCCTGTTCCAGCAGCCAATGCTCCGTCTTGCCGGGAACGACGCTGACCAGCTCCGCAATGTCGCGCCCCGAGGAGGGCAGCCGGAGCGCCCGCGCGAGAACCGCATCGCTGACGGTCGACGGCACGGTGTCGGCCGCGGCGGCCAACACCTCGGTCACGAACAAGGGATTGCCGCCCGTGAGGCTGTGCAGACCGGCGAATGGCCGTTCCGCCCGCTTCGCGAGCTGTGCGACCGCGGACTCCGAGAGCGGCGCCAGGAACATCCGGCGCACGCTCGCATGCGGCAGATCGCCGATGACGTGTTTGAGCGGATGGCGCGGGCCGACCTCGTCATCGCGATAGGTGAGGACAATCATGGAATGGGTGTTCTGCACCCGTCTGCCGAGGTACTTGAGCAGATCGAGCGTCGCCTCATCCGCCCAGTGCATGTCCTCGAAAATCACCAGCGCCGGTTGTTGCTCCAATTGCTCGAGCGCGACGGAAAAGATGACGTCGCGGGCCGCGCCGGAATTGATGGCCGCCCACAGCGCGCCCTGAGTCTGGCGCGCGATGTCGTGCAGCGGGGCGAGTGGCCGGGGGGTGAACAGCGCATCGCAGGCACCCGCCAAAATCCGCGCTTTGCGTTGCTGGTGCTTGAATTCCTGGAGCAATACCGTCTTGCCGATTCCTGCTTCCCCGGCCACGAGCGCGACGCACCCGCCGCGCTCGGTCGAGCGAAGCCAGTGCGCCAGCTCCGTGAGGCATCGTTCGCGCTCGAGCAATTCCATCGGGGCTACTTGTAACCGATCCCTGCACGCTGCGCAAAAGCCGGGGCCGCGGAAAACCCGCAGTTCCGTCAAATTGGGTAGCCGCTCGATCCAAATTGGGTGGTTCTCGCGGTTCGGCGCGGTCCCCAAGAGCGGCACTATCTTCCCGGCCAGTTTCCTCAATCACAACGGAGATCGTGCCCATGTCCCGGTATTTGATCGAACGAGAATTTCCGGACGGCCTCGTCATACCCCCGGATGAGAGCGGTGCGACCATGTGCCGCAAGGTCATCGAGGGCAATGCCGAAGACGGCGTGACCTGGATCCACTCCTACGTGACGCCCGATCGCAAGCGCACTTTTTGCATTTACGACGGACCCACGCCCGAGGCGGTGCGCCGTGCGGCGGCCCGCAACAAGCTGCCGATTTCCCACATCACCGAAGTTCGAGTCCTCGATCCGTATTTCTACAAATAAGGAGAATCACATGAATGAGTATCGCGTTTTGAAAATTGCCTCGCTGCCGCTGGCGATATCGTTGCTGGTCGCGGCGGGACAGTACGCCGATGCCGCCCCGGCCGTTGCAGCAGCGCCCCAAGTGCAGAATGGGGCGACGCCGTTGATCGATAAAGTACGCGCCGCCACGGCTCGATTCAGGGACATCAATATCGCTCTCGCCGAGGGGTTCGTGCAAGGCACGCCGTGCGTGAGCGGCCCCGACACCGGCGCCATGGGTGTGCATTTCGTCATGCCGTCGCGCATCACCGGCGGCGTGTATCTGCAGCCCGATCAGCCCGAAGCCCTGATTTACGAGCCGCAATCGGACGGCGCCTTCCGTCTGGTCGGCGTCGAATTCATCGTGCTCTCGGCCAACTGGTTCAAGACTCACGACGCGACATCGACGCCCGCGCTCGACGGGGATTTGATGAACTTCGTCGAGGCGCCGAATCGCTACGGCTTGCCGGCGTTTTACGAGCTTCACGTCTGGGCGTGGGAAAACAATCCGAAGGGGAGCTTCGCCGATTGGAACACCCATGTGACGTGCGAAAAGCAGCCGTCAGCCTGACTCAACGACATCGCTCCAAAGGAAGGAACATGAAGAAATTGATCGCCGTATTGTCCTTGCTCATCCTCGCCCCGGCGTTCGCGGCGGACCAGCCCGCTCAGTCGCCGGTGTCTCAAACAAAAGGCGCGGTTCACCGCTATCTTATCGAGCGGACCTTTCCGCCGGGCGCGCTCGATCATCTCGACGCCGCGACCAAGAAGAAGGTGAACGCCAACAATGCGACGCTCGGCGTGCGCTGGATTCAGTCTTATGCGAACGCCGACAAGACCAAGACCTTCTGTGTTTATGAGGCACCGAGCGAGGCCGCGGTACGCCAAGCGGCGACGCTGAATGCGCTCCCCGTCGACAGCGTCACCGAGGTGCCGGTCACCTTGACGTCGAGGTAACCCCCGGGGCTACGCGTAGGTATCTACGCGTAGGTATCGATGATCTGCCGCCTCGGGCGGCCGCCCGAGAGATCCTGGGTACGCGCGTATTCGGCAGCGCCGGCGGACAGGCCGCGGTAGTCCGCCGGCACTGCCGGCAGATGGATGGCGATAGCGTCCTCGGCCATTGGTTCGACGGCAGCCGCCGCGGGGGGGTTCGATTCGAAAGGAGCGATTGCCGAATCGCTCGCCGGGATCGATTCGATGGTGATGGTTCGATTGGCGGGTGCGTACTCGCCTTGGACCAAAAGCATGGTGACGCGCTTGAGTTGCGAGCGGACGTCCGCTCGCGGCGGAGCGGACTCGCCCGCCAAGATCAGCGTCTGCTTTTCGGAGGTCACTCTCAACTAAAGCACTCATTGCTTAGGAACGAAGACCGTACCTGGTCTGTCCCAGCAGTATACAAGGCGCCGCCCTGCGGGGGCTGACTTGGTTTGCGGACTTCTGCTGTGGGACCCACCTGACAACCCGATTTTCGCCGCGCCGCACCAACCGCCGATCTGGGGCACCGCTTTTATGCCATGCTCCGCATCCGGAGTAAGGGGGTCGCCATGAAGGTCGGTTTGCAGTTGCCCAATTTCACGTATCCGAAGGGCCCGGCGCAAATCCCGGGCAATTTGGCACGGGTCGCGCGTGCCGCGGAGGATGCCGGCTTTTACAGCCTGTGGATGATGGATCACTTCTTCCAGATCAGCATGGTCGGCCCGCACGAGAATGAGATGCTGGAGGGCTATACCACGTTGGGTTACCTGGCGGCGCTCACGCAGCGAGTGAAGCTCGGTACCATGGTGACCGGCGTTGTGTACCGCTATCCCGGCATTCTGCTGAAGACCATCACCACCCTCGACGTCCTGTCGGGCGGCCGCGCCTATCTGGGCATCGGCGCCGCCTGGAACGAGCAGGAGGCGAAGGGCTTGGGGACGCCGTTTCCTCCCCTTGCCGTGCGCTTCGAATGCCTCGAAGAAACCCTGCAGATCGCCAAGCAAATGTGGTCGGCCAATAACGGCCCCTTTCATGGCAAACATTATCGGCTCGAGGAGACCCTGTGCAGCCCGCAGCCGCTGTCGCTCCCGCATCCCCCGATCCTGGTCGCGGGCGGCGGCGAGAAGAAGACGCTGCGCATGGTCGCCCAGTATGCGGACGCCTGTAACCTGTACGGTCCGCCCGAAACCATCAAGGCCAAGTTGGCGGTCTTGAAACAGCACTGCGACACCCTCGGCCGGGATTACGGCGCCATCGAAAAAACCACGTTGGGAACGGTCGACTTGAGGCCCGGCAAAATGAGCTCGCAGGACGTGATCGCGCAGTGCCGGACCCTTGCCGCGCTCGGCGTGCAACACGCGCTGTTCAACATCCCGAACGATTATGAGATTGAGCCGCTCGAGATCTTTGGGCGCGACATCATTCCTGCCGTGGCAGATTTTTGACGGGACAATCGGCGCCACCGTTCACATGATCCTGACTCGCCCTCTGCGCATCGTGCGCCTAATCGAAGTCGTGTTGCTCGCGTCCGCGCTCGCCGGCTGTGCCGTGGGCCCGAACTTCAAGAAGCCCGCGGCGCCCGACGTATCCGACTACACCGCGCCGCCGCTCACCGTCACGGCCGGCGCCGCGGACATCGCCGGTGGCGATGCGCAACGCTTCGCCAAGGGCGCGGATATCTCCGCGGATTGGTGGACGCTGTTTCATTCCCCGGCACTCAGCGGATTGATCGACCAATCGCTCAAGAGCAATCCCGATCTGAAGGCGGCGCAGGCGGCCTTGTCGGCGGCGCGGGAAAACGTGCTGGCCCAGCGCGGCGCCTATTACCCGAGCGTCGCGGCGAGTTTCGCGGCCTCGCGGCAGCGGCAGTCCGGTCAGATCGCACCGACGCTCAACTCGAACGCGTTCCTCTACAATCTCTTCACGCCGGAGGTCACGGTTTCGTATGTTCCCGACGTCTTCGGCCTGAACCGCCGAACCGTGGAATCCTTGAAGGCGCAGGAGCAGGGCGTCCGCTATCAAATGATCGCGACCTACACGACGTTGACCGCGAACGTGGTGGTCACGGCAATTCAGTTGAGTTCGCTGCAAATGCAAGTCGATGCGACCCGTCAACTCGTCGACAGCAACACCAAGGCGCTCGAGATCCTCAAGTATCAATTCTCGAAGGGCTATGCCGGCGGGTTGGATGTCGCGGCTCAGGAATCCCAACTCGCGCAAGTCTCTGCGACGCTGCCGCCGCTCGTCAAACAGCTCGCCCAGCTTCACGACCTGCTGGCGGACTTGACGGGCAGGTTCCCGGCCCAGACACGGGACGAGAATCTCGATCTGTCCAGCCTGCAGTTGCCGCTGGATCTGCCGGTGAGCCTGCCCTCGGCGCTCGTGCGCCAGCGCCCCGATGTGCTTCAAGCCGAGGCGAACTTGCACGACGCCAGCGCCAAGATCGGCATTGCCATCGCCAATCGTCTGCCGAATTTTCCGCTGACCGCCAACGCCGGCAGCTCGGCGGCCTTCATGGATCAATTGTTCACCGAGGGCACGGGCTTCTGGGGTGTCGGTGTCGATGCCATGGCGCCGATATTTCAGGGCGGGCAACTGCTGCATCTTGAGCGCGCCGCGAAGGCCGCCTACACGCAAGCCGCCGAACAGTATCGAAGCGCGGTGCTTGCCGCCTTTCAGAATATCGCCGACACCCTGACAGCGCTCGATCAGGACGCCGAGGCGTTGAAGACCGCCAAGATCGCCGCGGATGCGGCCAAGGTCACGCTCGACCTCGCGCAACGTCAATGGAAGGACGGTTACGCCGGGTATCTGGCGCTGTTGAGCGCGGAGCAGGCGAATGAGCAAACGCAGATTGCCTTGGTGCAGGCGCAGGCCGGCCGATACGCCGACACCGCGGCGCTCTTTCAAGCGCTGGGAGGCGGATGGTGGAACCGCCCGGAATTGGTCACGGACAAGCATGAACACTAGAAGATTCGATGGTAAGCGGCCGGGCTCTCGGGCAGCCTCAACCGCAACGGCTGCCCCAGCGGCCACTGCGACGGCAATGGCGGCGTCAGCGGCGGTGGCGGCGATGCTGCTGGGCGGCTGTTCGAGCAAGTCCGCCGAACCGCCGCCGCCCCCCACCGCGCTCGCCAATGTAAAGCTCTCCGCCGCTCAACTGCAAAACGTTCACGTGTACAGCGTCGAGCCCGCGAAGTTCCACAAGACCATCGAAAGCACGGGCGTGGTCGACTTCGACAACGACCAGGCGACGAGCGTATTGGCGCCGATGTCGGGTCCGGTATCGCGGCTCCTCGTATCGCTCGGCCAGAAGGTCAGGAAAGGCGAGCCGCTGGCGGCCGTGGCATCGCCCGACTTTGCCGCCGCGATCAGCGCCTACCAGAAGGCGCTGGCCACCGCCAAGACCAACCGCCGCCTCGCCGACCTCGACAAGGATCTGCTCGAGCACAACGGCGTAGCGCAGAAGGAAGCCGCGCAGGCCGAAACCGACGCGGTCAATGCCGAGGCTGACCGCGATGCCGCCTTGCAGGGACTCACCGCCTTGAACATTCCGGAAGAGACCATCAAGGACATTCAGCAGGGGCGCACGATTGTGCACGCCGAGGGCATGATCCGCTCGCCGATCGCGGGAACCGTGGTTGAGAAACTGATCACGCCGGGAGAGCTCCTTGCCGCCGGAACGACGCCCTGTTTCACCGTGGCCGACCTGTCCCGCGTGTGGGTCATGGCGCAGATTTTCGGCTCCGATCTCACCCAGGTCGCGCTCGGCGATTCGGCCCAAGTGGCGACCGGCGTCGGCTCGACGAGCTTTCCCGGTAAGGTGGATAACATCGCGGCGCTGGTGGATCCCGACACTCGATCGGTGGGCGTGCGCGTGGTGGTGGACAATCCCGGCGATTTGCTCAAGAAGCAGATGTACGTTCGCGTGCGCATCGAGGCGCATGCCGAAAGCAGCGGACTGCTCATACCCGTGTCGGCGATCTTGCGCGACGACGAGAATTTGCCGTTCGTTTATCGTGTGGAGTCCGACGGCAGCTTCGCCCGTGAGCACGTCACCCTGGGCAGCCGCACCGGCGATCAATACGACATTGCCGACGGACTCAAACCCGGCGACCGGATCGTGGTTGATGGAGGCATTTTCGTTCAATTCATGCAGAATCAATGAGCGAAGCACTCCCGCCCCCCGGATCGGCGCCGCGGACGGCGTCGATCATGAATCGCATCGTGGCCTCTTCGCTGCGCCAGCATTATCTGATCGCGCTCATGACGTTCGTGCTCATTGGGGTCGGGATCTGGTCGCTTAGGCGTCTGCCGGTGGATGCCTACCCCGATCTGGCGCCGCCCATGGTCGAAGTGATCACGCAATGGCCGGGGCGTGCCGCCGAGGAAGTCGAGCGCTTGATAACGGTGCCCGTCGAACGCGAGATGAACGGCATTCCGCGGATGACCACCATCCGCTCGATCTCCCTCTACGGATTGTCCGACGTCATCATGACGTTCCAGAATCGCACCGACAATTACTTTGCGCGCCAGCAGGTCTTCAACCGCTTCTCCGAGCTCACGCTGCCGTCCGGTGTGAGCCCCACGCTGTCGCCCATGTCCGCGCCGTCTGGGCTCATTTACCGCTATGTGCTGCAAAGTCCCGACCGATCGCCGATGGAACTCAAGACCTTTGAGGACTGGACCGTCGAGCCGCAATATCGATCCGTTGCCGGCGTTGCCGACGACTCGGGGTTCGGCGGCGGCACCATGCAGTATCAGGTCCTGCTCGATCCCGCGCGGATCGCTTCCGTGGGCCTGTCGGTGCCGCAGGTGGAAAGCGCTCTCACCGCCAACAACGACAACTCCGGCGGAGGCTTCTATTCGCAGGGCGGCCAGTTCTACTACGTTCGCGGTCTCGGGCGCCTGGATACGCTCGAGGACATCGGCAATGTCGTGCTCGCCGTGCATGACGGCGTCCCCGTGCTGGTCAAGGACGTCGGCCGGGTGGCGATCGGCATCGCCCCGCGCCTGGGAGAATTCGGCTTCGAGAATCAGGATGATGCGGTGGAGGGCGTCATCTTGCTGCGCACCGGCGAAAAGACTCAGGACGTGCTCAAGGGCGTCGAGGCGAAGACCCGCGAGCTCAACGAACAAATCCTGCCGAAAGACGTCAAAGTCGTTCCCTTCTACGACCGCAGCGGTTTGGTGGAGCTCACCACGCAAGTGGTGGAGCGCAACCTGCTGCGCGGCATGCTGCTGGTCGTCGTGGTGCTCATCTTTTTCCTTTACGATGTGCGCGCGGGGCTGATCGTCGCCGCGAGCATCCCGCTTGCGCTGCTGTTTGCGTTCATTTGCCTCGATCTGCAAAGCGCTTCGGCCAATCTCTTGTCCATCGGCGCCATCGATTTTGGAATCCTTGTCGACGGCGCCGTGGTGATGGTGGAGAACATCTTCCGCCAGATCGTCGCGCGCAAGGGGACTGCCCTCAACGTCAAGGAAATCATTCTCGATGCCGCCGCCGAGGTCGATCGACCGCTGTTCTATTCGGTCGCGGTGATCGTGGCCGGCTTCCTGCCGATCTACGTGTTGTCCGGGCCCTCGGGGACGTTGTTCAAGCCGATGGCGGACACCATGGTGTTCGCTCTGGTCGGGTCCCTGATCGTCACCCTCACACTATTGCCGGTGCTATGCGCCCGGCTGATGCGCAACGGCGTGCGCGAGCGGCGCAATGCGATTTTCGAATCCATCCAATCCGTGTACGCCCGGGGGCTCGACCGCTGTCTCGCCCATCCCCGGGCGACCACGCTGATCTCGGCCGCGGTGCTGCTCTTGTCGCTGCTCCTCATCCCGAGAATCGGCGCCGAGTTCATGCCGCAGCTCGACGAGGGTGCTCTCTGGGTGCGCGCGACCATGCCGTACACCATTTCGTTCGACGAATCGGCCAAGATCGCACCGAAGGTGCGCGACATCCTGCGCTCTTTTCCGGAAGTCACCACCGTGGCTTCCGAGCTCGGCCGTCCCGATGACGGCACCGACCCCACCGGCTTTTTCAATGTCGAGTTCTACGTCGACTTGAAGCCCTACGCGCAGTGGACCGGCCACTATCGCAACAAGGCCGGATTGATCGAGGCCATCAACCAGAAGCTCGAGGCGTTTCCCGGAATCACCTTCAATTACACCCAGCCGGCGGAGGATGCGGTCGATGAGGCGGAAACCGGCCTCAAGAGCGCGCTCGCGGTGAAGGTCTTCGGCGCCGACTTGGAAACCCTGCAACGCAAGGGCAAGTCCATCAAGCAGATCCTGGAGCAGGTGCGCGGCATCCGCGATGTCACCCTGGTGCAGGAGCTTGGGCAGCCGAGTCTCACCATCAAGATCAATCGCGCGGCCATCGCCCGCTACGGGGTGAACGTCGCCGACATCAATGCCTTGATTCAAACCGCCATCGGCGGCGATGTCGCCACCGAAGTGGTGCAGCAGGAGAAACAGTTCGATCTCATCGTCCGCCTGGAGCGCGAGTACCGCGACAATCCGCAGGAAATCGGCAATATCCTGGTCGCGACGCCGGGCGGGCAGCAGATTCCGCTCAAGGAATTCGCCGACATCCAGGTGTCGAGCGGCGCGTCATTCATTTATCGGCAGGACAACTCGCGCTACATCGGGGTGCAGTTTTCGGTCGAAGGCCGGGATCTCGCCGGCGCGGTCAATGACGCCATCGCGCAGGTCAACCAGAAGGTCAGCCTGCCTCAGGGTTACCGATTGGACTGGGGCGGCGAGTATTCGGAATACACCGCCTCTCGCGCCCAGTTGAGCGTGATTCTGCCGCTCACCTTGTTCCTGATATTCATGCTGCTGTTCGCACTCTACAGCAACTTCAAATTTCCGTTCATCACGGTGCTCGGCGTGCTGCTGTCCGCGCCGGTGGGCGGAATCGTCGCGCTCTGGATCAGCGGCACGCCGTTCTCGGCGTCGTCCGGCATCGGCTTCCTGGCCCTGTTCGGCGTCTCGGTGCAGACCGCCATCGTCTATATCTCCTACGTCAACGAACTGCGGCGCGACGGCATCCCGCTGGCCGAATCCATCCGCCAGGGCGCAATCCTCCGGCTGCGCCCGATCATG
>Ga0302320_10006074_pt1 | contig 26915 bp, 20 predicted proteins | sample Bog_T0_3_FD_202130 | JGI IMG/M metagenome (GOLD analysis project Ga0302320, IMG submission 202130) | Peat permafrost microbial communities from Stordalen Mire near Abisko, Sweden - Bog_T0_3 | ecosystem: Environmental > Terrestrial > Soil > Wetlands > Peat | place: Sweden: Abisko, Stordalen Mire...
TGATCGGGGGCGGGGTGGGCAATTACATTGCGACCAATGGTCTGCATTCCATCATTTCGGGAGGTTTTTCAAATTATCTTGCCGATGCTAATTACAATTACTACAGCCTGGGTGGTTCAGTGATTGCGGGTGGTGACCTGAACACCATACAAAACACCGGCTTGGATATTGGTGAATCGACGATCGGTGGTGGCGGAAATAATACGATTATGGACGCAGATTATGGCGGTTCGGTGATCGCCGGCGGTCAGGTCAACACTATCACAAACTATGGCGTCTACGGCGATTCAACCATCGGCGGTGGATCTATAAACACGATTCTTGATGGGTACTTTGGCGGTTCGGTGATCGCTGGCGGGGACAACAACATCATACGGTTTGGGACATTTACGGTCATCAGCGGTGGCCAAGGGAACCGTGCCAGCGGCATCGGCTCGGTGATTGGGGGCGGCGGTAATGATGGGATTACTTCTGCGGGCAACACCAACAACGGGGCTGGAGCCGTGATCGGCGGTGGGGTGGGTAATTTCATCTCAACCAATGGCTACGATTCGGTCATAGCCGGTGGAGCATTCAACCAAGCAGCAGGAACCAACAGCTTTGCCGCCGGCAACAACGCCCAAGCCACGAACAACGCCGCCTTTGTCTGGGGAGATGGCAGCGTGGCGACCGGCTCGTTCACCAACAACTCGGTCACGATGCGCGCGATAAACGGCTTCCGTTTCTATTCCGGCACGTCCAGCGGCACCTACGCCTATCTCGCGCCCGGCAGCGGTTCGTGGACGAGCCTGAGCGACCGCAATGTGAAGGAACATTTCCAGACGGTCAACGCGCAGGACGTGCTGGCCCGCGTGTCCGCACTACCGGTGAGCACGTGGAATTACAAGACGCAGCCGGCGGACATCCGGCACATCGGCCCGACGGCGCAGGATTTCAAGGCAGCATTCGCCGTGGGCGAGACGGACATAGGAATCTCCGTGGTGGACGAAGGAGGCGTGGCCCTGGCCGCCATCCAAGGGTTAAACCAGAAGTTAAGCGAAAAGGATGCGCAGATCCAGCAATTGCAGCAGAGTATGGACGAATTGAAAAAGATGGTGCAGTCCCTCTCCGGGAAGAAATGAGGGGCCATGAAAAAAATATTTCTCCTTTTCAGTCTGATGATCCCGTTTGCGGCCTTTGCCCAGCCATACTCGATCAACTGGTATAAGATTGCCGGCGGCGGCGGCACCAGCACCGGCGCGACTTATCAGGTGACCGGCACCATCGGCCAGCCGGATGCGGGCATGGCGATGAGCGGCGGCAGTTATTCCGTGACGGGCGGATTCTGGAGCCTCATTTCAGTGGTGCAGACGGCGGGCCTGCCCAATCTGGTCGTCACGCATTCCGGCAACAGCGTCATCATCTCCTGGCCGGCCACGGGCAGTTACACCTTGCAACAAAACGGGAACCTCGCGCTGGCCAATGGCTGGGCGACGAGCGGCTATTCCATCAGCTCAGCCAACGGCACGAACAGCATCACCATTACCTCGCCCAGCGGGAATTTATTCTTCCGGTTGTCGAATCCGTAAAAGCGGGCGCGAGTCCGCTTTCGCCTTGAGTGGACCCAACATTTCAAACGACGTAACCGATGGGCAGGCGGGACGCCTGCCCTACTTTCCTGTGAATAGTCACGGTCATACGGGAATGCGAGCGATAATGCGCCCGGCGATTTGGTTCTTTTATACTTGCAATCAGGGTTCATTACGACGATGAGTGTAGGCAGTTAAAGAAGATGGCCTGTTCCTTCTCTAAACGAGTCGCGTCGAGGAGACGGAGGCATCAAACCGTTGCAACCCATGCCACAGGAGAAAATTATGAAGAACCGCACAAGAAATCTGTTTGCCGCGCTGGCGCTGCTGGCGCTCTCAACCCTCAACCATCAACTCTCAACCTGCTTTGCCCAGGGCAGTCTTACGCCGCCAGGCGCGCCCGCGCCGACGATGAAGTCGCTCGACCAGATTGAGCCGCGCACCATCGTCAACGCCGCGAACACGCCGGGCGATTCGGGCAGTGCATTCATCATCAGCCAGCCCGGCTCGTATTACCTGACGACGAACATCACAGTCAGTTCCGGCAGCGCCATCACCATCACCGCGAACAACGTGACTCTGGACCTGAACGGCTTCACCATTTCCTCCACGCAAAATCCGGCGAGCGGCAACAGCAGCTATGGTATTAAGGTAGGCAGCACCAGCGGGGTGACAAACATTACGATTGTTCACGGCTTCATCAGCAGCGGCGTGACCGACAATAATGGCACTTTCAGCGGCAACGGATTTAGTTCGGGCATTGATTATCTATCAGTTGCTCCGATCAATGTACGCGTCTCCGGAGTTTCGGTTTCGGGTTGCCTGAATTACGGAATTGAACTCAATACCGCTAATAACACAGTGGTGGAATCCTGCACAGTCAATACTGTGGGAGCATATGGCATCATTGCTGGCGTTGTTTCCGACTCGACGGCGCAGGATATCGGTTTAGACGGGGTTTATACCTACATTGCCAACAACTGCACTGGTATCATCGTTGATAGCGGCGGCATCGGAGTTTCTGCCAAGACCGCCAACAACTGCTATGGTTACTCCCTTGGTAACTACAGCGAAGGCGTTAGTGCCTTCACCGCCAACAACTGCTATGGTTACTCCCTTGGTAACGACGGCGACGGAGTTTTTGCCACGACCGCCAACAACTGCTCTGGTTACGCTGGTAGCGGCGGCTATGGAATCTATTCTACAACAGCCATCGGATGTTATGGTAGTTCGAACGGCACGGGTTTAAACGCTGAGAGCGCGGCCTTCTGCACCGGTGCTAATTACACCAGCGGCTCCAGCGGCACGGCCATTTCAGCCAACATTGCCAACGGCTGCACTGTGGACAATGGCACGGAGAGCATCTCCCATAAATACAACATGCCGTGAGAAACCATTTGCAAATTTCGGGTTCAAGGTTCAAAGCCGGGATGGCAGTTGTTTTTTCGCTCTTCATCCTGCAATCCGCGTTCGCTTTCGAGGGCCGTATCAATGTCGCGCTCGCGCGCGGCGGCGAAATATCCGGCGTGCTTTATACCGCCGGGACAAATGACTTGCGCATCGAGCAGATGGACACCAATCGTCCACACGCGTGGGACATCGTGAATCTCGAAACCGGCGAGCTAACGCTGCTGTTTCCACAAAACCGGGGTTTCGTGCGGCTGAAAAATACCGCCGAAGGCGGGGCGGGCAATCTTCCGCCCGGCGTCGGTCCGCAAGCCGCACCCGGCGCGAACACGATGCCAACCATGCCGCCGCCGGGAATGGGAATGCCCGCGCCGCCGATGGAAAAATTGGAACTCACGGCAACGGGTGGGACGACAAACATCCTCGGCTTCACCTGCGCGGGTTACGAAATCAAACAGCACGGCGAAGTGATGGAAATCTGGGCGACGGATGAATTGTTCGCGTTCCAGCCATATCTGGAAAACCAGCCGCACCGCTTCGGCCCGCGCATGATTGAAGAACAATGGGGCGGTTTGTTGAAGGCAAAAAAAATATTTCCGCTGCTGGCGACGTTGAAAATGGGAAATGGAGCGGAGCGCTACCGCTTTGAGGTCAAATCCGTCACGCCGGGAAAAGTCAGGGACGGCTCGCTGTTTCAACCGCCGCCGGGGTATCAGGAAATCCGGCCGCTGCCGTTCTAGGAATTTGTGTTTTGCAATTTGCGATTTACGGTTTGCAGGCTCGCCACCGGCATTGCGCTGAACAAATGCGGTGGTCTGCCGTCACGCCGCCACGATGGGTCGGTATTTTTCAAGGGTCTCAAACGTCTTGTCCTTTTTGCGTTCGTTTCAGCCTTCAGCCTTCAGCCTTCAGCCTTCGTCCACGCCGCCACGACGATTGGTTCCGGCAACAGATACGCCTACGCCTCGAACGCCGGATGGCTGAATGCCCGTGCCGACGGCTCGCACGGCGCGGTCATCGGCCAGTTCGTCTGCTCCGGCAATCTTTATTCGGCCAACGCGGGTTGGATCAACCTTGGCAGCGGCTCGCCCGCCAACGGCATTTATTACCAGAACAATTCCAGCGGCGACTTCGGCGTGAACCAGGACGGCCTCGGCAACCTGCGCGGCTACGCCTACGGCGCGAACATCGGCTGGATCGCCTTCGAGAACACCGGCGCGCCGAAGGTGAATCTGGCGACCGGCATTTTCAGCGGCTATGCCTGGAGCGCGAACGTCGGCTGGATTTCCTTGAGCAACGCCGTGGCTTACATGCAATCGGACAGCATCCAGCCCGGCGTGGATTCCAACGGCGACGGAATTCCCGACGCGTGGGAGCTGGAGTATTTCGGAGCCATCAACATCAACACGAATGCCGACCCGAACGGCAGCGGCAAGTCAGTCCTGCAGGATTATCTAGCCGGCTTGTATCCCAATCAGGCGGGCGACTATCTGCAAGCCGTCGCCAGCACGATTGACGCCGCGGACAAATACGCCTACGGCGCGAACATCGGCTGGGTGGATTTGCGCGCCGACGCCACCAACGGCGCGGTCATAGGCCAGTTCATCTGCTCCGGCTACATTTATTCGGCCAACACCGGCTGGATCAAGCTCGGCAGCGGCTTTCCGACCAACGGCATTTACTATCAAAACCTTTCCGCAAGCGATTTCGGCGTGAACCAGGACGGCCACGGCAATCTTCGCGGCTACGCCTACGGCGCGAACATCGGCTGGATTGCCTTCGAGAACACCGGCGCGCCGAAGGTGAATCTGACGAACGGCATTTTTAGCGGCTACGCCTGGAGCGCGAACGTGGGCTGGATTTCATTGAGCAACGCCGTGGCCTTCGTGAAGTCGGACAGCATCCAGCCCGGCGTGGATTCCAACGGCGACGGGATCCCCGACGCGTGGGAGCTGGAGTATTTCGGGACAATCAACATCAACACCAACGCCGACTCGAATGACGACGGCATGTCGATTTTACAGGACTATCTCAATGGCACGGATCCGACCAATCCCGGCGATTATCTGCAAATCAGCCCCACGACGATTGACGCCGCCAACCGATACGGCTACGGCGCGAATTTCGGCTGGACGGACTGGCGCGGTGACACGAACCATGGCGCCATCATCGGCAGCAGCTATTGCCAGGGTTTCATTTATTCGGCCAACACCGGCTGGATCAAGCTCGGCAACGGCGCGCCCATCAACGGCGTCCAGTATCAGAACAATTCCGCGAACGACTTTGGCGTGAACGAGGACGGCTCCGGCAATCTGCGCGGCTACGCTTACGGCGCGAACGTCGGCTGGATTAATTTCGAGGACACCGGCGCGCCGAAGGTGGATTTGGCGACCGGCAAGTTGAGCGGTTCCATCTGGAGCGCGAACGTGGGCTGGATTTCGTTGAGCAATTCGGTGGCTTACGGGCAGACGGCGACGGGGCCGACCGCCGCCAACGCGACCTTCAGCCGCGCCGTGAACGCGTCCCTCAACATCAGCATCACGAACCTGCTGGCGCTATACACCAGCGATGCGCGCGGGGATGCGGTGGCGCTGGTGTCGGCGGGCGGCAGCACGAACCAGTCAATCATCACTCTCACCACCAACAATACGTCGGGCATTGCCTACATTGTGCTGACACCTGCGAACAGCCAGAACGAAAGTTTCCCGTATGTGGTGAACGACGTCACTTATCCGACGTTGACGGCGGGGGCGATGATCACCGTCACCGTGACCAACGCAACGAGCCAGGCGACGGGATACATTTCCATTTCCAACGGGTCGGTGACGATGGGCTTTGCGGGGGTTCCCGGCGGCGGCTACGTGGTGCAGCGCGCAACGGATTTGAGCCAGGGCAACTGGGCGGACCTCTGGACCACCAACGCGCCGGCTGGAGGGGTGTTCAACTTCACGGATTCGTCCCCGCCGCAACCCGCGGCATTTTACAGGTTGCGGCGAAATAATTAGAGGCTGCGATGAAAGGCGGAGTCCCGCCGGTCGTTTTGAAGTTCCAACCGGTGGGCAGGCGGGACGCCTGCCCTACTTTCCTGTGAATAAAATGTGAATAGAAGTTAACCTGTTCGACACATTCCCGTAACACAGCCAAGTTAGCCTGTCATCGTCCGACCAGATATGAAGAAGATCCTCATCCTTACGGCCGGATTCGGTGACGGACACAATGCTGCCGCCCGCAGCCTCCGTGACGCCATCGAATTTCTGGATGAAAACTCGCGCGCGGAAGTCCTCGACCTCTTCGCCGACAGTTACGGCGCATTCAACACCCTCGCCCGCAAGACATATCTTGGCATGGTCCAATACGCACCCAGCCTCTGGGGCGGCATTTATTCGATGCTGGAAAATCCCTTCGTCGAGAAACAGCTCGGCAGCTTCACGCGGCTCCAAACGATGCTGGAAAAGATCCTCACCGAGACCCAGCCCGATTGCGTGGTTTCCGTCTATCCGATTTACGGCCACGTCATCAAAAAGATTTTCGCCGGCCAGGAACGTCCCTTCAAGTTCATCACCGTTGTCACCGATTCCATCACCATCAACTCCGCGTGGTTCCGCGCGCCGAGCGATTATTTCTGCGTGGCCAACGACGCCTCCGCCGATGTTTTGATCAAGGGCAGCGTTGCGGAGAAAAACATCCAGACACTCGGCTTTCCGGTCAATCCGATTTTCGCGGACAACCCGGACACACTCCCTCCGCCCACCGGCAACGAACCCCGCCGCGTCCTTTACATCATCAACACCGGCAAGAAAAAGGCCGGCAAGGCAGTTGACCGCCTGCTTGATCTTGAAAATGTCCATCTCACCATCACCGCCGGTCGCGACCCCGAACTGCGCGCCAAGCTCATCGAGCGCACCCGCGACTATGGCGACCGCGTGAAGGTGCTCGGCTGGACGAACCAGATGCCGGAACTGTTGATGAGCCATCACCTCGTCATCAGCAAGGCCGGCGGCGCGACCGTGCAGGAAGCCATCGCCGCGCGCTGCCCGATGATCGTCAATCAGGTCATCCCGGGACAGGAGGAGGGCAACGCCGAACTCATCACCAAGTTCAATCTCGGCGCCGTCGTGGAGAAGAACAAGGAAGTGGCCGAAGCCGTCGAGCTGGCCTTTGAGAAGCGCGCGACGCTCTGGCAAGAGTGGCGGAAGAACCTCAAGAAAATCTCCCGGCCCGACGCCGCCCTGCGCATCGGCGAACTCATCCTGGAAGCCGCCGACCATGACCAGCCCGGGCGCAAGGCCGTCAAACTGTTTGAAACGAGTCCCGACCGCGTCATGCGCTCCCCTGCCCCGACCAACGGCAGCAGCCAGCCGCAGATGCTCCTTTGCGATTTCCACATCCACACCAATTATTCCGACGGCAAACTCTCCGTGCCGGAGGTGATTGATTTTTACGGTGAACGCGGGTTCGACTGCATCTGCATCACCGACCATCTGGCCGACCCGAAACGGCTGCTCGGCAAACTATCCGAGCTGTCCAACATGACGCTCGCGCAGGAACAGATCGGAGAATACTTTGCCGTGATCGAGCGCGAACGCCAGCGCGCGTGGCGCCGTTACAAGATGCTCGTGCTGACCGGCATCGAGTTCAACAAGGACGGCTACACGCGCAAGACCTCCGCGCATCTGCTCGGCATTGATTTGAAGGCGCCCATCTCCGCCGCGCTCGACATCCCGGACATCATCGAGCAAATCCATCGGCAGGGCGGACTCGCCGTGGCCTCGCATCCGCACATCATGAAAAGCGAGTGGGGCAAGAACACGCTTTACCTCTGGGAAAACCAGGAGAAATTCGCGCCACTGCTGGACGCGTGGGAAATCGCCAATCGCAACAACATTTTCAACGACATCGGGCTGAAGCGCCTGCCGTTCATTGCCAACAGCGATTTCCACAAGCCCAAGCATATTTACTCGTGGAAGACGCTCATCCATTGCGCGAAAGACCCGGAAGCCATCAAGGACTGCATCCGGCGGAACGAACACGTGGCCATCACCCTCTACCGCGACTTCCCCGCCAGTCAGCCTTCAGCTCACGGCCTGCAGCCTTCTTCCTGCAACCTGCCATATTTCCAAGATCGGTTGCCGTTGCACGCTATAAATGGTTAACCACGGACAGACAAGAAAGAGACAAGAGACTACAGGACTACTGACCACGGACTTTAAACCGCAGATGGACACGGATAGGAAAGCAGGGAGCGGGGAGCGGGGAGCAAAAAGCTGTAAACCGAAATACTGACCCGCCTTCGTTTAACTTCGGTGCGGCAAGAAACATCGAATGAGGAGCCTCCACAATATGGAGTCCCCAAGGGAACAGAGATTTTTAACCGCTAATGGACGCTAATAAATGCCAATCGTCAAACAAGAAAGGCACGAAGGATTCAACGCAAAGACGCCAAGAGGCAAAAATCGCAAAGAAGTCAGTTTATGGCGACTCTCCCAACCGATTCTTGCTTCCCCGCCTCCAATGGCACATAAATATCCGTGAGCCCAAATGTCGGCGGCATCCCCACCGGACCATTCACGTCCACCAAAAGCGACGGGGCCTTGCGCGCTTTGCGGCCGCTCTTAGGCAGCCATGAGTAGAACAATTCCTGATAGCCCCTGGCGATCGCCCATCCCGGACAATTCCTCGCCACAACATAATCACCGCCCGCTATCGTTCGCACACGCACCGGCTTCGTCGGCACATACTTCTCATCCACCGTCACGCAGGTGTCAGAACGCAATTTCTCCGGTGGTGTGACCTTCGGATTATCCAGGGGCACGCCGATGAACAACGAATCCTTGCGCGGCAGCCCGTCCTTCTTGAGCCTCGCCGTAAAATCCAGCCATTTCCGATACGACCCATCATACGGCCCCACATGCCGCATATACGCGACCCGCCGCGGTTCCAGCGTCGTCACTTCGATGTTCATTTGCTCCGCTGTATTTGGGGGCCGCTTTGGCTGCAGCGGCATATAAATATCCACCCGCCATTTCCCGGGCGCGACCCCCTTGAAGCTATCGACCCACACGATAAAGCTTGGCACCGGCCGCAACTCCCGGGAACTTCGCGCGAGCCATTTGGCATACAGATACTGGTAGGCGTCCTTGATTTTCCCGACCGGGCAATTTTTCGCCACTGCGTAATCGCCGCCGGCGATGGTCTGCAACTTGAGCGGCTTCTTCGGCTCATAGTCGCCATCCACCGTGATGCACGCATCGTAACGAAGCTCCGCCGCCGGGGTCACAGCTGGATTATCGTGCCCAATGCCGATGAACATCGAACGCTTGCGAATCTGCTTGTCCACCCATAGGCGTGCCGTGAGGTCAAGCCACGTTTTCCTGGTATCTTCGTATGGCCCGACATGCCGCAAATAAGTCACGCGCATCGGTTTGATTTTTTTGGTAATGACTTTCATAACTTTGGTGGTGATGTGATTTGTGTTGAATGTGGTCAAAGGAACTCCCGGCCGAAAATGCACACCGGACGGCGCGGCGAGAATGGCGATGGGGCCCGTCGCGCGGCGAAACTCCGCCGGCGAAACTCCGTATGCCGCCTTGAACGCCCGCGTGAACGCCTCATGCGCCTCGTAACCCGCGTCCAGCGCCAATTGAATCACCTGCTTTGCGCCCGACCTCAATTCCATCGCCGCCCGCTCCAACCGCAGCCGCCGCACATGATCTGCAAGCGTCTCACCCGTCATTGCAGCAAAGACGCGATGAAAATGAAAACTCGAAAAACAGGCCACCTGTGCCAACTCCTCCAAATCCAACGCCTCATCCAGATGCTCCTGGATATGCGTCAACACCCGCAGAATGCGCTCGTTATAATCATTCCACGTTGTCTTGTGCTTTGGCTGTGTGCCATTCATTTGCACGCTAAACTAGCAAACGCCGTTACGGGCCGCTTGACTAATTTTGCGGTTTTGCAACTCGGACATTTTTTATGTGCATAGGAAGGATTTAACGCAAAGAGGCCAAGAGGCCAAAGCTGCAAAGAAGGCAGTTCAACCACCCGCCTTCATCTGATTTCGGCGCGGCAGGCGCATGGACACGGATTTTTAACCGCTAATTCACGCTAATCGTTAACCGCGAATGGACACAGACCTGCTGCAACGGGCGCGAGGAGGGCGGGTGGACCTTCTGCTTCAACACTCAACTTTCAACTTTCAACTTTCAACCAGGACCGGTTTTCCCCCACCTCTGCATCGCTCCGGTTACGGCATGAACCATTTATTGGTCGGGTTCTGGTTCGTATAGAATTCCTGTAGTCGCATATGGTCGCCATGACCATCCATGAAACCCAAGTCGCACCGCTTTGCATGGCGTGTGGAAGGCCGGGCGTCCTCGTCGTCGTTAAGTTCAGACCCGGGAGCCGTCAATTTCAAGGTGTCGGGCAGCGGGGTCACAAAATCATCATCCGTCCCGATGTCCCCCTGCATAATGGTGGTGCTGGTGGAATTGAAAGCAGCCAGCCGTGTCAGCTTCGGCGGATTCGGGTCGGTCAGGTCAACAAACGTCAGTTCGTTCAGGCCATAGGAATTCGTCCGGGAATTGAGATCGGACGGACACAGATGGATTTTGACGACATAATTCAGAAACGGATCCAGCAGGGAAGGCCAGTCCACCTCATTGCCGTTGGCGTCATTGTAGGCGGTGGGCGGGAGGAAATCGCTGTTCTCATCGGCATACAGGATGACCGCCAGCGTCTGCTGCCGGACATTGTTGATGCAGGCTGTCTGGCGTCCCTTTTCCTTTGCCGCAGCCAAAGCCGGCAGCAGCAACGCGGCGAGGATGGCAATGATGGCAATGACCACCAACAACTCGATCAATGTGAACGCATTCCTCATCTTCAATGGCATTATAAATTGGTTGCGTCCCAAAAGCAAAAAACTTGTCCGGCTGGTTCAAAGCTGTTCACCACCCCGTTAAGCAAAGGCAGCCGCGTAAAAAGCAATTGAGATTGATTTCATAATAATAAACGATGGGTTGAACGGGAGAACAAAGCCACGCCCGGCGCGCGATGTCAACCGCGAAAGACGCCGAAACTATCAACACTCAACCTTTAACCATCATCTGACAAAAGATCGGTTGCCGCTACGAGTGGTCAATCATTGAGCGTCAAATAAAAGAACCGCGCTTGGCTATTATCCAAGCGCGGTTTGTTTAGTTGGGAATGACTAGCTCAACAATGTTCGGAGATTTGCTGACATTGTCGCTTTGAAAGTTTGAATCAACTCAACATTGTCATCGTTGAGCGATAAAAGTTCAGCACACGCCAAGGCGAGCAGTCCCCTGCCCGCCGGTCAAGGTTTGAGTTCCCACGGCGCGCACGGAGTGACGCGCCCTACCATGGGGGCCGTCCGCAAGGACTCAGGTGCACATGCAGGAGACGGGCGCACTCCAGTCGCTGTTCTGGTTGTTGCCGCCCAGGGCGCGGGCTTGGAAGGTGTAAAGTGTTCCCGCCAGCAAACCGGGCACAACTACGTTGCGCGTGTTGGAAAAGAAACCGGCATGGACGGGCGCACCACCCACCCCGACCCCTCTCCCCCGCGCTGCGGCGTAGAGGGAGATTAACTTGTCACACTTCAAAATCGTCCGCTGTGTCCCTCGTGTAGGGCTTGTAATGGGTGTCCCAGTTGGCGTGTTGCAGGCAGCGGACAATACCCAGCAGTTCCAGCAGCGTGGCTTTGCCGCAATTGCGCCACCGCGCCATTTCCGAGAAGCGGAGTCCGTTCAGATCGCCCATCATGTGGCATTCTTTCCAGCCCAAAACATTTTGTAGGCGCATGGACAATATAAAATTGGAAATCGGCATCTCCCGCACCGCCGCCGGTATGGCAATATGATCCGCCATGCTGCCAGGCCGGGGCAATGGCAGGTATCTGCGGAACTCAACCGTTTCCAACGGACAAACTGCCGAAAATCTAAATCCGCAGGCCCTGGGTTTGAGACCAGCCGAGGATTTTAACCGGCACCCCGTCAAGGGAGCCTGTCCGTTGCGCTCTGATGTTTTCATGTTTATCCGTGGAAATGGGCGATGAGGGCATTCACACCGTCGCCTGCATGTTTTGGATATGCTGATTACTGACAATCGAAAAATCTGCCTGTCGCCAAACTATATCAAGAACTAATTTTAGACACGTATTGCACGGATTAACACGGATGGACTCGCTCGCGCCCGCAAGGCGAAGGCCAAAGGCTGAAGGCTGATATCAGACACGGATTGCACGGATTAACACCGATTCAGTTTCAATCAGTGAAAATCAGTGAAATCTGTGTCAAAGCCCGTTGCAGCCATGTTTGACAGGATTGACAGGATGATCAGGATTCCGCAAAAAAAAACATCCTGCAAATCCTGTAAATCCTGTCTAAAAAAGCATAGTCCGCCGCTGGTAGATACCCATGCCGGGGCGTCCGGCGGGTGTTCCGCCTCCATCTCCGCCGTCATAACGGCGGAGAAGGCTGGGGGTGAGGTGGCGTAATTCAAATCCCCTCATCTTAATCCCTCTCCCCGCATGGGCAGGGAGATGGCATTTTAGAACCACAACACCCAAAAGCGGCAATTTCTGCCTGTAAAACGCCCAATTGGCTGATTTTGGACAGAAAACACGTTGCGATGGAACAACTCTCGCGGTATCTGTGACAAGTCTCGCGGTATCTGTAACAAGTCTCGCGGTATCTGTAACAAGTCTCGCGGTATCCGTGACAAAACCAATTGGTTTTGTAGCAACTCCCGCGGTGTCCGGAGCATTGCAAGCTGTGTCCCGGAGACATGAAAAATGGTGTTTTTGAGGGTTGGCGTCCGCCTTTGAGCATGGAATTTATCGTAACAACCTGAAAGCAAGCATCCTGAAAATCCTGTTAATCCTGCCAGAATGCTGGCACATAAACTGCTTATTTTTACAGTCAGGGCAGGCATTGGTTCCGGGTAAACGAATCGGCCAGCGTATCAACATTGTCAGGCGGAAGAACGCGCGTTATGAAGACATTGTATTCAAATATACGGTTGGTGTTCAGCGGCGATACGGTGCTGCTGGTCATCAGCATCATGGGCTTTTTGGCCTCGGTGGCGAATGCCACGCAGTGGCCGGTGCTCCATTCTTTTCGCTTTTGCGGAATCTGCACGTTTCTTCTCAGCACCTTCCTCCTGTTCACCGCCGTGGATCTGGCCAAGCATGAGCGCCGGAAGCGCACGATACTGGCGGCCATGTTCTTTCTGGCGACCGTCGTTGTCTGTTTGAGCGGCACGCGCATCGTGGTTGATCCTGGGCAATGAAGTGACGGGCAAACTAGACCACTAACCGCAGGACAACGAGACAACAAGACAAAAGCAGACCCGCCTTCATTTAGCTTCCATCTTCGCAGGGCTTCGACGTGACGAGTCGGCGCGGCAAGAAGCGGAAATTCCAAATCAGTGGGCCGATTTCGACACCTCACCTTTAATTCCTCTCCCCGTTCGAGGCGGAGAGGAAGCAGTATCCACGAAATCATGACCATGGTTTGAGGTAGTGGGTCAGTTTGAATATTAATCAGCGCACAATTTCTGCATGATTATTCGGAACTTGACGCGATTCACGTTCTAAGGTCTGATGGGTTTATCAAAATCCTTCAAGAACACCTTGACCACCTCGCCCTGATGCTTGAGAGCGATGGCACATCGAAGCATGAAATTCGCAACCAAATTGCCTTGATTAGACAGGACGCAGCCAGACTCCAAGCAGGCTATGAGCGTTTTGCGGAGGCTCATGCCAAGCTCCAGCAAGCTCATGTGAAACTTGAGATTGAACATGCCAAACTTAAATCAGGCCGGACTAGCCACTAATTCTTCAATCGTCCTAACGTGGTCAGCAATTCCCGCTTCCATTGCACGGCTTAAGGAGTGCTGACCCAAACTGCTCGTCACCTCGTCGCCTACAAATCTGGGAACTGCCTGGTTTGACGGTGTATCGAAGCTGTGAGATAATGAAGGCAGCATGAGGAAAATTGTTCTAATTTTTGTTGCAGGCGTTTGTCTGGTTCCGTCAATCAACCGGGCCATGGATTTGAAGCAGGCGAAGTTCACGCAGGTTGTCAACACCGTGGATATCCTTTCAGCCTCGGACAAATCGCTTCATCCAGTCGCAATCAACGACAGCTTCAAGATGCCGGATGTGTTGTGCACCGGCGCCAATTCACGCGCGGAACTTGTGGCGGAGGATAAAACCATCACCCGAGTGGGCGCAAACACGGTGTTTTGCTTTGATCCGGCCAATCGCACGATTGATTTGCGGTATGGCAGCCTGCTCTTTCATTCACCGGTCGGCAAGGGCGGAGGCACCATCCGCACCGCTTCGGCAACGGCGGCCGTGTTGGGCACAACGATCATCGTTTCCTGCACGGCGAATGGCGGATTCAAGCTGCTTGATCTGGAGGGGGAAACTGAAATCCGCTTCTTGAGCGGCTTGCAGGAGCATCTGGAACCGGGCCAGATGACATTCATATTGCCGGGTGGAACCGCCTCGCCAATCATCGTTTTCCGGCTGGATAACCAGACGAAAGGCAGCACGCTGATCAATGGGTTCAACCAGCCCCTGCCTTCATTGGGCAGGATAGACGCTGAAATCACCCGGCAACTTCAGGAAATATTGAACAACCGGGTTGGGGACAACGGCCTGCTGGTCGGCAACAGTCCATCGCCATCCACAACGCACGATTTGCAGGTGCTGAACACCCAGATCAATGCGAATATCCCGCATAAAACGGTCAGGGTTCTTGTTAATACGATTTACTAACCACGAATGGGAAAGCAAGGAGCGGGGAGCGGGGAGCAAATAGCAGAACATGGAAGATGGAAGGAACGCTGACCCGCCTTCGTTTAACTTCGGCGCGCCAAGAAACATCGAACATCCAACATCGAATGAAGAGTCTCCCCAATATGTGATCCCGAAATTGAATATTCGCTGACGCGAACCGTGGTCACGAAGGATTTAACCACGGATGGACAAAGATGGACACGGATTGGAAAGCATGGAGCATGGAGCTGGGAAGCCAGATACCGGAATAGTGTGCGTGTGCCATTTTAGCGCTAACAGGCTGCTGCAAAAAACCACCCGGTTTTGCAGCAGCCTGTTAGTGTTACACCCCATGGTCGCGGCACAACCCGTCGCGTAAGTTTCTTCCGAATACAACGGTAAACAATTTGCCATTTATAATAAAAACATGAACACGCCCATCCTTGACCGAAACCTTGCCCTACAAGCCCCGCACAGCCCGCGCGCACGCATCGCCGGATTCGCCATCGCCGACCGCACCACGGATAAATGCCGTGCCAGCATCGCGGGAACGCCGGGCGAATATCATTATGATTGCCCACTCGACAACATGCTTTTCAGTTTCAAGGGCATCAACGGCGAGCAATTCAAGACCGCCGTTCAGGCCGCGAAAAATTATGAAGACATCGGCGCCTGGCTGCTGGCCAACGGCACAAAGAAAACTCCGGCTGAAATCAAGAGCTGGTCCGATGAAGTGGAGGCCGGCAGCATGATGAAACATCCTGAAAAGCGGGCTTACTTCACCGAAGAATGCAAGAAACTCGGACTGGACCCGGAGAAGAGCAGCACGTTCGACTGGCTCGAGGCGGATGACCGCGCGAGTTTCAAAAGCGTTACCGCGTGACATTTTGCCATGGCCAGACTCATGAAGACGTGCTTCACCGGGATGTTATTGGCAGCCTGTATTCTCACAGGCTGCCAATCGCCAAAAGCCATGACCTCGCCCGGGGGCAAAGCGTCGCAATCCACGCGAAACAATTCCTACAGCCTGCTCCATCAACTCCTGGCCGAGCAATCAGACGTCAGCCTGTTGCGTTTCATCAAGTCGGAACATCCCGAAGTCAAAACCCTGGTGAAGAAAATTGCCACCACATCCGCAACCGGAGCGACCCTGCTGGAGCAATTTGCAAAGGACGACCCCACCATCAAGCTGGACGACATCTCGCTACCGCCGGGAGAAGAGGCCGCGCGCGAGGCCATTGCATCAACCAAGGAAAACGAATTATTAAGCCAGACCGGCGATCGGTTTGAACTGACCCTGCTTTTGACCCAGACCGAGGCGCTGAGTTATGGCTGGCATCTGGCGGTGGTCGCCAGCCTCTACGAGCCGAATGCCGATCGCGCCCATGCGCTGGTTGGCATCGGTGTGGACATGGACAATCTTTATCACGAAGTGTTCGCGCTGTTGCTGGCAAAAGCCAGGGCATCGGCCACGAACTCAAAGGCCGCAAACCCCATGAGCTTTTCCGAAGCACCCGCTTCCACGAACTCCGATTCAACCAATCTGACCCTCGTGATTGATCCCAGTTCGATGCCGGTTGACGCGGGGGGTAAGGCCACGCTCACAATCGGCGCGCTCCAGCGCGTTGGCGGTGTTTACACGGGCGATTACAAAGTCACGGTGTTTCCCTACTTCTTAAAAAACGAAAAAGGCACTTTGGCCATCGTCGTTTCGGACGAGTCACTGGCCAAAATCAACCAGGGAGAGGTTGTGGCCATCACCGGCACCGCCACCACCAGCGGCAAAGGCGAACACAGCCGGCCCATTCAGGCCATGGCAACGCCGGTTGACATCAATCACGGCAATCTCAAGCTATGGTTCATGGCTGGGGACCGAAAAATGACCTTCGAACCGGCCTATCACTTTGCCGGAAAAAATACGACACCTATACTGGCGCAGGCGGATGTAACCATGCCTTGAATCAGTGCAAACCGACGGCGGCCAACCCCGAAAGTTTTCGGGGCTGCTCCATCCGACGATTTCCCGCCGTGCTGTAAAAGTGGTGCCCCGGCAAGGACTCGAACCTTGGACCAATTGATTAAGAGTCAACTGCTCTACCAACTGAGCTACCGAGGCAACAACTGGGACGCGTAGATTCTCATATCCGCGTTGTTTGTCAATCACAAGCGAATCCGTCTTGCGCTTGGCCGCGCTTCGGCAAAACTTCCCGCGTGTCCGAAACCTTTCAACCGCGCGACGCGCAACGATTTGAAGCCGCCCTGCGCCGCTTCGACGAGGAAAACGGCCGCGACCCGAACCATGAAACATCGGGCGGCATTTCGCGTCCGCGCGAACTGCTTTATGCGCAACGCCTCACCGGGTGGGTTTTGCGGCTTTGCCCGGATGCGTCCGAGGCATTGCGCCTGGCCGCGCGCTGCCAGCATATCTGCCGCTGGGAGATTCCGCGGGGATCGTATCCGTTGACGCGCGCCGGCTATCTGAAGTGGCGCGCCGACCTGAAAAAGTTTCACGCGCAAAAGGCGGGTGAAATCCTTCAGGAAGCTGGCTACGAGGAAAGTGTCATCCATCGCGTGCAGGAATTGAACCTCAAGAAGAATTTCCCCGACGATCCCGAAGGCCGTGTACTCGAAGACGCGCTCTGCCTCGTGTTCCTCGAATTTCAGCTCGCCGACCTCGCCGCCAAGACCGCGGAGGAAAAAACCATCAACGCCCTGCAAAAGTCCTGGCAGAAGATGACCGAGGCCGGACGCGCCGAGGCGCTGAAGCTGGATTACGGCCCGCGCGAAAAACCCCTGCTCCAGCGCGCTCTCAACGGTTAATCAACATCATGCCGCCATCGCCGCCACCCGTAAATCCAATCCCGCTTGTCGTGGATCTGGACGGCACACTCATCAAGACGGACCTCCTCTGGGAATCGCTCGCGCGGCTGCTGCGGAGAAATCCGTTCTGGCTCTTCCCGGTCCTGCTCTGGTGGACACGCGGGCGTGCGTTCCTAAAAAAGCAACTTGCGGCGCGTGTCCAGATTGATGCCGCCACCCTGCCCTACAACGAACCGTTCCTGAAATTTCTGCGCGAACAAAGAAGCGCCGGGCGGAAGCTCATCCTGGCGACCGCGTCCGATCTGCAGATGGCGAAGCCCGTCGCAGAACACACGGGCCTGTTTGACGAAGTGCTCGGCAGCGACGGCAAGACCAACTTGCGGAGCGGGAACAAACTTGCGGCGCTGGTGAAAAGGTTCGGCGAGCGGGGCTTCGATTACGCCGGGAATTCCTCCGCCGATCTGGCCGTCTGGCGGGGCGCGCGCGAAGCGATTGTAGTCAACGCCAGCCATGCGCTGGTGAACGAGGCGGCGAACTGCACCAAGCCCGGCCCGACGTTCACGGATAATTATTCGCCGCTGCTCCAGGCCAAAAGCTTTCTCAACGAGCTGTTCGTCCGCAGCCGGTATCTCGCCGCCATTGGGGCCGGACTTGTGCTCGCCAGCGCGTTCACCAAACCCGGCATCGTGGGGAGCGCGTGGATTGCGCCCGCGCTCATTCTCGCATGCGCTTACGGCAAGAATTGCGGCGACAGCTTTCGCATCGGCTGCGTCGCAGGTTTTTCCTTCTGGCTCGCGTCACTTTACTGGCTGCTGCTGATGCCGGCGACCGGCTATCCAATCCTCGGCTGGGTCGCGTTGTCCGGCTACCTCGCGCTTTATCCCGCCGCATGGACATGGATGACTGGATTCTTGGATGGGTGGATAATTGGAAAACCGCATCAATCCATCAATCCATCAATCCATCAATCCTGGCTTGGGCGCCTGTTGTGGTCGCTAATCAGTGCGGCGGCCTGGGTCGCGCTCGAAATGATTCGCGCGCGGCTATTCGGCGGGTTTCCGTGGAATTTCCTCGGGGCGTCCCAATACCAGATTGTCCCTCTCATCCAGATCGCATCCGTCACCGGCGTTTATGGCGTTTCGTTTCTTGTCGTATGGGTTTCGCTGTCCTTTTATTCCGCCGTGCGGATGATTTTCCAGCGTCCTGCGACGCGGCTTGTCTGGCAGGCGGAAATTTTCCTACCACTGACCGTCGTCATCGTCCTGTTCGCCTTCAACCTTGCGCAAACGCTCGTGGAAAATCCGCCGGCTAAGACACTGCGCATCACATTGATCCAGCCCAGCGTACCGCAAACCATGATCTGGGATGAAAAGGAAAACGCCGAACGCTTACGGCAACTGCTCCAGATTTCAGAAAATGCCCTCACCCAGCCTTCGGCCGCCCTCTCCCCAGCCGAACCCCGGTCCGGCATTGACGGAGAGAGGGACGGGATGAGAGATGCAACCGATCTTCTCATCTGGCCGGAATCCGCCGTGCCGGAATTTGACGACGCGAGCTACATCGCCATCACGAATCTCATACGGACGCACGGCGTCTGGGTGATTTTTAACGCTGACGACGCCGTGCCGCGCCCGGGCGCCACCAACGAATATGACAATGACGTTTTCAACGCTGCGTTCCTGTTCAACCCTGAAGGCGGCTGGGGCGCGACTTATCACAAGCAGAAACTTGTCATCTTTGGCGAGTACATCCCGCTTGTGCGCTGGCTGCCGTTTGTGAAATGGTTCACGCCCATCACCGGCGGCTTCTCAGCGGGAAATGAACCCGTCCAATTTGAAATCAATCGCTTGAGTGAGGGTTCGAGCGAGCCGGTCATTGAATTGAATGGAGGCTCGACAGGAGCCTCGCCCCACCAAGCAGTGAACAGTTCCCCGCTGATTTGTTACGAAGACATGTTTCCGCAAGTTGCCCGGGGAGCCGTCCGGGACGACACCGACTTTCTGGTGAACCTGACCAACGACGGCTGGTTCGGCCGGAGCGCCGAGCAGTGGCAGCACATGGGCGGCGCCGTCTTTCGCGCGGTGGAGAACGGCGTGCCGCTCGTCCGCTGCTGCAACAACGGCGTCACATGCTGGATAGACGCGCATGGCAGAGTCCGAGAAATCTTGCGGGACAAGACCGGGAGCGTTTATGGCGAGGGCACGCTGACGATTGACCTGCCGCTGAAAAACCATCTGCCGACATTTTACAATCGTCACGGCGACTGGTTCGGGTGGGGATGCGTTGGAGTGACGCTGCTGGCGCTGGTCAGGAAACGGCTGGAGAAATAATTCATGCCAGATTTCACACCGGATAAAGCATTTTTTAACCACGGATGGACACAGGCTTTCAACACTCAACCTTCAACTTTCAACCATTCATCGTGCTGCCCTGCTGGCCGAAGTACACAATACCTTTCACTCGTGTCTCAATGCCTGGAGCGGGTCGAGCTTGGCGGCGCGTTGGGCCGGCAGCAATCCCGCCACCAGACCGATGAAGGTGGCAAACAGAATCACGCCCGCCGCCAGCCAGAGGGTGACGACAAAGAAATCGCCGCGCACGGGTAGTTCCCGATATCGCAAATAAACCGGAATAACCTGGTTCAGGCCCAGCCCGACCAGCCAGCCGAGAAACAAACCGATGACACCGCCTATGACGCCGATGAAGCCCGCTTCCATCATGAACATATGCCGGATTTCGCCGCGGGATGCGCCCATGGCCTTGAGGATGCCGATTTCGCGGGTGCGTTCGTAAATGGCCATGACCATGGTATTGGCAATGCCGATGGTGGCCACGAGCAGCGCGATACCGCCGATGAGGGTGAACATCACGGTGATGGCGGTCACAATGCGGTTGGCCACCTCAATAAAGATTTCCAGCGATTGCACCTGAAAGCCTTCCTGCCGGATTTGCGCCGTCAACGCGCTGGCGCGGGTCACGTCCGCTGCGCGGATGGCCACGGAGTCGTAGCCCTCGCGTTCGAGCACGTTCGTGGAGTTGAACCACCATCCTTTCATGGCAATGCGGTCGGTGATGGAGACCTGGATGCTGCGCGATCTATCCTGTGTAATCCCCTGCACTCGCAAAGGGTAGCCCTGGGTTTCACCGCGCGAGGTGCGCAGAACGGCTTCCACACTTTGGCCGATGACACCGGCGAAGTCCTTGCTCGAAAAACCGAAGGCCTGTGCGGTTCCCTCGCTCAAGACAATCCCGCCGGATTCGGGAAGGTCCAGTGAACCGGCGAGAGATTCCGGCGGCGCCTGAAAAAGCATTCCGCGCATCGGTTCGGTGCCGTTCATGCGCACGGCCTGGTTGGTACCGTTCCATTTCAATTCCAACCCGACCGATCCGGGCAGATTGATTTCCGGAATGACCTGGGTGACGCCGGACAGTTGTTTCCAGCGGCTGACGTCCTGCGCTGTGATGATTTTTTTGCGGGCTGAATTTCCGAACGGGTCGAAGCCGCCGGAATTGAAACCGCCGCGCCCGCCGCCGGGCGGATCCACCGTGAGGCGGTCCAAGCCAATGGACGCAAATTGACGATTGATCTGCTGCCGGACGCCGGAAGCCAGCGATACCATGATAACCATGGTCAGGGTGCCGACGACCACGCCGAGAGAAGCGAGCGCGGAACGCAATTTCCGGCGACCAACATTGGACAATGCCGTGCGAATCTGGTCCTGAATGGTCATGGCGTCTTATCCGTGCGTCGCGGTATTTCGATCTGTTGAATTCCGCCGTCGCGCAAATGGATGATGCGGCTGGCGCGCGCGGCAATTTCCGGGTCGTGCGTGACCATGATCATCGTCAAACCCTGCGCCTCGTGCAGGCAGCACAACAAATCGAGGACGGCCCCGCCGGTCTTCGAATCGAGATTTCCAGTGGGTTCATCCGCGAGCAGCAGCAAGGGACGGTTTGCCAGCGCGCGGGCGATGGCCACGCGCTGCTTCTCGCCACCGGAAAGTTCGTTGGGCTTGTGCAACATCCGCGCCGCAAGGCCGACGGATTCGAGCAGGGCCGCCGCGCGCTCACTCCGGGCGCGCTGGGGGATTTCGGCCAGCATCATGGGGGCTTCCACATTCTCTTGCGCGGTCAACGTGGGCAGCAGGTTGAAACTTTGGAAGATGAACCCGACCCGCTCGCGGCGATAACGCACGAGTTCCGGTTCGGAAGCCGAACCGAGCGACAAGCCGTCCACGCGAACTTCGCCGCCAGTGGGATGATCCAATCCGCCGATGAGATTGAGCAGGGTGGACTTGCCGGAGCCGGACGGACCGACCAAGGCCGTGAATTCGCCGGGGGGAACCGTGAGATCAACATCCGACAGCGCGGCAACGACGGTTTTGCCCACGTTATAACGCCGGGTCAATTTGCTGGCGTGGATTAGGGCGTCGTTCATGAAGGGGTTGTTAGTGTAAGAATCTCGAAATAACACCGGCGCGTCAAGGCCGCGCCATGCAAGACAATCAACACGGATGGAGACCGATTTTCAACCGCCAATCCACGCAAATAAACGCTAATCGCGCTGCCTTTTTAACCACGGATTAATACAGATGAACACGGATTTTTAACCGCAAAGAACACAAAGAACACAAAAAACGGCGGCGTCCTATTCAACCGCTAATCCACGCTAATAAACGCTAATGGCGCGGAATTGTTAGACACGGAGTTTGGGTCAGCACTTCTTACGTCGTGCCCTAGCATCGAAACAGGACATTGCCAATAATTCCTATTTGCCGGTGTAGGAAACGCGCCAGAGGGTGCCGTTGCCGTCCTCGGTCACGAGCAACGCCCCATCGTGCGCCACGGCCACACCAACGGGCCTGCCCCAGACGCTGCGGTTGTCCACCACAAACCCGGTAAGAAAGTCGTCGTATTCGCCGGTGGGAATACCGTGGTCCAGACGAAGGCGCACGACCTTGTAGCCGGTGCGCGCACCGCGGTTCCATGAGCCGTGGAAAGCATCGAATATGTCCCCGCGATATTCCGCAGGAAAAGCCGACACGCCGTTCGTGGCTGTGTAAAAGACCATTTCCAACGGGGCCGAGTGCGATTCAAACAAAACGTCGGGGACGATGGCCACGCCGGCAAGATCCGGGCGTTCGCCCGCGTGGCGGGGGTCTTCGTTGTTGCCCATATAATACCAAGGCCAGCCGTAGAATCCGCCCTCTTTCACGCGGGTGACATAATCTGGTACCAAATTGTCGCCCAAGGCGTCGCGCTCATTGGTCGAGGTCCATAGTTCGCCCGTAACCGGGTCCACTGCCAGCCCCACGCCGTTGCGAATGCCAGTCGCAAATGTCCGAAGGGGTTGTTGACCTTCCGGGTCGGTCACAAGAATGTCGGCACGATTGGCTTCGGAATCCCATGCCGCACCCTGTCCGTGATCCGCCTCCCATGATTGAATGTCCGCGACATTTTTTTTGGTCATGGTTTCAGCGACGTTTGACCCGGAGCCGACCGAGATGAACATGCGCTTGCCATCCCGCGAAAAGGCCACGTCGCGCGTGGTATGCCCGCCGGTGCTGTCGCACAGGTGCGGGACGATTATTTGGGCATCGCCGCCCGCCACGAGATCGCCGCTGTGATAAGGAAAGCGAACCACCGAATTGTTGTTCGCCACGTAAACCCACTGCGGATTGTCGCCCGGCGGATAGAAGGCGATGCCGAATGGCCGGTCGAGGCCGGTTGCATAAATCTGATTGTCGGAGGGAGCGTCGGCCCCATCGGCGGCGCGCAGCACGCGGATGCGATTCGCCCGCGTTTCCGCGATGAAAATATCTCCGTTGGGCGCCACGCGCAACAAGCGCGGTCCCGACAATCCCGCAGCAAACAAGTGAACGGCGAATCCCGCCGGAACGGACAATACGGCATTGGTCGGCTGCCGGATCACGCGCGGATTATTCCCGGAGGAAACGGTTGTGAAAGGTTTGGGCAAATCCGCCAGCGTGATATGATGTTTCACACCGGGGGCGGCATTACGCCAATCGCCGGGATCATTTGCTGACGAAGAAGCGGGTGCCGGCGCGAGGGCGGCAGTCAGGGTAACGCCGGGCGGAACGACGAGGGTCGAAAGATAGGCAATCAAGTTGCGGCGATTCTCGGGGTCGGGAACGGGCATCGGCATGAGAGTGCCGGGAACAGCCAGCATCGGGTTCATCAGGAAATTGTCCAGAGAAGCTGAATCCCAGGTTATTCCCGAATCGCTCAAGGCTCTTGTGTAGTTGAAGCTCAAGCCCGTCCCGGCGCGCCGGCCAATGATGCCGACCAGGCTTGGCCCTTGTTTCAAAATCACCGAATTGCCCGGCCCCAAGGTCGTGGTGTGGCAGACGGCGCAGCTTTGCTGAAAATAGATCTGGCCCCGACCGGCATCGCCCACCGGCGAATCCTGGGCGGCGACCTCGTTCCCCGCACCGAGACCGGCAAGAAACAGGATGATTGGAACCAGTGTGCGTGCGAATGATTGCATAAATAACATTGTTTGGCGTACGGACGTCTCTCAATCCACCTGTCTGCGTCACAGGATAATCGGGAGATGGTTGATGAAAAGAAAATTTAACAACGAATGAAAACGGATTGCCATTATCGCCCCCCATCTGCCAATTCCGCCGCATCATGCAAATCCTGTTTATCCTGCCGGAAACATCCCAACTCATTGCGGCACAGCACGGTAGGACTGCTGCGGGTTGGTCGGTGAATTGTAGTCAATATAAATGTAAGGTTGCGTTTGAAGGTTGACGTTTGTCAACGTCGTCCACCCGCTGTTTCCAAGGCCCTGCACACTGTAGTTCAGGCCGATGGGGCCGTAGATGATGAGGCTTGTGAACAGGTCCAGAGCCGGCGTAGGCGGAGTTGCCCCATTGGTGACGGAGAGCAGGTAATACTGCTGCGGATTCGTCAATGAGCCGAAGTCAATGTAGGTGTAAGGCTTCACTGACAGGGTGAAGTTTGTCAGCGTCGCCCACTGGTTGCTGCTCTGGAGGGTTGCCCTGGATTGCAGGGTATAATTCGTGCCGATGGAACCGTTTATGATGAGGCCCGCAAGCGTTCTCGTATCCACAGTCGCGAGGGTGACCACCGCGCTTGTCAACGGAGCGGCCCCATCGTTGACCGTGAGCGCGTAAAATCCCGCCTTGGCGGGCGTGACATTGGTAATGGTCAGGGAAAGGCCATTGGCGCCGACGATGTTTGCGCTGTTGAACGTCCATTGGAAACTAGACGGCGGCGCATTCGAAACCCCCGCGGCAAAAACAACCGTGCCGCCGGAACCAACGGTGGTGCTGATGGGCTGGCTGATGAAGGCTGGCCCCGGCACGACACGGTAGGATTGCGGATTCGTCAGCGAACCATAATCAATGTAAAGGTAGGATTGCGTGGACAGGCTGACGCGTGCCAAGGTCGTCCAATTGCTGGCACTGCCATTGTCCGGCATGGATTGTAGATCATAGTTTATGCCGGGAGCGCCATAGAGGTTTAGAGCGGTGAACATATTCAAGTATAGCGAGGCCGAATGTGCCGCCGCATTGATGCTTGCGAGCCGGTAATACTGCTGCGGATTTGTCAGCGAACCGTAATCCGTGTAGGTGTAAGGCTGCGACGGCAGGTTGAGATTCGTGAGAGTTGTCCACTGATTGTCGTTTCCAAGGGCCGGCGTGGATTGCAGGGAATAATTCGTGCCGATGGAACCGTTAATGACAACGCCGGCAATCGTTTCCATGTTCGCTATGGCCAAATCAATCGGCGCGCTCACAGCATTTCCTGTCGAGTTGCCAACCACAACCGAATAAGAACCAAGATTGGTCAGCGATACACTCGGGATGGAGAGCGTAGCATTAGTTGCGCCTGAAATGTTTGTTCCATTGAACATCCATTGATACACAAATGGCGGCGTGCCGGAAACATTCACACTCAATATAGTCGTGGCACCGGATGAACTGGTGACGCTGGGCGTCTGGTTGGTGATGGTTGGTGGGATCACGACGGGAATGAACGCCTCGTTTATCGCCACGGCATTGGTGCCATTGAAGCCGCCGATAACATAAATCGTCCCATTCCAAACCGCGGCAGCCGCACCGGCACGCGGCGTGGGCATGGGCGCGTCGTTGGTCCAGCTATCCGTGACCGGATCATAAACCTCCACTAAATTCGTATAATTCCCCAAGGCATCCACACCCCCGATGATATAAAGTTTTCCATTTAGAACCGCGCTGGCGGAACTCTGAAGCACCGTCGGTATGGACCTTTTGGTCGTCCATGTGTTCGAGGTCGGATCATAGACATCCAACTGGGCTGATATTTGCCCGTTATTACTCCCAACCACATAGAATTTATTGTTAATCACACCGAAACCCGGACCACCGGCATGGCTGGTCGGCGAATTCGCCAGTTGAGTCCATGTATTATTGGCCGGATTATAGACATGCAGAAAATTATAATATCCGTCCCAACCGTCTTCCGACGTCTGCACATATAATTTATTATTGATGACTCCGGAAGCGCCTTGACCGCTCAAACCCGGATTGCCGTTCATCGGTGGGAAAATGGCCTTGCTGCTCCAAGCATTTGCCACCGGGTCATAAGCCCACAAATTATTATGAGGCAGCGCCGGATTAATTTGGGTCCAGCCGCCGGGCACATACAATTGGTTGCTGATGACTCCCATCCCGTCGCTGGTGTATCGGATGTCCGGCATGGCCGCACGACTGCTCCATGTGTTTGCAATCGGATTGTAGGCATAAAGAGTGGAAAACACCGTAGCCATAGTATAAGGATTGCCACCATTATTGCCGCCGGCAACGTAAAGAGTTCCATTTAGCGAAGCGGCGACCGAACCGTATAGCGCCACCGGCAGCGGAGCTGTTTCGCTCCAAATCCCCGGTAGCACCGGTCCAACATTTACTGCTTTAACGATGACAGTAAAGCTATTCGTCGTGCTTAGATGGGGGTTGACCGTGTCGAACGCGTCGGTATTCGTAACCACGGTGGTTATGACATTTGTGCCCGGACTTTGTGCCTGCGTTGGCGTCCAGGTGATAATACCGCTTGCGCTGATGGCCATGCCCGACGGTGGACTGACCAAGGCGTAACCCAAAGTCGCGTGAATGTTTGACTCAACCGCCGTGTTGATGACAGTAAGCAGCGCTTGTGCGTTAACCGTTTGCGTTGAGAGCGTAGGCAGCGCCGGTGCCACATTCACTTCCTTCACCACCACCGTAAAAATGTTCGTTGCCGTCAAAACCGGACTGACCAAGTCGTAAGGATTGCTGTTGGTGACTATG